>Ga0206966_1048_pt1 | contig 40967 bp, 33 predicted proteins | sample Alteio_BWOrgHeat_23_FD_152970 | JGI IMG/M metagenome (GOLD analysis project Ga0206966, IMG submission 152970) | Enriched cells from forest soil in Barre Woods Harvard Forest LTER site, Petersham, Massachusetts, United States -... | ecosystem: Environmental > Terrestrial > Soil > Temperate forest >...
GATTCATGGCTTTCTGGTGCGCAAAGCCGAGAAGGCGCACGGAATGGGTCGGCGGATCGAGGGGTTTCTGGAGAAGGGCGCGGCAGTACTGATTGTGGATGACGTGTGCACAACTGGGGCTTCAACGATCACCGCGGTTGAAGCTGCCAAGGAAGCCGGCATGAAGGTGATTGCGGCGGTCTGCCTGGTGGAGCGCGAAGAGGCGAAGGGGCGTCCGGTGGTGGAGGCGGCTTGTGAAGGGGCTCCGTTTCTGCGGCTGTTCACGGCTCATGATGTGCGCCAGGCGCATGTGGCGCAGATGGCGATGTAAGGCAGGGGACAGGGTGTAGAGCGTGGTGGCAAAAATCGGGGGCAGAGTGGGAGGTCCTCCGCCCTCGTGTATTGGGATCTCAGATTGGCGCTTTCAGATTGGCGCCGCTTTCAGCCGATTCCGCGTATTTACTGCTGTGGCGTGGCAAGTTTGCTGGTTTGGGCGGGAGCAGTGGCGTTCTGGCCCTTCATATTCGAAAGCATCTGAATTTCGACACGCCGGTTTTTGGCGCGACCCGCAGGGGTCGAGTTCGATGCGACTTCCCGATCCATACCGATGCCGATCAGATAAAACCTGCGTGCCGCGACGTTGTGCTGCACAACCAGATACTGAACGACTGCCTGGGCACGGCGTTGACTGAGGTCGTAGTTATACTCGCGCGAGCCAACGTTGTCGGTACCCCCGGTTATTTCCAGAATGTAGTTTGTTGTCCCGTCGAGATGCCCAGCGAACTCATCGAGGTGCGCTCTGTCCGTGCGCGTCAGATCCGCTTTATCGAATCCGAAGTTCACAGTCGTGTCGGCGACCTGCTTAAAGTTATCGAGGTTAGCGACTACGCTACCCAGCGAGTCGGCACGGGTAATTGCATCCTGAGCAGAGTCGTGGGCCTGTGTTGCCGACTGGCTGGCGGCCTGCGCCTGCTGGTTCGCTGTATCCGCACTTTTCTGTGCCTGTTGGATTCCGGCCTGTGCGCGCTGGTCTACGTCGTGGATGTTGCGGTTGTTGGTCGCGGTGGCGTCGTCGAGCTCATTGGTGCGCTGGATAATGGGCTGGGTCTGGCTGCGGACATAGTTCTTGGTGGTGCATCCGATGATCAGGAGCAGGGAAAACGCTCCCAGGGCCGAGGTTGCGTAGAGCGCATGTATTTGAGATTTCATGTGAATTTTCATATTGTTCGAACTCCGTTTCGAGCTTTATTCGCTGGGCAGCCGAGGCCACCCAGCTTGTTTTACCTCTGAGCACCTCACCGGGGAACGGGAGAAAGCGGCTTGCGAAGAGACACGCCGGGTTTTCCACCTGAAAACCTGTGCAACCATCGTGCCAAATCCAAAAGCTTTGGTAAGGATTGTTTTTTGAACTGCTTATGAATAGTTTTTCATCCGGAACCTGAACGATGACCAAAGTGGGAATCGGGTATCTTTTACGCGGTTACCGGGAATTCATGCTGTGGACACGGCTCTGCCAGCCGAACAGCTAGACTGAAGAAGGTTGGATGGATCTACAGGAGAAAATTCGGAGTTTGCCGACGCGGCCGGGCGTCTATCTCTACAAAAACGCCGACGAAGAAGTGATCTATGTTGGCAAGGCGAAGAATCTGCGGTCGCGGGTGCGGTCTTACCTGCTGGAGGCTTCGCAGGCGAATGCCAAGACCGGGTCGCTGATGCGCGAAGCGATCGATGTGGACTACATCCTCGTCGACAATGAACATGAGGCGCTGGCACTCGAAAATAACCTGATCAAGCAGCGGAAGCCACGCTTCAACATTCTGCTGCGCGACGACAAAACCTATCCGTATGTGAAGCTGACCCTGGGGGAGCGCTATCCCAAGGTGTTTGTGACGCGCCGGCTGCGCAAGGATGGCGGAGCGTACTATGGTCCCTATTTTCCGGGGAATTTAGCATACCGCATCGCGGAGGTCATCCACCGGAACTTTCTACTGCCGAGCTGCAAGATCGACCTGTCTAGGTACCATCCGCGGCCGTGTTTGCAGTACTACATCAAGCGCTGCCTCGGGCCGTGCGTGGAGGGGCTGACGACTCCGGAGGCTTACCGCGAGGCGGTGCGGGATGCGCAAATGTTTCTGGAGGGACGCGGCGCGGATCTTGCGAAATCGATCGGTGAGCGCATGGAAATGGCTGCGGCGTCAGAGCAGTTTGAGCTGGCGGCGAAGTATCGCGATCTGCTAGTGACGATCAGCCAGTTGCACGAGAAGCAGAGAATCGCTTCGGCGGACAGCGACGATGCGGATGTGTTTGGCTACCACTACGAGAACGGCATGCTGGCGGTGAATCTGTTCCACATGCGCGGCGGCAAGATTGTGGATCGGCGGGAGTTCTTCTGGGAGGATTTAGATACGTTGCTGCTGGAGGACGCAGGGCCGGACTATGAGAGCGCGGTACAGAACGAGCTGGGGCAGACACAGTTCGAGGCGGGGGCATTTTTCGCGGCGCTGCTGAAGCAGCTCTATATCGATCAGCAATATGTGCCACGGGCGGTGTATCTGCCGGTGGATTTCGCGGATCGCGCGACCCTGACGGCGCTGCTGGCGGAGCGCACTGGGCATCGCGTGGAGATTGCGGTTCCGGTACGCGGGGAAAAACGATCACTGGTCGATCTGGCCGGGCAGAATGCGAAGCAGAGCTACGATCAGCGCTTCCGCGTGATGCAGCCATCGCAAAAGGCGATCCGCGAGGCACTGCAGGACGTGCTTATGCTGGCGGAGCTTCCGCGACGAATTGAATGCTTCGATATTTCACACCTTCAAGGCGCGGAGACCGTGGCGTCGATGGTGGTATGGGAAGACGGCGCGATGAAGAAGTCGGACTACCGGAAATTTCAGATCAAGACGGTGGATGGCGTGGATGACTTCGCTGCCATGCGCGAGGTGGTAGGACGGCGCTACCGGCGCATGGTCGAAGAGAAGCGGCCGATGCCGAGCCTGATTCTCGTCGACGGCGGGCTGGGACAATTGCACGCGGCGACCGAGGCTCTGGAGGAGTTAGGGCTGACGACGCAGCCGCTAGCGTCGATCGCCAAGCGCGAAGAGATTATCTACCTGTTCGGACAGGAGAACGAGCCGGTGGTGCTGGAGCGGCGTTCTCCAGTGCTGCACCTGATCCAACACGTACGCGATGAGTCGCACCGGTTTGCCATCAGCTACCACCGCAAGCGCAGAGAGATGCGGGATCGCGACTCGGAGTTACTGACGATTCCGGGCGTGGGAACGCGGACGCGGACGCGGCTGATCGAGCACTTCGGCAGCCTGCGCAGCGTGCAGCAGGCTGGTCTGGAGGCTCTGACCGCCGTGGTTCCGCGGAAGACGGCGGAGTTGATCTATGGGCGTTTTCATGTAGAGGCGGAGCATCCGCTGCACGTGCTGAATAACGAGGCTTAGACTGGCCTGCCTGCAAATCGACCTAGCTTCATAGAACTTCCTGTTTGGCTTCATGGAACTTCCTTCGTGTGTGCGCGTATAGCTGCTACAGTTGGGCTAAATCCACCTGGGCTGACTGCATGAATACAACTGCTGTGACTGAAGACCGCTCCCCTTCCGCACTGCAATCCCTTGCCCGGCTGCGCTCGATTGTGTGGATCAGCCTGATCTTTGCAGCCATCAAGGTTGGGCTGCACATCGTCACCAACATCATCGCGCAGCGTGCGGGTTACGGCATCTTCCGCGATGAGCTCTACTACCTGATGTGCGGGCGCCATCTGGCCTTCGGGTATGTGGACCAGCCTCCGATGGTAGCTCTGCAGGCGCGATTGGCGGAGACACTGTTCGGATATGACCACATGTGGTCGCTGCGACTGATTTCGGCGCTGGCTGGTGGCGCGAAGGTGTTTCTGACGGGGATGCTGGTATGGGCGCTGGGCGGTGGACGCCGGGCGGCTGCGCTGGCCATGCTGGGCGTACTGGTGGTGGGGGTGTACCTCGGCATCGACAGCTTTCTTTCCATGAATTCCTTTGACCCGGTGTTCTGGATGACGTGCGCGCTGGCGCTGATCCTGATCGTGCGCGCTGAATCGCCAGAGGCAGCGCGGAACTGGTGGATCGTGCTGGGCGTGAGCGCGGGCCTGGGGTTGGAGAACAAGGTTTCTGAAGTATTTTTTCTGATCAGCGTGTTGGTCGCGCTGCTGCTGACGCCGCAACGGCGGATCTTGAAGAGCCGCTGGTTTGGCGTCGCCGTGCTGCTGATGGTCGCGCTGGCGCTGCCGAATTTGCTATGGCAGCTTCACTACCACTTCCCTACTCTCGAGTGGCTTCGCGACGTACAGAAGAGTGATAAGGATGTGAAGCTGCCGCCGCTGAAATTCCTGGGCGCTCAGGTGATGATGCTGAATCCGTTCACCGTGCTTCTTTGGATGTCGGGCGTGGCATGGCTGCTGGTGAGCAAGGCGGCGCGTCCGTTTCGTTTTCTCGGCTTGGCGTATCTGCTGTTTCTCGCGAGCATGATGGCGATGCATGGCAAGGACTACTATCTTGCGCCCGTGTATCCCGTGCTCTTTGCCGCGGGCGGAGTGGCGTGGTTCTCGTGGGCGCGCGAAAGAGCCTGGAAGAATGCTCTGATCGGCGTGTATGGGGTCCTGCTGATCTGGGCGTGCTACCGGTCAATTCCATTTTCGATTCCTGTAATGCCGCCGGAGCGCATTGTGGCTTACGAGAAGAAGATCGGCTTCAAACCACAGGATACGGAGAATCACGATGCAACCATCCTGCCGCAGTTCTTCGCAGACAGGTTTGGATGGACGGAACTGGTGGAGAAAGTGGCGCGCATCTACAACGCGCTGCAGCCACAGGAGCGAGCCATCACCGGCATCTTTGCGGGCAATTACGGCGAGGCCAGCGCGATCAACCTATTCGGGCAGAAATACGGTTTGCCAACGGCCATCAGCGGGCACCAGAACTACTGGATCTGGGGACCGCAGGGATACACAGGGCAGGAGATGATCATCATCAACGGGTCGACGCCCGAGGAGATGAAGCCGTTCTATGCCTCGTGCAAGATTGTGGATGTGCGCAACAATCCACTGACGATGCCCTGGGAGCGCGGAAATATCTATCTCTGTTATGGCAGAAAAGCGACTTATGCGGCAGACTGGAATGACCTCAAGTACTACCACTAGATTTCGCCTGAGGGCTTACCTCACCGGAGCCTAACGCCTTGGAAACTGCCCCCGCTGAAAGGCAACAGCAGACCCACGATCTGCCGCGGGTTCTGCATACTTCGCACGCGACGGCCATCGTCGTGGGAACGCTGATCGGCAGCGGGATTTTTCTTGTTCCACAAGAGATGATGCGGGCCACGGGGTCGTCCGGGCAGGTGTATCTGGCGTGGATTGTCGGCGGACTCCTCTCGCTCTTTGGAGCGATGACCTACGCCGAGCTGAGCACCATGCTGCCCTACACGGGCGGCGAATATGTGTATTTGCGCGGTGCATACGGCGATCTGACGGCGTTCCTGTACATGTGGACATGGTTCGCGGTGGCGAAGCCGGCTTCGATCGCAAGCGTGACAACGGGCTTGGCGCGGACGCTAGCTATTTTTGCCGAATTTCGATGGCTCGATACCACGGCCTTTCATTTTGTGCTGGCCGTGACGTGGGCACAGATCTTCGCGATTGGCGCCACCTGGCTGATTACCGGACTGAACTATCTCGGCATTAAGAAGGCGGGCGACTTTCAGCTGGTTTTTACGTGGCTGAAAGGCGTGCTGATCCTGGTGATTGCGGGGTTCTGCTTTGCTTCGGCGGCAGGCCATTGGGGAAATTTCAGGACGGTCGACGCCGGCGCGCACGGAGGATTTGGCGGATTCATGATCGCGCTGATCGCGGCATTGTGGGCGTATGACGGATGGAACGACCTGACGATGGTTTCGGGCGAGGTGCAGAATCCGGAGCGGAGTCTGCCGATTGCGCTCATCGCCGGGCTGGGCATCGTGGGCGTGCTGTACATGGCGACCAATGCGGCAATCCAGTACATTTTGCCGGCGGCAACAATTGCTGCATCGCCGCGGCCGGCGGTGACGGCGCTGGCCGTGGTGACGGGGCCATGGGGAGCAGCTCTGGTTTCAGGCGTAATGGCATTGAGCATCTTTGTCACGTTGAATGGGACGATCATGTCGGGCGCGCGCGTGCCGTTCGCAGCTGCGCGGGATGGGCTGTTCTTTCGGCGGATGGCGGATATTCATCCGCGATTCCAGAGCCCTTCGACTTCGCTCGTCGTCCAGGGATTGCTGACGACTGGGCTGCTGCTGGCTGTTGGGCGATTTCAGCAGCTGTTTGAACTGGCCATCTTTGCGGAGTGGTTGTTCTACATGATTACGGCGACGACGATCTTTGTGTATCGCATGCGGCAGCCCAAAGCGGCGACGTATCGGGTGTGGGGATATCCGGTGGTCCCGGTGCTGTTCATAGCGGCGGCTGCCGTGCTGCTGTACTTTTCGTACGCGGAGAACTGGAAGAATTCTCTGCTGGGGACGGCAGTGATTCTGCTGGGGCTTCCACTGCACTTGATCTGGAAGGGTAAAGTGAAGCACCCCGCGTGACGTTGAACCGACCTATTCCATGGCTCAGGAAAGAATTGTTCGGAGGTACTGGTAACTGCTCTGGATACTGGCGATGGGGTTACCGGGAGTCTCGTCCTGTTCGACGAAATAGTGCTCGATGCGCATGCTCTGTGCTGTATCGAGGACTGCTTTCCAGTCGATGTTCCCGTGGCCGACTTCGGTGAAATGCGAGGAGGACTCGGACATATCGTTCGAGGGTGCGAAACCGGGCTTGCGGTCCTTGAGATGAATCATGCGGGCACGGTCGCCAAGGCGGTGCAACATCTTCACCGGATCGTTTCCTGATTGCGCGATCCAGTAGCAGTCCATCTCGAAAAAGACCAGTGCGGGATCGGTTTCGGCGAGGAGGATATCATAGCCTGTTTGCTTTCCTGAGGGCCCGTCGAACTCACGGAATTCGTAGTCGTGATTGTGAAAGGCGAAACGCATGCCCATATCTTTCGCGTGCTTGCCCCACTCGTTGAACTGTTTTGCCGCCGTGTGGAAGCCTGCGAGAGAGGTCTGTTGAGATTTGGGCAGCATGGGACAGACCATCCAGTCGACGCCCAGTTCTTTGGCGTATTCGAATTTCCCAGAGAGGCCGTCGTAGTTAAAGTGACCGCTGGGCACGCGCAGGCCGGCATCGTGAATCATGCCGCGCAATTCCGGCGCTGGATGAGTGTAGACGTTCCAGTAGGTTTCGACTTCTTCGTAGCCGATGCCGCGAATCTCTTTAAGAATCGCAGACAGACCGCCTTCTGCCTGCTTGCGAACCGTATAGAGTTGTACGCCCAGAGGGAGATGCTGCGTGGCCCAAAGGCGCGAGACAGAGAGCGACATCATCGGCAGCGCGACGACAGAGGACTTGAGAAAGGTTCGTCGATTGATCATGAAACATTCATCATACTGAATCGCCTGGCCGGTGGCTCTTGAAAGGCAGCCAGATCGTAAACAACGCTCCCTGAGGAGGACGGCTGTGGACTTCGATTCCGCCACCGTGTGCGACCATGATTGCCTTGACGATCGCTAACCCCATGCCGGTGCCGGAAATGCCGGGCTTCTGATTCCGTCCCCGATAGAATTTGTTGAAGATGAGAGGCTGCTCGAAATCCTCGATGCCCGACCCGTGGTCTTCAACGCTGACCAGGAGACGATGGTCTTCGACTCGACTACCGATACGCAAGGGTGAGCCGGAAGGAGAATACATGGCGGCATTTTCGATGAGATGATGCAAGGCACGACCGACAAGTCTGCGATCCATGGCAACATCGGGCATATTTTCCGGAATATCCACATCTACGGTGCGGTCATCGAGTAGGGGCTGGGCCTCTTCAAGAGCCACCTCGATTATTTCGCGCATGCTCTCGGGCCTGGCCTGCACGTGAATGCTGGCCGCATCCAGCTGTGCCATTTCAATTGCCTGGCCAATGAGCCGGTCGAGGCGGAAGCTCTCTTCGTCGACAACGGCATACATCTCGAGACGCTGATGGTGGCTCATCTGAGGCTGGCTGATAAGAGTGGTCGCGGCGGCACGGATAGAGGTGAGCGGGGTACGCAGGTCGTGGGTGACGGAATCGAGCAGAGCACTGTGGAGCCGTTCACTTTCGCGCGCTGCCTCCATATGGCTGGTGCGTTCAAGAGCAGCAGCGCGTTCCAGTGCGATGGCGACAAGTGTTCCAATGGCTTCATAGATGTTCGTCGATTGCTCGCCGCGAAATGCAATTGCACCCATGGAGCGCATCCCTAGCAATAGCGGGACAAGATGAATACCATCAATGACGGTGACAGTAGGATCGGTGGCGTGGGCTGCATTCTTCAGTTCACTCAGAGACACAAGTTCGTATTCGGGATCGGAGTAGTAGGCCGTATCGCCGTCGCGAACATAGAGTGCCACCGCGCGAAAGCCGAAAATTTCAGCGGCGATCGATGGGGTTATCCGGGCGATGGTGCTGAGATCGTCGTGCAGGAGTAGCTCCTGGCTGAATTCATAGAGATGCTGCACCTCGCGGTGACGGATTTCAGAAAGTTCAGCCTCGCTATGTTCCCTGTCGGAGAGATGGCTGACAAGAAAACTGGCGCAGAGAAAGGCCGCCAGGGCGACCAGATTTTGAGGATCGCGAATCGTAATTCTGCCAATGGGAGGAAGAAAGAAGACGTTGTAAAGCAGCGCGCAGAGAAGCGAGAGATAGAGAGAATAGGCCAGACGCCATCGCGATGCGGTAATAAGAATGAGCACCAGAAAGCTGAGGGCTACGGTCGTCGGGTTGACGCGCAGAAGACGGCGAAACACGAACACGAGGAGAAATGCCAGCAGCGTGAGACCCGCATACCTGAGTACGGCCGCGCTGATGCGGGCTGTATTCTTTTCCATGACAGGGCGATGATACAGAAGGAAAACCAATGACGGAACGCGTTCTGGTAGTCGACGATGAAACACAAATTACGAGAGTTCTGCGCGCCGCTCTTTCAGCACAGGGCTACGATGTTCGAGCGGCAAACGATCCAGAGGAGGCGCTCCGAATTTTCGAGGAGTGGGCTCCCGATCTCATGATCACGGACTTGATGATGCCGGGCATGACGGGCGTGGAACTCTGCCGGGCCGCGCGCCTGAAAAGCAAAGCGCCGATTCTTGTGTTGTCGGTGCGCGACCAGGAACGATCGAAGATCGAAGCCCTGGACGCGGGAGCAGACGACTACGTAACCAAACCTTTCGGGATTCAGGAATTGCTGGCGCGCGTTCGCGCACATTTGAGGCGGGCGCCGGAACGTGTGACCGATGCGCCGATCGAAGTCGGCGACTTTGTCGTGGACATCGCGGCGCACTCCATCCTGGTATCCGGGCAACCCATTCACCTGACGCCGAAGGAGTTTGACCTGCTACTGCTGTTTGCGCGGAACGCAGGAAAGGTACTCACGCATCGCGCACTGCTGACCGCAGTCTGGGGAGCGCAGTCGGCACAGCAGCCGGAGTATCTAAGGGTATTTGTGGGACAGCTGCGAAAGAAATTGCAGGGCAGCGGGACCAAGGAATACATCCAGACCGAGCCATGGGTGGGCTATCGCTTTTTGCCGGAGGGCGGTGCAGGATAGCTGGTTAAACCAATCTTTATGACTTCCTTATAAATTCCTTATCGGCATCTTAGCGCGGCAGCGATTAACTAAAGATCGTTGTGCTTTTTAAAAAACACTGGCGCGCGCTGTTGAGACCTGGGAGGAATCTGCGCCTGCTCCTGCTTCCATTTCTGCTGCAATCTGCCTCAAGCCACGCACAAACTGCGTCTACAACGACCAGCGAAGAGATAGAGCAGTTGCGCGAGACGGTCCGAGCGCTTCAGAGTCGCGTAGCTGCGCTTGAGGCAGAGCGCGGGCCGGAGCACGACAGGAAACATGGAGACGGCGGGTCGAATCACGACGGACCCGAAGCAGCCGCGGCTCTGTCCACAGCGGCAAATGAACTGAAGGCACCTGGAGGAGATCCCCCAGTTACGTCGGCTTCGATCACCCAGACGCCGGGTGAAGGCGGCGCGAAGCTGCCGTCCGTTCTACCAACCCAACTGCCGGGCGGGGCGACACTCAACTATCTCTTTGACGGTTATTACGAGTACAACTTCAACGCGCCGATTGGGCGAGTGAACTATCTGCGTGCCTACGATGTGTTGAGCAATGCCTTCAGCCTGAACCAGGCGGATGTGATCCTGGCTCTCGATCCGGATGTGAGTGCAGGGCGGCGGTACGGCGTAAGGCTGGACCTGCAATACGGGCAGGCGACGGCTACCTTGCAGGGTAATCCGGCAAACGAGCGAAGGCCCGAAATCTATCAGAATGTCTATCAGGTTTATGGCACCTACATTTTCCCGCTGGGGCGCGGTTTGGAGGTGGACTTCGGTAAGTGGTCGAGTTCCCTGGGCATCGAGGGCAACTACACCAAGGACCAGATGAATTATACGCGGTCTTTCTATTTTAACTTTTTGCCCTTCTATCACATGGGTGTGCACGCCACCTACCACATCAACGACAAGCTGGCTGCAAACTACTGGATCGTGAACGGTACGAATCAGGTCGAGCCAACGAATTCTTATAAGGACGAGCTGTTCGGATTTGCTGTCCAACCCGCCAAGTCGGTGAACTGGACGGTGAATTATTACAACGGACAGGACCATCCGGACACGACGGAGGTACTGACTTGCGGACCAGCTCCTGTGCAGCCCGGCCTGTGCTTTACGCCTATCATTCCGGCGCCGGGCGGCAAGGTGCACATTTTCGACAGCTATGCGACGTGGAACGCAACGCCCAAAGTCACATTTGCTCTCGAAGGAGATTATGTGATCGAGCGGGAGTGGGCGACTGCCTCTCCTGGGAGATCGTCGGCACCTTCGCACGTGGATGGGGCAGCAGCTTATGCGCAATATCAATGGACACCCCGCCTGGCGCTGGCAGCTCGCGGCGAATATTTAGCCGATCCGCAGGGGCTGTTCAGCAATGTGAGCCAGTACCTCAAGGAAGGCACTGCGACGGTGAAGTACCAGGTCGCCGATAGTCTCGATGCGTTCTTCGAATTCCGGCGCGACTGGAGCAATCAAAACTACTTCCTCACCAACAAGACCGGCGTTTTTGCGAATGCGCAGCCTACGCTGACCGTGGGCTTGGTCTGGTGGTATGGAGGAAAACAAGGGCCATGGTAGCGACAGTCATGGCAGCAATGGGGAGCAATATATGTGGGACTTTTTGATGCTCGTCATCACAACCGGATTTTTCGCAGTTGCGCTGGCCTATATCAAGGCGTGCGAGAAACTGAGATAAGCCTATGAACATAACAACCATTATCGTCATTGCGTTAACTGTGTTGCTGCTTGCCTATCTTGTGGTGACTCTCTTGTATCCGGAGAAATTCTGAAATGACCGCCAACGGATGGCTTCAGATTCTGGTTTTCCTTGTGGTTCTGGTGGTGCTGATGCGGCCTCTGGGTCTGTATATGGCACGGGTATTCGAGGGCGAGCGTACGTTTCTCGATTCGCTGCTGAAACCGGTTGAGCGGTTCTTCTACCGGCTCTGCGGCGTGAAGGCTGAGCAGGAGATGAACTGGCGCGAATACATAGCCGCCATGCTGCTCTTCAGCTTCGTCTCACTCGTACTTACCTACGTCATCGAGCGTGCGCAACATTTTCTTCCGTGGAATCCCCAGGCTCTGGCAGGTGTTTCGCCGACTCTGGCGTGGAACACGGCTGCCTCATTCACCACGAATACAAACTGGCAATCGTATGTGCCTGAAACCACCATGAGCTACTTCACGCAAATGGTGGGTCTGGCGTATCACAACTTCCTGAGCGCGGCAGTGGGCATCGCCGTGGCTATCGCGCTGGTTCGCGGGATTGCGCGCCGTCAGGCTTCTACGATCGGCAACTTCTGGGTAGACGCGACACGTTCCATCTTTTACGTTTTGCTGCCCATCTGCCTTATTCTTGCGCCGCTGTTGATTGGGCAGGGAGTGATCCAGAACCTGAAGCCCTACACCTCAGCACAAACCCTGGAACATTCGGCTCAGCCGCAGACCATTGCGCAGGGACCCGTCGCCTCGCAGGAAGCGATCAAGATGCTGGGCACCAATGGCGGCGGATTCTTCAATACCAACAGCGCCCATCCTTTCGAGAATCCCACTCCATTCAGCAACTTTCTGGAAATTCTTGCGATGCTTCTGATTCCCGCCGCGCTGACGGTAACCCTGGGCAAGATGACCGGATCTTCGGGACACGGGTGGGCAGTATTTGCCTGTATGTTCCTGCTGTGGTTTACAGCCCTGGTATGCATTTATCGGGCTGAATCCCGGCCGCATCCCGTGCTACACGGTGTGGATCAGCACACGAGCGCACTGCAGTCCGGTGGAAACCAGGAAGGCAAGGAGGTTCGCTTCGGTCTTGCGAATAGTGCGCTCTTTGCCACCACTACTACCGACGTGAGCTGCGGCGCCGTGAATGCAATGCACGACTCCTTCACTCCACTGGGCGGAATGGTGGTTCTGGCCAACATCATGCTGGGCGAGATTGTTTTCGGCGGTGTAGGTTCGGGCCTTTACGGGATGCTGATCTATGTGGTGCTGGCGGTCTTCATCGCAGGGCTAATGGTGGGGCGAACACCGGAGTATCTGGGCAAGAAAATCGAGGCATTTGACGTGAAGATGGCAATGCTTTACGTGCTCATCTTTCCGCTGGTGATTCTGGTGTTGACGGCTACCTCAGTGCTCAGCCATAAGGGGCTCGACGGCATAACTAATCCCGGACCGCATGGGCTTAGTCAGATTCTTTATGCGTTCACCTCCGCCGCCGGGAATAACGGCTCGGCTTTTGCGGGAATCAGCGCGAACACGAACTGGTACAACATCAGCCTCGGCTTCACGATGCTGGCCGGACGCTTCCTGATGATGATTCCCATGCTGGCGCTAGCGGGAAATTTGGCGTTGAAGAAAGGCGTGCCACCTTCGCCAGGAACTTTTCCGGTAAATACAGCGTTGTTCACGGTCCTGCTTACGAGTGTGATTCTGATAGTTGGCGCGCTTACGTTCTTTCCCGCGCTCAGCCTCGGTCCGATTCTTGAACATTTGTTACTGAACCATGGAACCCTCTTTTAAACGCGGACTAAAGAAAGATAGATATGGCCAAAAAACAAGATCTCTGGAACCCGAATATTCTCCGCCAAGCTGCTATCGGCGCATTTACCAAGCTCAACCCACGCGCCATGGTCAAGAACCCGGTGATGTTCGTGGTGGAGGTGGGCAGCGTGCTCACGACGGCTTTGCTGATTCAAGACGCGATTCGGCATCAGCCGATTGGCTTCAATCTGCAGATCACGCTGTGGCTGTGGTTCACGGTGCTCTTTGCCAATTTCGCCGAAGCGATGGCCGAGGGGCGTGGAAAGGCTCAGGCCGATACGCTGCGCAAGGCGAAGGGCGAAACAATGGCCTATCGCTATAAGAGCGATGGCGCGACAGAAGCCGTCTCCAGTTCGCAGCTTCGCGCAGGAGATGTAATCAGGGTGGAGGCAGGTCAGTTCATCGCCGGAGATGGCGAGGTGATTGAGGGCGTGGCATCGGTGGACGAGTCGGCGATCACAGGCGAATCGGCACCGGTCATTCGTGAGGCGGGAGGAGACCGTTCAGCCGTGACGGGGGGGACCAGAGTGCTTTCCGACTGGATCAAGATCAAGATCACTTCGAATCCCGGAGAGACGTTTCTCGATCGCATGATCGCGCTGGTGGAAGGCGCAGTGCGGCAGAAGACTCCGAATGAGATCGCACTGAGCATTTTGCTCTCCGGCCTTACGATCATCTTTTTGCTGGCGGTTGCGACGCTGCAGCCGTTCGCGATTTATTCCACGGCGCCACAGACGGTCTTCGTGCTTGTTTCACTGCTGGTGTGTCTGATTCCCACGACCATCGGCGGTTTACTCTCGGCAATCGGCATCGCGGGCATGGACAGGCTGGTGCAATACAACGTACTCGCGATGTCCGGCCGTGCGGTGGAAGCGGCCGGAGACGTGAACACTCTTCTGCTGGACAAGACGGGTACGATTACCCTGGGTAATCGCCAGGCGACGGAGTTCTTCCCTGCTCCGGACATTAGCACGGAAAGATTGGCTGACGCGGCACAACTGGCTTCATTTTCCGACGAGACGCCGGAGGGCCGGTCTATCGTAGTTCTGGCCAAGGAGCAGTACAACCTGCGCGGACGCGATTTGACGGGGATGCGGGTTGAGTTTGTGCCTTTTAGCGCGCAGACACGCATGTCCGGCGTAGACCTTCCCGGCACTAAGATTCGTAAGGGGTCGGCGGATGCGATTGCGAAGTTCCTCGAAGAAGAGGGTTCCAACCTGCCTCGCAAGGTGAGCGATAAGGTCGAAGAGATCGCGCGGCTGGGAGGCACTCCGCTGGTGGTAGCTGAAAACTCGACAGCGCTGGGCGTGGTTTACCTCAAGGACATTGTGAAGGGCGGCCTGAAAGATCGCCTGACGCGGCTGCGCTCGATGGGTATCCGCAGCATCATGATCACGGGTGACAATCCCCTCACCGCGGCGGTCATCGCACGCGAGGCCGGTGTAGATGACTTTCTCGCCGAAGCGAAGCCCAAAGACAAGATGGATCTGATCAAGCGCGAACAGGGTAAGGGCAAGCTGGTGGCCATGACCGGCGACGGCACGAACGATGCTCCCGCGTTGGCCCAGGCCGATGTAGGCGTCGCGATGAACACCGGTACTCAGGCGGCAAAAGAGGCGGGCAACATGGTGGACCTGGACTCCAATCCCACCAAGCTGATCGAGATTGTGGAGATCGGCAAGCAACTGCTGATGACGCGCGGCGCATTGACTACATTTTCCATCGCAAATGACGTGGCCAAGTACTTCGCAATCATTCCGGCAATGTTTGCCGGGGTGTTTCCGGTGCTGGGCGCCTTGAACATCATGAGACTGGCTACTCCGCACTCGGCGATTCTGTCTGCTGTCATCTTTAATGCGCTGATTATCGTCGCTCTCATTCCGCTGGCGCTGAGGGGCGTGAAGTATGCGCCGATGTCGGCGGCGGCCCTGTTGCGGCGCAATCTGCTGGTTTATGGAGTGGGGGGCCTGATTGTCCCATTCATCGGAATAAAGGCTATCGACATGGTATTGACAGCTCTTCACCTCGCATAAGCGTGAGAGGCATCAGGAATACGTTATGGTTTCTACGATAAAAACTGCGATTCGTTTCACGCTCGTCACCACTGTATTGCTTGGCCTGATCTATCCTCTGGCCGTTACAGCCTTCGCTCACTTCTTTCTGCGCGAGAAGGCCGACGGACAGCTCCTCGTGAGAGACGGCCATGTGGCCGGCTCAGCAATCATCGGGCAGAGCTTTACTGGCGATATCTACTTCCATAGCCGTCCTTCGTTGGCGGGTAACGGGTATGACGCAGCCAACTCCAGCGGCTCCAATTATGCCCTATCAAACAAGAAGCTCATCGACCGCATTCAGGGAGATGTGGCGGCTTATCAAAAGACCGCGCCGGGACAGGCTGTGCCGATCGATCTGGTTACGGCATCGGGGTCTGGGCTGGATCCGGATATTACGCCAGCAGCGGCTTTGTATCAGGTTCATCGCGTGGCCGAGGCACGCCACCTGAGTGACGACGCGGTGCAGCAGCTCGTGCTGGCTCATGTGCAGGGACGGCAATTCGGCATACTCGGAGAGCCGCGAGTGAATGTGCTTGCACTGAATCTTGCGCTCGATGGAGTCGCCGGAAAGTAAGCCCTTTTATTTCTTCTTGTGCAGCAGATTACCCAGTGCGGCTGCGGCGCGACGCAGTTCTTCGTCACGGGTTAAGCAATCGGGACAAAGCCTGAGCCATTGGCCTCGGGCATCGCAGACGATGCCTTCACGTTCCAGTTCTGCTGAAAGCTCCATTGCGTTAGGGAGGCGGATAGCGAGAAACGCTCCGTGGACGAGGTCTCCACCGATCACTCTATCTACGCCAGCATCCGCAAGATATGCGCGGAGGGCGTGAAGCTGTGCGAGGCTGTAGGCGCGAAGGCGTTCGACGCCCATCGCGAGGGTGAATTCCTGACCACTGCGCGCCTGATACCAGGTAAGCACGGGAGGTGTGGAATCGAGAAAAGCATCGCCTCCGGACTTGAGCACGGGCAGTTCCGGCCGTCGATAGGCGAAGGTATCTGAATTGGCGAACCACCCGGCATCGAGCGGCCGCAGTCCGCTCTCCAGGGCTGCGGGGGAGATGTACAAGTAGCAGGCTCCGGGGCCGCCGCGAAGGTATTTATAGCTGCCACCGATCATGAAGTCCGCTTGTAGCTTCGCAACATCAACGGCGATGACGCCTACGGCGTGGTAGGAATCAAGCAGCAGTCGGGCTCCATGTTGATGGCAAGCTCTTGCCAGCGTGTCTATCCCCGTGTTGTTGAGGCCTTCGACAATCTGGCCGGTCATAAACATGATCTGAGATACGACGACCAGATCGGCGCCACCGCGATCGACGCTTTCGATGAGGGATTCCAAGCTGAGATTGTCTTCGGCGTCAGGCTCGACCCAACGCAGGTTGATGCGATCGAGCGCGGCATACTGCTTCAGGATCACATCGATAGAGTCGAACTCCCCACGCGTGCTGACCACGCGCGGTTTGCCCGGCAGTGCGTTCAGCACGCTTCGCAGGCCTTGGCCCGCTGAAGTCCTGGGAACGACGCAATCAGCACGGGGAGCCCCGACAAGACTCGCAAGCCGCGCGCGAAATGCCTGCCGTTCATCAAGCCACGGGTCCCAGGCATCGCCGAGGCTGGTATACCAGAGCGAGGTTGCCTCGGCTACGTCATTGGCCATCGCATCTAGCGGTCTGCCCAGAGAGTGGTTTGCCAAATACACGCGTTCGTTTGCCAGGACACAGGAAAAAAGCGGCGCAATGTGGCGTTTGATTGCGGCTTCGTCGAGTGGGCCTTCACCCAGTGCCGCCACCGCCTGCTGAATTCGTGCGTTCATCTTTGAGCGAGGCCTGTTCGGACTGCAAGCAGTTCTGGAAAGAACGTCAGTTCGAGGGCCTGTTTTAGAAAGCCCACGCCGGATGAGCCGCCAGTTCCCTTCCGGAATCCAATGATCCTTTCGACAGTCTTCATGTGGCGAAAGCGCCACAGCTGGAAGTACTCTTCTACGTCCACGAGCTTCTCGCACATTTCATAAGCATCCCAATGCTGGCGGGGATGTTCGTAAATCCCGCGGAAGACCTGTACCAATACTTCATTCTGGCGATGCGCTTCGCTCCAGTCGCGCTGCGTGCATTCGGGGGGGATGGCCAACCCACGGCGCGCAAGGTGCAGCAAAAATTCGTCATACAAGCTGGGCGCTTCCAGGGCAGCTATCAACTCCGCATGAATGGACGGGTCATGCGCAAAGACGCGCAGCGCATCGCGGTTCTTGTTACCGAGCAGGAACTCCAGCTTGCGGTATTGGAACGACTGGAAGCCGGAGGCGTGACCCAGCACGCCGCGAAACTCCATGTACTCCGACGGGGTGAGCGTTTCGAGAACTGCCCATTGGTCGAAGAGCTGCATCTGGATGAGCTTTGCCCGGGAGAGGATCTTGAAACAGGGATCGAGCTGATCGTGCTGGACAAAATGGATCGCCGCAGTGAGCTCATGAATTAATTGCTTGATCCATAACTCGGAGACCTGATGTTGGATGATGAAGAGCATCTCGTCGTGGTGCGGGGGCGACGACAAGGGACGCTGCTGCGCCAGCAACTCCGGCAGGCATAGGTAGCCGGAATAGCTTAGCCGGTCCGCGAAGTCGGTCACAATCCCCGGTTCGAGCGGTCTTTGGTTTGGGTTCATCTTGTCCCTCGCGCCCTCCGCCGGCTGGCAAAAAAAAGCCCGGCGGAAATTAAAGCATAACCGCCAGGCCAGGGAGGCATATTCCCCTCAGGAAAACGTTCCAGCCTGCCGCTTCGATACCACGATTGTCAATCCTGAAAACAACAATTTGTAGCATTGAACCGGACAAATCACCGGGCAGTACAGCCGTCAACAAAAGCCCAGCTAGCGTGCTGGGCCTGTTTATAATCGCTCGTAACAATGATGCAGCTTTAACCAGTGCAGTTTAGCCCGTTAAGTTGTTCAGTCTGGAGATGTACCGAATGCGCGAGGTTCCTTCCACACCCATGCTCCTGGTCGACGGCGCGCGTGAGAGCCAGCGCGATATCGACCATTCCCCCTATACCGTGGGCCGAATGCCTGGCAGCGACCTCCTGCTTGAAGATGCTTATGTTTCTCGCAAGCATGCCGAAATTCTTTTTGAAGATGGCACATTTTACATTGTGGATCAGGGCAGTAAGCATGGGACCTTCGTGAACGGCGTCAAGGTTCCGCGTCATAAACTAGGCATTAACGACGCGATCCACTTCGGCACACTGGATGGGCCATTGCTTCGTTTCGGTGTGCGGATGGCTCAGTCAAGTTCGACGATGCGCGAACTGCTCGGCCCGCTGAAGACCGATGCCTCACCCAACACCGCGATCGAAAAGTTGAATTGGCTGCTGGAGGCAAACAGCAAGCTGAACAAGGTTGGCGCGGTCGACCAGATTCTGACGGCGCTGGTAGAGACCACGCTGGCCCTGACCAAGGTGGAGCGGGGCTACGTGATGCTTCGCGACCCAGCGAGCGGCGCACTCAAACTGACGGTTGGACTGGACAGCAAAGGAAGACTTCTGAACGACGACTCGACGATTTCGCACAGCGCTATCAAACAGGCGATCCAGGGTACAGGGGAGTTCATCGTGACCGACACGCTGAGCGCCGAACATGGTGTGCGCTCCGAGAGCGTGATCGCGCAGAACATTCGCACCGTCATCTGCATACCCTTGCGCAGCCGAAGAGTTGTGGCCGGCTTTGGGCGCGGCGACGTGCTGGGCGTGCTTTATCTGGACAGCCGTCTGACACCGGGAAACCTGACGAAAGTAGATAACGACCTGCTGAAGACGATCGCAACGGAGGCGGCCGCCCTTGTCGAAAATGCGCGCCTGGCCGTTGCCGCGGAGGAAGCGCGGCGCAACCAGGAGGAACTGGAGATGGCGAGGGTCATCCAGCAAAATCTAATGCCGACAGAGCTTCCCGACATACCGTATGCCAAGATCTCGGCTCGCTTTGTTCCCTGCAAGGAGATTGGCGGCGACTTCTACGACGTGGTCGCGGCGAACGGCCATTTTTATGTTGTGGTCGCTGATGTTTCAGGAAAGGGAGTGGCAGCGGCGATGCTGGCGCAGACGCTTCAAGGCATGGTATACGCGCAACTCCTTGCCGATCAGCCGTTAGACCTGATCGCCAAGGCTCTTAATCGATTCATCTGCGCAAAGAACATCGGCAAATATGCAACGATGCTGATTCTTCGGTTGGAAAGCAATGGCCAGCTTGAATACATCAACTGCGGACAGGTCCATCCCCTGCTGCAAACGGCAAAGGGGATCGTGTCGTTAAGCGATTCAAACCTGCCGGTAGGGCTGATCGCGAATGGAGAGTTCCACTCGTACACGGCGCAACTCGAACCGGGCACCCGAATTCTTGTTGTCACCGATGGCGTGACGGAAGCGGAAGACGAAGCGGGCGAGTTCTTTGGCACCCCGCGCATGGAGGACGCGTTCGGAAAGAGCAGAAACCTCGAGGAAGTTGTCGAGAATCTGTCGTGCTTCTGCGGCTCCGCTGCCGCGACCGACGACTGCACGATGGTCGAAGTTTATTTCCGCTAGTCTCCCATGTTTGTTAGTTTGTTCTGCATGCGCTTCCCGATTTATGTCCTGCTGGCGATATCCCTCTCTGCGTCTGGACAAGCGGTCACGCCGGAACCGGATCATGTTGCCGATTCGATTCGAAACCTCGAGCACTACCGCGAGACGATGATCCCGACCTACATGAGCGACTTTGGCCAGCTTGGCCGCTACAAAAAAGACAATGCGGCGCTCAGCGCACCCAAGCCGGGCGAGAAGAGGGTAGTCTTTTTTGGCGATTCGATCACCGACGCGTGGCATCTGGACTATTATTTCCCGGGAAAGCCATATATCAATCGTGGTATTAGCGGCCAAACCACCTCACAGATGCTGGTGCGCTTTCACCAGGACGTGATCAACCTGCAACCGGCGACGGTCGTGATTCTGGCGGGAACGAACGATATTGCCGGGAATACTGGTCCGATTTCGATCGAAGATATCGAGGCAAATTACGTTTCGCTGGCCGAACTGGCACGCGCGCATGGCATCCACATCGTCTTCTCCTCTGTGACGCCGGTTCACAATTCCACACCCCAGTCGCAGAATTTCTTTGCGCAGCGCGATCCTGCTAAGATTCTGGCACTGAACGCGTGGCTTAAGAACTACTCCGCAGCGAACGGCCTTCTCTATCTCGATTACTTTTCGGCAATGGTCGACCAGCACGGGCTACTTCGCAAGGACCTGGCGGAGGATGGATTGCACCCGAACGACACCGGTTACCGGATCATGGCTCCCCTGGCGGAAGGGGCAATAGCGGAGGCGCTCGGACGCTAAGTCACGGGGTGCGGAAATGGGTTAGGGCTGGCAAAACCGTTGATGCCCGATACGGATGACGCGCAGATGACACAATCATCATGCGACCGGTATCTTTCTGATGCACAAAGGCATCGAGATGAGTCTTATATACTTATCAGCGGTTCAGACCCTGAATGGCGACCAGAAAAAGTAGAAGACGAAATCCGGTGTGGGTTTGGGTGGCGGCGGCCATCGCGATGGTGCTGGTCTTCTACCTGGCGCGGCTGGCGACGCGCACGAGGATTCCGGTGCGAACGGCGACGGTAGAACGCAGCGCGCTGAAGAGCACCAGTGCAACCAATGGCAAGGTAGAGCCCCAGTCGAACAAGGAAGCGCATGCGCCATTTGCCGGACTGGTTAAGAAACTCTACGTCCACGAAGGGCAGCGAGTGACAGAGGGCACGCTGTTGCTTTCCATGGATGACACTGATGCTCGCGCGCGACTGGCCGCGGCACAGGCGGCTTTGCGGAGCGCGCAGGCGACTTACAACGCCACGCTCAGGGGCGGCACGCAGGAAGAGCGATTGGCGCTGAGCGGGGATCTCGAGAAGGCGCAGATGGATCGCGACCAGGCACAGCGCGATCTGGACGCGCTCAAGAAGCTGCAGTTGACGGGGGCTGCCTCGGCGAATGAGGTGGCGGCGGCCGAGCAGCGGCTGGCGGCGGCAAATTCATCGATCCAAACATTGCATCTGAGAAAAACACAGCGCTATGACGCAGACGACATCGCGCGGGCGAGGGCGGCGTTCGATGAAGCTCAGGCAGGCTATGCGGCGGCACAGTCGGCGTTGAATCAGGCGAATGTCCACGCCCCGTTTGCGGGAACGGTCTATTCGATTCCGGTATCGAAGTCGGAGTTTGTGCAACAGGGGGACCGGCTGCTGCAGATGGCTGATCTGACGAAGATGCAGGTACGCGCTTATTTCGACGAACCTGAAATTGGCAGGCTGCAGGTCGGTCAGCCGATTACGATCGAGTGGGATGCCAGACCCGACCAGCTGTGGCATGGCCACGTAGCACGCGTACCCTCGACGATCATCACGTATGGAACACGCAATGTGGGCGAAGTGCTGGTAACCATCGACGACGCGGACGAAAATCTTCTTCCCAACACGAATGTGCGCGTGACGGTCACCATTGCAAACGAACGGAATGCATTGAATATCCCCCGAGAGGCGTTGCATACGGAGCGCGGCAAATCTTACGTATATCGCGTGGTGGATGGAACGCTCCGCCGGACGGCAGTGACGGTGGGTAATCTGAATCTGACGCAGGTAGAAATTTTGACGGGCCTTAAGGAGGGCGACATAGTCGCACTGGGAAGCACCAACGGCCAGCCAATTGGCGATGGAGTGCTGGTAGTTGAGACGAAATAGGAAGTGAAGCAAAGGTGACGGCGGGATTCTGGGGAAGATGGGCGCTGGTATGTGCGCTGGCGGTCGGATCAGTTATGACTTTCGCGGGAATGTCGATCTCGCGAGAGACCGTGGGTGCAGCTCAGGCGGCCTTGAGCCGGGGACATGCCGACGATGCGCTGCAGCTTTTGGACACGGCACTGCAACTAGATCCGAACGACGCCGAAGCGTTGAACCTGCGCTGCCGGGTTTACTATGCCGAGGAGCGCTGGGATGATGCGATCGCGGCGTGTGAACGCGCGGTTCAACTGGCTTCAAGCAACAGCGGTTATCACCTGTGGCTTGGGCGGGCATACGGAGGAAAGGCGGAGCATGTGTCGTTTGTGGCAGCCTATAAGCTGGCAAAACTGATTCGAGCTGAGTTCGAGACGGCTGTGCGCCTTGACGCGAAGAATGGCGCGGCACTATCAGATTTGGGAGAGTACTATGCTGAGGCTCCGGCGGTGCTGGGCGGAGGCTATGGCAAGGCGGAAGGAATCGCGCGACAGCTGGATGGATTCGATCCGGTAGGCGCACTTGAATTGCGCGCGCGGATCGCCGAAGGAAAGAACGACTATGCCAGCGCCGAGAAAGCCTTCCGGGCGAAGATTTCGGCCTCCCATTCGAGCGCGCAGTCATGGATGGACCTGGGAAGTTTCTATCGCAGACGCGAACGCTGGGACGAGATGCTTGCAGCAGTTCATAGCGGTGCGGTGGCGGCAGAACGCGATCATGGCCCGGCGCTGGCGGATGGAGCTTCGACTTTGATGAAGGCGGGGCGGGAGCCGCAATTGGCGATTGAGTGGATGCGAGACTACCTGGCATCGAATGCGTTGAGCGAGGACGCTCCGGCGTTCGTGATACATGCGCGAATTGGCGATCTGCTGAAACAACAGGGAGATGCGCACGGGGCGCAACAGGAGTATGGCGCTGCCCGGGCACTGGCGAAGGATTATCCGGGGATACCGGCGAACAAGGCCCATTAATCTGGATGGGCCGCCGGAGATGCACTCCGAGAATAGATGCGCGGTTTGCTCTTCGCGATGAGAGGAATGAAGTTGCGGAAAATGTACCAGTGGATGTGGACGTGCTTGTTGCTTGGCGGCTGCCAGGCGTGGGCACAGGTGTCTCTTTCCACGGTGGTGGACATGGCGGTGCGAAACAGCGCGGCGGTGAGAGCGGGAGTTGCCGAGGTGCAACACGCAGAGGCGGGGCTATCCGAATCGAAGGACGTATATCTACCGAGCTTCGTTCTGGGATCGAGCCTTGGCTACTCTTATGGCTTTCCAGTGGGACAGCCATCGGTTTATAGCGTGACTTCGCAATCGCTGATTTATTCCTTTTCGCAACCGGATTACGTTCGTGCGGCGCGAGAGGCGCTGAAGTCCGCGCAACTATCCCTGAAGGATAACGAAGAACAAGTAGCTTTGGACACGGCCCTGGCCTACATTCAGCTAGACAGCGACACCCGCCTGCTTGCGGCGCTGGAGCAGGAAAAGGAGTTCGCAGAAAAGCTGGTAACGATCGAGCAGGAGCGTTTGCAGGCCGGTGTGGACGGACGGATGGAAGTGACAAAGGCGGAGTTGACCGCGGCGCAGGTGGACGCGAAGCGGCTGCACCTGGAAGGCGACGCCAGCCAGCTGCGGCAGCAACTTGGGCACCTCACTGGTTTGCCTCCTTCAAGTTTTGTGACGGACTCGAAGAGCATTCCGACATCGCCCGAATTTTCCACTGAAGACCCCATTGAAGACACGCTGGCGGCGACGAACTCCGGGATTCAGGCGGCATTTGCCAATGCGAAGTCGAAATGGCTGACTTCCTTTGGTGACGAGAAGCAGAATTACCGGCCACAATTCGCATTCGGCGCGGAATACAACCGCTATGCCGAGTTCAATAACTATGCCCAATATTACCTGCGCTTCCAGCACAACAACTTCAACATAGGCGTGCAGATCACATTTCCGATTTTCGATGCCAGCCGCCGGGCCAAAGCGCGTGAATCGGCAGCAGAAGCGGCGCGGGCTGGAGCCGAGGCCGATCAGACAAAATTCCGAACGAGCGAACAGGTGTATTCGCTGCGGCACAGCATTAGCGAACTGGTGGCGCAGGAACGAATTGCCCAACTAAAAAGCGAGTTGGCGCAGGAACAACTGGAATCGATTCAAACGCAGTTAAAGAGTGGCAGCGGATCTCCGAATACTGCTCCCGTTACTCCCAAGGATGAACAGCAAGCACGCATTCAAGAGCGCGAGCGATATCAGGATGCCCTGGAAGCGGGGTTCTCGATGATTCGGGCGGAACTGAGCCTGATGCGGTCGCTGGGACAGATTGGGGAGTGGGTGCATTCCGGGCCTACTAAATGATTGTGGGCGTGCCTGCTTAGATACCATAAGGCGGTTATGGGCTCCACTGAAGTGGTAAACTGAAGGACATACGCTATGCCCCTGAAAACACTGTTCCTGAATCCTCCCTCGTTCGAAAACTTTGATGGCGGCGCAGGTTCGCGCTGGCCTGCTACCCGCGAGATTGAGTCGTACTGGTACCCGGTCTGGCTGGCTTATCCAGCAGGAATGCTGGAGGGCTCCAGGCTGCTGGATGCGCCTCCTCACCACGTTTCGGCGGCGGAGACGATCGAGATCGCCAAGGGGTATGAGTTCCTGGTGCTGTTCACGAGCACACCGGGCTGGACGGGCGACCAGAGGTTGGCCGAGGCGATCAAGCGGGTGAATCCCACTATTCGCATAGCCTTCGTTGGGCCGCCAGTTACAACATCTCCCGATCGGGCCCTTAACGAGTGCGCAGTGGTAGATTTTGTCTGCCGCCGCGAGTTCGATTTTTCAGTGGTGGAGTATGCGAACGGCAAGCCGCTCGATGAGATTCTGGGTATCAGCTATCGCAAGGAGGGCAAGGTCGCGCACAATCCCGACCGGCCGCAGGTGGAAGACCTGGACGCGATGCCGTGGGTTACGGATATCTACGCGCGCGATATGGACGTGACCAAGTACAACGTTCCGTTCCTGCTGCATCCCTTTGTTTCGCTTTACTCAACGCGCGGATGCCCGGCGCAGTGCACTTTCTGCCTATGGCCGCAAACGCTTAGCGGACATGCGTGGCGCAAGCGCTCCACTGATGATGTGGCCGCGGAGATGGCACACGCCAAGAAGCTGTTTCCGCATGTGAAGGAATTTTTCTTCGACGATGATACCTTCAATATTCAGAAAGCGCGGACGATTGAACTTTGCGCGAAGCTGAAGCCGCTGGGGCTGACGTGGTCTTGTACATCGCGTGTGACCACGGACCGCGACACACTGAAGGCCATGCGCGAGGCTGGCTGCAGATTGCTGATCGTGGGCTATGAGTCGGGCGATCCGCAGATTCTGAAAAACATCAAGAAAGGCGCGACAATCGAGCGGGCGCGGGACTTTACGCGCGACTGCCACGACCTGGGCCTGACGATTCACGGCGATTTTATTCTTGGGCTGCCGGGCGAGACAAAGGAGTCGATTAACAACACAATCAACTTTGCCAAGAGTCTGGACGTTGAGACGATTCAGGTTTCGATTGCACATGCGTATCCGGGAACGGAGCTTTACGACTACGCGAAGGAGAACGGCTTTATCGTAAACAATGGCCAGATGGTCGATGAAGAAGGCCATCAACTGGCGCACATCGAGTATCCCGGGCTGCCAAAGGAATACGTACTGGAGATGGTCCACCGTTTCTATGACGAATACTACTTCCGGCCCAAGGCGGCGTGGCGCGTGGTAAGCAAGGCGATCGTGAATCGCGATTTGAAGCGGCTGTATGCGGAGTCGAAATCGTTCCTGAAGCTGCGCGCGCAGCGAAACAAGGTTGTGAAACAGGCGAAATCGCAGGCGACGGCAGAGACAACGACGCCTGCAAACGTAGGAGCATAGCGAACGTTCTGCGCAAGACCGAACGGCCAGCCGGAAACGCTGGCCGTTTTTACTTATCAGCGACCGATCGAATGACGAAATCTACGATGACATTCCGGAGGTATCTGGTGCTGGGCGTGGTGGCAGTCACGGCTCCGCTGGGCGACACGCTGTTGAGTGTGGGAATGAAACGCGTGGGGCCGGTGCCGCTGGATCACCTCTCGACATTGATTTATGCCTTGAGGACGCCGCAGATTCTGGTCGGTATCGCTTTGCTAATCTGCTTTTTTGCGTCGTATCTGGCCTCTCTTTCGTGGGCGGATCTGACGTTTGTGCTGCCGGCGACGTCGATCGGCAACGTGATTGTGGCTCTGTTGGCAAAGTTCTGGCTGCATGAGCAGATTTCGCCCGGCCGGTGGATCGGGATTCTGCTGATTACAGCCGGAGTGGGTTTTGTGACGCAGGGACCGTCCTATACGGAGATGGTGAAAGAGTGTCCCGTGTCAGGTGCGGAGGTAAGGCCGTCATGAGCGTTTTGATGCCCGGACGTGGACTTGCTGATGCGACCATGATCGCGGCAATCGTGATTTTTGCGACTGCAGGCGACGTATTCATTGCGTCGGCCATGCGCGGAATTGGCGATCTGGATGACATCAAGGCGGCGCGCGGTCTGGGCGGAGCCGCTTTAGCCGTGCTGGGAAGCGGGCGATTTGTCTCAGGCGTCTTCTTTATGGCGCTGAGTTTCTTTTCGCTTCTGTTTGCGTTGAGTCATGCGGATTTGAGCCTAGTGGCTCCGGCGTCGGCTTCGCTCACATTTGTGACGAATGCGATCGCGGCGAAGATTTTCCTGAAAGAGAACGTCGACAGGCGGCGGTGGATTGCCGCGGTCTTTGTATGCGCCGGAGTGGCGCTCCTGGCACGATAGGCTTCAACGCCAAGGGGTGTGCGCGTGACCGGAGAGGGCCCGATCAAGGAACGTGGCCGCGCTGATGAGTGCCAAATGCGTGAAGGCCTGGGGGAAGTTGCCTAGGTGCTCTCCGCTTGAGCCAAGTTGCTCGGAATAGAGGCCGACATGGTTTGCGTAACCGAGCATCTTGTCGAAGAGCAGACGAGCCTTTTCGAGCTGATGGGAACGGGCAAGACATTCAATAAACCAGAATGAACAGGCGGTAAAGCTGCCTTCGCCTCCTCTTAAACCATCCACAGGAGATCTGATGTTGTCGTAACGGTAGACGAGACTGTCTTCGGTGAGGCGCGTCTCAATGGCCTCCAAGGTCGAGAGCCATCGGCGGTCGGTGGGGCTGATGAAACGCATGAGCGGCATAAGAAGTACAGACGCGTCGAGGGTATTGGAGCCTTTGTACTGAACAAACGATTTGAGGTCGTCGTTCCAGAAGTTGGTGTGGATGTCTTCATAGATGAGGTCGCGGATTTCACGCCATTTTTCGATGGGTGCGGCGAGAGACCGCTTGCCGGCGAGGCGGATGGCGCGATCGAAAGCGACCCAGCACATAAGGCGCGAATGAAGGAATTCGCGCCGCCCTCCGCGTACTTCCCAGATGCCTTCGTCGGGACGATTCCAATTTTTAACGAGCCAGTCAAGGATACGCTGGAGGTCGTGCCAGCCGTCATAGGAAATTCCGTCGCCGTATTTGCTGGCGAGGTATATAGCGTCGATGAGCTCGCCGTAGATATCGAGCTGAAGCTGCTGGTAGGCGCCGTTGCCAATGCGAACCGGGCGCGAGTCCTTATAACCCAAGAGTGACTCGAGGATTATTTCGTCGAGATCCTGGCGCCCGTCTGGGTGATACATGACTTGCAACGGACCGTGCTCGGCGTCTTCATGCAGGCGGCCGCGAATCCAACGGGTGAAGGCCTGGGCCTCTTCGACAAAGCCGAGCTGCATGAAGGCGTAGAGACTGAAGGACGAGTCACGGAGCCAGGTGTAGCGGTAATCCCAATTGCGCTCGCCGCCAACCTGTTCAGGCAGACTGAAGGTGGGCGCGGCGATGAGCGAGCCATACTCATCGCTGCAGAGCAGCTTGAGCATGAGCGCAGAGCGGTTGACCATTTCGCGCCAACGCCCGGTGTATTTGGAGCGGCTGATCCATGTGCGCCAGAAGCGATACGTTTGCTGGAAGTGCTCATCGACATTGGCGAGGTCGAGAATGGTGACTCCCGTTTTGTCCTCTTCATCGATCTGACCGAATGCCAGAGTCGCGGTTTCTCCTGCTCTGAGGGTGAAGGTGGCAGTTGCATCATTGCCATCAAGCTGTATGGGGAAGGTCGCGTGGAGAGCCAGGCTGGGACAATCTTTCGATTCGGGGGCGAAACAGATGGATCCATCTTCGTTATGCGCAGTGTGGCCGGAGCGCGCATAGTCAAAGCGCGGGGCACAACGCATCCGGAAAGTGATCTGGCCCTTGATCACGCGCAGCATGCGGAGAATGTGGTGTCCGTAGGGCAGTTTGTCTTTGCTCTCGACGACGGGCATGAAGTCGGTGATTTCGGCGACGCCGGATTCTGAAAGGAAGCGCGTGACCAGGATGTTGGTGTCCGGCAGGTAAAGCTGTTTTGTATGCAGGTCATCGATGTCGGCTGAGATGCGGAGGAAGCCGCCGCGCTGCGGATCGAGAAGGGCCGCGAAGACGCTTGGAGAGTCGAAATTGGGGAAACAGAGGAAGTCGATGCTTCCGTCGACGCTGACCAGCGCGATGGAGCGCATATTGCCGATGACGCCGTAGTTCTCTATGGACTGGAAGCCGGCGGAGTTCCTGGTGTTGGCCATATTCAGCCAGCTTAGATGTTCTTGGGTGGGAAAGGTAACACGTGCTTGAGAGATTTTGAGCCGACGAAAGTTACGGAAAGAGCCGCATGAGGCCCACGTGGGGCAGATCGGGGACCAGGAATGGCGTGGCTTCGCCGGAGGCGCTGGCAAGGGCTTCAGCGGCGAGATAGCCGCTGCGGACAGCACCTTCCATGGTCGAGGGCCAGCCGGTGGCGGTCCAGTCGCCGGCGAGGTAAATGCCGGGCCAAGGGCTTTCAGCGCTGGGGCGGATGCGGTCGAGGAGCGGGCGTACAGAATAGGTCGCGCGGACTTCCTTGACGACGGCGGCCTTTACCGGTTTTGCGGAAGTCACCGCGGGGAAAAACTGGGCGAGCTCGCGCAGGGCGAGATCGATGATCTTCTGACGCGGCATGGGGACAAGGGATTTAGAAGAGCTGACAACGAGCTCGATGTAGCTTTCCTGCTGCTCGCGATGCGCCGGTTGCAGCTTCGACTTGTTGAAGAGCCACTGGATAGTGGTGTCGAGCAGCACGGCGTGTTCGAGCTCGGTGATTTCGCGATCGAACCAGAGGTGGATGCCGGTGATCGGCGAGTGCTCGAACTGAGCGAGGTCTGCTGCGAGATTTTCGCTCTCGGCGTTGCGAGGAAGCTTAGGTAGAAGCGCGGCAAGGGCTTCAAAGGAGAGCGCGAGCACGATGGCGTCTGCGGTGAAAGTGCGGTTGCCACTGCGGATGATCCAGCCTGTGTCGGGCTCGGTTGGATCTACGGGTTCGATGGCTTCGGCGCTGGTCCGCAGATGGACCTCGCCGCCACGAGTCTGAAGATAGTCGATGGCGCGTCCGTAGAGGTCGCTGAGCGGGACGCTGGGAATGCCCATGCGTCCGGCTTCGGGAGACAAGAGGAATGATTCGCGGAAGACTTTGCCGGCGTACTTGACGGAGATGCGGTCAAGGTCTTCGTTGAGGGCGCTGACCAGCACCGGATGCCAGAAGCGCTGGATGGCGCGGGGCGTCTGTCTGTGACGAGCGAGCCAGTGGGCAAAGTTTTCGTCGGTATCGGCGGGAATGCCGGTGAGGAAGGCGGACATGCCGCGAGCGATGGCCAGCTTGTCCGTAAGAGAGAACGCGGGGGCGCGCAGAAACGAAAGCGATGTATGCAGTGGCGCGGGCAGCACTGACGGTTGGAGCAAGGTGCGGCGTCCACCGGGTTCGATGAAGGTGAAGTGGTCGTACCAGCGGATTGCGTCGAGGGCTCCGAAGCGGCGATAGAGGTCGACGAGGTTAGTGCATCTACCGATGAGCACATGCTGGCAGTTGTCGATGATCTCGCCCGTGCCGGGATGCTCATAGGAAGAGGCGCGGCCGCCAACGTAAGGACGGCGTTCGAGCAGGCTCACCTTATAGCCGGCGTCGGCAAGAGCACAGGCCGCGGAAAGGCCGGCGAGTCCTGCGCCAATGACGGTGACGGTCGAGGCCGGCATGGCGGTCAGTTCCCTACCCCTGTTTTCGAGGGCGTGAAGCGGTTGAAGGGAACCTGCAGGAGGCCGCGAGTGAGTATCCACAGTTTTTGGTGGGTGGGGACAGAGATTCGTTGGTCGAAGACTTCGTAGTTGTGGTGCTCGATGCGTTTGAGAAGCGAATGATAGATAGCAATCAGAACCCAGAGTGCTGGGCGGGAGTCTGATGAAATGAGCGACAGAAGCGCCTGGCCTGATTTGTAATAATTTTCGGCACGTTTTCCTTCAGCTTCGAACAAGGTGCGCTCTCCGATTGTGAGCGGACGAGGGCTTGCGGCCAGCGCGGCAAGATCGGCGATAGAAACGGCGTGGCGTTCGAGATCTTCCAGAGGAAGGTAGACGCGACCACGGTCGAGATCTTCTTTAACATCTCGCAATATGTTAGTGATTTGAAAGGCGATACCAGTTTCCTCGGCCAGCTTCTCGGCGCGGGGATCGGTGTAGCCAAAGATGCGGATGCAGACGAGTCCGACGACGGAGGCAACGAGATAGCAGTAGCGATAGAGGTCGTCGAAGGTGGGATAGGTGTCGTGTTGTAGCTCGCCGGTGCATGGAGCGCGGTGAAGGTCCATGGCGGTTCCCTCGACGAGATGGTCGAGAAGCTCGGAGGAGATTTGAAAGTGCTTTTGCGCATCGGCAAGGGCAATGAAGACCGGGTCGGAAGTTGGGCCACCGGAGGACGTAGCGTGCCAAGCTTCGAGCCAGGTATTGAGATTTGTCCGGCGCTGATCGAGCGAGAGAGATTCGTCGTCACAGAGGTCGTCAGCATGGCGCATGAAGGCGTAGACGGCGCATATAGCGTCGCGTTTGTGCGAGGGAAGCGCGACGAATGCGTAATAGAAGTTCTTAGCCTCCTTCCGAGCGATTTCGCGACAGACGCGGTAAGATTCTGCGACGGACGGAGTCACGCCGCCTTCTCTCCCCTGCTTTGTGCGAGGTTTCGGCCGAGGAATTTTCCGGTGAGGGCACGCAGCAGCAGCGCAGCTTTGCGGGATTTCGAGATGGCAGGGCGGCTGGTGAGCACGTCGTAGTTCTGTTCTTCAATGGCGCGGAGAATTTCAAGGCCGCCGCGAGAGAAGAGGTCAAGATCGATGGCTAGCTCGCGATCGACCATGCCGACTAGAGGCAGGCCCTGCTCGAACAAGCCGCGGGCGTAGTTGACTTCGTAGCGCATGAGTTCGCGGAAGGCGGGCGTGCATTTGCCTCCGGCGATGGTGGCTTCGTCAACGCCGAAGCGGCGCATATCTTCGGCAGGAAAATAGATGCGGTCGCGGTCATGGTAGTCGATCCGGACGTCCTGCCAGAAGTTGGCGAGCTGGAGCGCGGAGCAGGTGTGATCGGAGAACGCGAATCTCTCAGTATCGCGATAGCCGCAGACATAAAGGACGAGATGGCCGACAGGGTTGGCGGAGTAGTGGCAGTAGTGGAGCACGTCAGCGAGGGTCTCAAAGCGGGTGACGGTCTGGTCCTGGCGAAATGCGACGAGCAGATCCGCAAAGGGCGTTATAGGAATGTCGCAGGCGTGGATGGTTTCGCCTAAGGCGACGAAGACGGGATGACGGGCTTCTCCGCGATAGCAGGCGTCGAGTTCCTGTCCCCAGAGATCGAGGAGGGCGAGGGATTGCTCGCGGTTGCCGGTTTCGTCTCCCAGATCGTCGGAGACGCGGCAATAGGCATAGATGGAGTGGAAGTGAGGGCGCAGACGTTTCGGCAGAAACCAGGAGGCCACGTGAAAATTTTCGTAGTGAATTTCGGCTAGGCGCTGACACCAGGCACGGGCTTCGTCCAGTGTTGGTGGGTGCTCAGGTATGCGGTATTCCGGGGGCAGGGCGGCCCATCCGCGTTCAATCAATTGTGCGTTGTCGATGGTCATTTCTCTCAAAAATTCACAATTGGCGAAGGCATCAAAAGCAGGTCTTTCGACTTCATTTTGACGCCCAGCGTCAAAACTTCGCTCAGGATGACATCCACGCTGGCGCAACCTCCTAAGGAATGATAGCGGTCTTAATGTCGCTGGAGCGATTCATGAGACGGCGGAGCACACTGTCGAGTTCCCTCAATGGGGCGTGGCCGGTGATGTATTCGCGGCACTTGAACTGGCCGCTCCGGATGAGATCAAAGGCACTGCGCGCAGTTGCAGGCGTGTGATGGAAGCTGGCCTTGAGGGTGATGTCGTTGTAGTGGAGGCGATTGGTGTCGAGGTCGACGCGGGTTCCGGCGGCGCATCCTCCGAAGAAATTGACGGTTCCGCCTTTGCGGACCATATCGACTGCCCATTGCCAGGTAGCTGGTGTGGCTACGGCTTCAATGGCGATGTCGACGCCGCGATGTTCGGGCGTAAGGGCGCGGACGGCGGCGATGGGATCGGCGGCGGCGGTGGTCTGGATAACATGTTCCGCACCGAAGATGCGCGCGGCGGCAATTTGCTTGTTGCGCTTGACCACGGCGATGACGTGAAGTCCGGCGAGCTGTGCAGCGTGCATGAACATGAGGCCGATTGGACCGCCTCCAATAACGACGATCGAATCGCCGGGCTGGGCGTTGGATTCTTCCAGTCCGCGCACGACACAGGCCAGGGGCTCCGTAAGCGCTGCATGCTCGAAGGGAATGTTGTCGGGAACGAGCAAAGTATTTTTCTCGACGATGCGCTCGGGGATGCAGATGAACTCGGCGTAGGCGCCGTTGTTGAAAAGCAGATCATCGCAGAGGTTCTGCTGGTTGCGGCGGCAGTAGTAGCATTCGTCGCAGGGCGCGGAATTGAGGGCTACGACCCGGTCGCCGACTTTGAATCGAGTGACGCCGGGACCGATTTCATGGACCGTGCCGGACAATTCGTGGCCAAAGGCCATAGGCAGAGTGAGCATTCTTGCGTGATAGCCGCGACGATAGATTTTGAGGTCAGTTCCGCAGGTGAGGGCGGCCTGTATCCGGACAATGATCTCTCCGGGCCCTGCAACAGGTATGGGAAGGCGCTCGATGCGCACGTCCTCCCGACCGTACAGTACTGCGGCTGTCATTTCCAGGGCCATTGCTTCCATTTTCTCAGACTTACGGCTTTCCTGGTCATTCCAGGTTCAGCTTTGCGCAATGCCCGGTTCAATGAAGATCTTCATCGAATTCGCACTGGGGTTGGAGGCGATCTCAATGCCCTTGACCGCATCTTCGAGCGGGAAGCGATGCGAAATGAGGCGGGTGAGGTCGAATCCGTTGGAGTATCCGTTAAAGACAAGGTCCGCAACCTCATCCTGAATCGCAACTGAAGAGCTGTACGAGCCCACGAGAGACTTTTCATCCATGCAGATGATGGCAGGGTCGATATTGACGCTGCCGTGCTGGGTCTGGGCAAAAAACAGAATGCGGCCGCCTGGACGAGCTGCATCGATTGCCGTCTGTATCAGGGCATTGCCGCCGACAGCAAGGATGACCGCGTCGGCTCCGCGACCCTCACTGGCCGCCTGCACGGCAGTCACGACGTCTTCGTTTCCAGCGTGGATTGGTTTTGTGAGACCGTAGGTGGCAGCGATGCTGTGCCGCTCGGGATAAAGATCCGAGGTGAGAACCTTAGCTCCCGAGCGCGCAGAAAGCGCGGCGAGCAGGATGCCGATAGGGCCCTGCCCGATGACGAGTACGGTTTCGTCGGGCGCAAGTGCGAGGCTCTTCACTCCCTTAAGGCAGGTGTTGACGGGCTCGACAAAGGCAGCCTGCTCGAAGGGGACGCCATCGGGAATCCTGATGAGGCCGCGGCGAACGATCCAATCCTTGACATGGACGTATTCCGCGAAGCCTCCGCCGGCTGGCTCGAAGCCGGCAGTACAACCGACGCGCTTGTAGTCAGGACACTGGGCGAAGGTCTTTTTACGGCAGTAGTAACAGTCTCCGCAGGGAATGTGATGAAAGACCATGACGCGGTCGCCAATGGCAAAGTCTTCAACACCAGGACCAAGCGCGGCGATGCTTCCGGCGGTCTCATGGCCGAAGATGCGAGGCGCGGAATGCGAGCCGGTGTGGATCTTTTTGAGGTCAGTGCCGCAGATGCCACAGGCGGCCACGCGGATGAGAACTTCGCCAGGGCCGATCGGAGGTACGGGCACGGTTTCGACACGGACATCGTTGACCCCGCGATAAACTGCGGCTCGCATAGTAGCCGGAATGCGCGTTTGACCGAATTGGGTATTGGCGGTGTATGTAGTGGCCATCTTCCTTTATAGATTACAGGGATTGAAGCTGAAATTTCGAGAGAAGGCGGGCAAGATTCGACGCCGCCCTGTTGCTATTTCTGCCAAGTCGCGTCAGTGCAGGCCAATACCCGGGATGAAATGCGGCATAAGTCAGGAAGGCTGGCATGTGGAGCTGGCCGATCGGAGAGATGAAGCGGTTGAAGTCGGGAAGCTTGTCGGTGTACGCGTCGGAGATGGCTTTAAAGCAGTAGAAGGGGACATTGTTCTCAACGGCGAGGCGAGCAACGGTAGCCGCTTCCATATCCACAAGGACGGCCTGATGCTTTTCTGCCAGAGGACGCTTTTCGTTGGGGCCCGCTACATGGTCGAGCGTGACCAGTCGCATGCCTTCGGTGGAAGCCGTGCGGAAGGAGTCACCGGTGCTGTGATCAATGACCTCAGAGATGGTGAAAACCATGGGCGGCTTCACTGCGCAGGTGATGGCGCCGCACCATCCATAGGAGATAAGGGCGTGGGGGCGGCCACGGTCGAGCGCTTGGGTGACGGCACGGGCGGCGGCCGCTGCACCCATGCCTCCGGCAATGGCTACGGCTTCGTGGCCGGCGATGACGCCGCTCCAGGTATTTATTTCGGATTTGGATTCGGAACGATGCCAATCGTGAACGAGTGGCTTAAGCTCGCCGGGCAATGCGGCAATGATGGCGATACTCATGGGGCGTATCCGTTGGCGCGGAACCAATCGATGGCGGCGCGCAGGGCATTGTAGACGGGGACGAGGCGGAATCCCAGCTCGCGCTGGGCTTTGGCGGATGAGGCAAACATCTTCTTTTTCCCCATGCGGACGGCTTCGACGGTAGCACGGGGTTCGAGGCCGCGGATGCGTCCGGTGATGGTTTCTTCGAAGAAGGCGAAGATCATGGCCACGGCGTGCGGGACGCGCATGGTGGGCGAAGGCAATCCGGTAACGGCGGACATTTTATCGAGGATCTGCTTGAGAGTGAGATTTTCCCCGCCGAGGATATAGCGCTCGCCGGAGCGGCCCTGTTCGAGGGCGGCGGCGTGGGTACGGGCGACTTCCGCAACGTCGACGAGGTTGAGGCCGGTATCGACATAGGCGGGGAATTTTTTGTTGAGGAAATCGACGATGATGCGGCCGGTTGGAGTGGGTTTTACATCTTGGGGGCCGATGGGGGTAGTGGGGTTGAGGATGATGATCTGCTGGCCAGCGCGGGCGGCTTCGATCGCAGCCTGTTCGGCGAGGAACTTAGAGCGTTTGTAGTGGCCAACCATATCGGCAAGAGAGACGGGAGTGGTTTCGTCGATGATGGTGCCGTCGGTTTTGAAGCCCATGGTGGCGACGCTCGAAGTGTAGACGACACGAGGGACTGATTCCTCGCGGGCGATCTGAAGCAGCAAGCGGGTTCCGTCGACGTTGGCCGCGTACATTACTTTAGGATCGCGGACCCAAAGGCGGTAGTCGGCGGCTACGTGCACCAGCACGTCACAACCGCGGATGGAGGTACGGAGGGATTCGGGCTGGAGAAGATCGCCGACGATGGTTTCGGCCTGGATGCCCTCCAGGTTACGGAGATTGCTGGTTGGGCGGACGAGGAGCCGGAGCTGCGCTCCCTGACGGGTGAGTTCCCTGGCTACGTGAGTGCCTACGAATCCGGTGGCTCCGGTGAGGAAAACCTTCATGAGATTGATGTTCTTAAACGGTTATTTTACTGGGAAGGCGCGCGGGCGAGGAATGACATTCCGGTGACATCCCGCTGTGACAGCAGAAGTAACTTGAACGGGAGACCAATATGGCTTCGACTTTCGTACAGCTTTCGGCGAGTCCGGCCGCGTCGCTTGCGCAGCATGTGATCACGCATCTGCCGGTGGTGGTGTTGTTTCCGCACAACCGCTGCAATTGCCGGTGTGTGATGTGTGACATCTGGAGAATTAAGCAGACGCGGCAGATCGAAACGGCGGACCTGATTCCTCATCTTGAGTCGTTTCGGAAGCTGGGGACTCGCTGGATTGCCCTGTCGGGTGGCGAAGCGCTTCTGCATGACAATCTCCGGGGGCTCCTGGAACTGCTGCGTGGCGAAGGGATGCGCATAACGCTGCTTTCGACTGGTCTGCTTCTGGCAGACAACGCGGCGCTGGTTACGGAGCTTGTGGATGACGTGATCGTGTCGCTCGATGGACCGCACGAAACGCATAACGCTATTCGGCGGGTTCGTGATGCGTATGAACGCATGGCGGAGGGAATTTCTGCACTGCGGGCGTTACGCAGCGATATGCCGATATCGGCGCGGAGTACTGTGCAGAAGAACAATTTTCGCGAATTGCCGAAGACGGTTGATGCGGCCCGGGAGCTGGGGCTGAATTCGATTTCGTTTCTGGCGGTGGATGCGACGTCTAAGGCTTTTAATCGCGAGGATGTATGGGACGAAGACGAGCAGGTTCATTCAGGAGTCTCCGGAAAAGATGCGGCGGATTGTGAGGCACTTTCGGAGTGCGCTCGGCGAGATCGAGGCTGCGGCTCCGAAGTGCAATGCGCCGTGGGTTTCCGCAGTGGTGGAGAGCAACGGAACAGTGCGGCCTTGTTTCTTTCATGCGGCGATTGGGAATATCCACGAGCAGCCTCTCGGGAGATTGTGAACGGCGAATCGGCGTTGAGATTCCGCGCCTGTCTCGATATGGAGAAGAACGCGATCTGCCGGCGATGCGTGTGCTCACTCTATTACTCTTGAGGCGGTTCCCGCGAACAATTTTCTTCAAACAGGCAACCCTTTGAGCGTAATCCCTTCGGAGCAAACTCAAAGCGGAAACAACTCAGGTGCGACAGCGCTCCTCTAAATATTCCAGAAAGCGAGGAGACACGAATGCGCTCTTTAAAGTTGCTCGCTCTACCCGCTCTGGCCGCTGCATTGTGGGTCACAACGCCCGCTTCGCCGGCCCAGGTTTCTGTCAGCGTGGGAGTAGCGCCCACTTGCCCATACGGCTACTATTCCGAACCGCCTTATCAATGCGCGCCCTACGGCTTTTACGGCCCGGAGTGGTTCAGCAGCGGAGTCTTTATAGGAGCCGGACCCTGGTTCCACGGCCCGCACAATTTCTACGGACATGTAGATAACCATTTCGATCCACGCAATGGCTATCACGGACCCTACCCGGAACGTGGCGAGCATGCCGATCCGGAGCGCTTCGCGCACCATGCCGAAAACTTCCACGGCAATGAAATGCGCGATGGACGTGGACATGAGGGCCACCCGAAATAAAAGCGCGGAAAGTCTGCGATGATTGCGGCCCGATCAAGCACAGCGGGCCGCGCAGACTTTCGCTACCTTTTGGACCTAATTGCTTCTGGTGTGCATCGAAAACCAAAAGAGGGTTCAACGTTTGTACCCCGGAGCGTGACGTGCAAAGGCGAGACTTCATCAAAACAGCTACAGCGGCGGCGGGTTTGGCGGCTTCGGTGAACATTTTCCCGTCGCTTACCGACGCCGATACTTCGGATCGTTCTTCGGGAATGATTTATCGCACGCTTGGCCAAACAGGGGAAAAAGTCTCCGCGCTGGGACTGGGTGGTTATCACATCGGAAAGTCGCAGCTCACGGAGGAGGAAAGTATCCAGCTCATACGGGCCGCTGTGGACAGAGGGATGAACTTCCTCGACAACTGCTGGGACTACAACAACGGGGTCAGCGAAATCCGCATGGGCAAGGCGCTGCGCGAAGGATATCGGCAGAAGGCCTTCCTGATGACGAAAATCGACGGCAGAACAAAGCAGGCGGCTGCGCTACAGATTGACGAATCGTTGAGCCGGCTGCAGACCGATCACGTGGATCTGATGCAGTTTCACGAGGTGATCCGGATGGAAGATCCAGATCGCATCTTTGCCTCAGGCGGCGCGATGGAGTCCATGCTGGCGGCGAAGCGGGCGGGCAAGGTACGGTACATCGGCTTCACCGGACACAAGGATCCATTCGTGCACCTACGCATGCTGGAACTGGCGAAGGCTCACGATTTTCATTTTGACGCGGTGCAGATGCCTCTCAACGTAATGGACACGCATTTTCGCAGCTTTCAACAGCAGGTTGTGCCGGTCCTGGTTCAGGAGAAGATCGGTATTCTCGGTATGAAGGCATTCGGCGATCACTTCATTCTGAACAGCAATACAGTGAAGCCAATCGAGTGCCTGCACTATTCACTCAATTTGCCGGTCTCTGTGCAGATCACGGGCATCGACAGCATGCAGATTCTGGATCAGGCGTTTGAGGCGGCGAAGACTTTTCGTCCCCTGTCTCAGCAAGAGGTTGCAGCCTTGAGGGAGCGGACGCGGCTGGCGGCAGCCTCCGGGCAGTTCGAACTCTACAAGACGACCAGCCACTTTGACGGAACCGCGCACAATCCTTCGTACTTGGGGTAGCGACCGGTTAAAACAAACTGCAGGTCCCTCCGAAGTCAAGCCGCGCTACGCGCCTTCACTTCGGTCGGATGACATTTCTCGTAGGTGGCTGGGTCTCAGTCGTAGTATTCGAGGCCGAGGTGGGTGATGAGGGCTTCACCCTGGATATGTCGAAGGGTGTTTTTGAGCTTCATCGACTGGATGAAGAGGTCGTGCTCCGGATAGAGGCCCGGCGCGGTCTGGGGTGACTTGAAGTAGAAGCTAAGCCACTCCTGAATGCCGAGGTGTTTGAGTTCCGACGCGCGCTGTGCGAGATCGAGAAACAAAACCAGATCGAGCGCCAGCGGAGCAGCAAGAATCGAGTCACGGCAGAGGAAATCGACCTTGATCTGCATCGGGTAACCCAGCCATCCGAAGATATCAATGTTGTCCCAACCCTCTTTATTATCACCGCGTGGCGGATAATAGTTAATGCGAACCTTGTGGTAAATATCCTTGTAGAGTTCGGGGTAAAGTTCGGGTTGGAGAATGAAATCGAGGACACCAAGTTTCGATTCTTCTTTGGTCTTGAATGACTCCGGATCGTCGAGGACTTCGCCATCCCGATTACCGAGAATGTTGGTTGAATACCAGCCAGCTACGCCGAGCATGCGCGACTTAAATGCGGGCGCGAGCACAGTCTTGATAAAGGTCTGGCCGGTCTTGAAGTCCTTGCCGCAGATGGGCGCTCCGGTGAGCTTGGAAAGTTCGATCATGGAGGGCAGGTCGACGGTTAGGTTCGGTGCGCCATTGGCGAAGGGAATACCCTCCTTGAGCGCGGCGTAGGCATAAATCTGCGACGGCGCGATGCTAGGGTCATTGTCCACCAGGCCTTTTTCAAAAGCGGCGAGAGACTGGTGCACGGCTGATGGCTCTAGAAATATCTCCGTAGAGCCAGTCCAGATCATCACGACACGCTCAACTTTGGACTTGAAGTTTTGAATGTCGGCGATGAGCTGTTGCGCGAGGTCACACTTGCTCTTGCCCTTCTTGATGTGCGTGCCGTTGAGCCGTTTGACATAGTGCTGGTCGAAGACGGCGGGCATGGGCTTGATCTCTTCGAGGAAGGGCTTGATGGTCTTCAGATGATCGTTGTCGAGCACCCGCGCATGTTTCGCGGCCTCGTACATGTCTTCGGGGAAGATTTCCCATCCGGTAAAAACGATGTCGTCGAGCGAGGCGAGAGGGACGAAGTCCTTGACGAGCGGCGTACGATTGTCAGTGCGTTTGCCGAGGCGGATAGTGCCCATTTGGGTGAGCGAGCCAATTGGCTTGGCCAGACCTTTGCGGACCGCCTCAACACCGGCGATCAGCGTGGTGGCGACGGCTCCCATGCCGACCACCATGACTCCGAGTTTTCCATTTGTTGGCTGAATGTTCGCCGCCCTGGTTGTAGACATTGCTTACTGGTCGTCCTCTCCATTGAAAAAAGTCTGAAATTGCAAACATTCAGTGTCGCCCCCGGGCAGGAGCTTTGGCAAACGAGAGCGTCTCAAGTGGCAGAATCGCGGGTTCAAATGCGATCAGGCCTGACTCAGTGCCGTCAGGCTTCGCTGGGCCGCACGCGATCCTTCCAGTGTGTCCATACAAACCAGACGATGGCTGCGAGCAGAAGCACTACAACCACAGTGTGGAAGCGATGGAAAGCGTTCTTGAAGACTGGATTGGTATCCCAGGCCTGCCCGAGCTTCATTCCTGCAAAGGCCAGCGCAAAGCACCAGGGCCAGGAGCCAAGAAATGTGTAGATATGAAAGCGCAGCTGGTTCATGCGAGCGATGCCAGCGGGTATCGCGATGAAAGTGCGGATGACCGGCAACAGACGGGCGACGAAGACAGTAATCGACCCGTAATGTGCAAAGAATTTTTCGGCGCGGTCGAGGTCGCGATGGTCAAGCAGGACGAAGCGGCCATACTTAAGAATCAAGGGCCTCCCGCCCCAGGCGCCGATCCAGTAGGCAACGGCCGAGCCAAGATTGCAGCCGATGGCTCCAGCGGTGGCGACACCCAACAGGGTAAGTTGTCCGGTATGTGCGAGATAGCCGGCGAACGGCATGATGATTTCCGACGGCAAAGGAATGCCCGCGGATTCAATCGCCATGAGC
>Ga0206966_1049_pt1 | contig 40440 bp, 27 predicted proteins | sample Alteio_BWOrgHeat_23_FD_152970 | JGI IMG/M metagenome (GOLD analysis project Ga0206966, IMG submission 152970) | Enriched cells from forest soil in Barre Woods Harvard Forest LTER site, Petersham, Massachusetts, United States -... | ecosystem: Environmental > Terrestrial > Soil > Temperate forest >...
CGCGCTCGCCACATACACGCTGTCCCGACGGCTAAACATCGTGGCCCGGCTCACGGTGACGGCGGCAAGCGCGGTCGCCACATACACCCTGTTCCGGCGGATGCGAGCTCGGGTACCCAGACTGTAGGGACCCAGTCCACCCAACGTACTTGCCACTGGCCACTCCGCCCTATGAATATGGCCGCTCTAGTTTAACCTTCAGCTTTCTCGTGCCCAGTCGATCAACTTGCCCAGCGGGACTAAATCGGCACTGCTGCGACACAAAGCGCCTTTGACATCTGGACGTGCGGAGAGCACCCCAGTCACCGCACTGAAGAACTCTGCAGCGGCTTTGAACAACAACCCAAAATGGCGGTGCCCGGACCCTGTCAGGCGCTGTCGTTTGCGACCGATATCGCAAGGCGATCGTTTACCGCATCTTGGAGCTTTTGTTTGCTACCGATATACCGTTCCGTTGTTTGTACAGAAGCGTGGCCAAGCAGAAACTGAATCTGTTCGAGTTCGCCTCCAGAGGCGTGAGACCGGCGGGCGCAAGTGCTGCGAAGGTCGTGTGGTGCCAGATTGTTTATCCTGGCATGTCCAGCGCACCGCTTCACCGCGTACCAGACTACATTCGCTGTCACACCAGAGGGTTGTAGACTTCCGCCCTTCAATACCTGCCTGAAAACTTTTCCGTCATTTACTTTGGAATTCCGAAGCCAGGCATCGACAAGCTCCTTGCACCACGACGGCACAGGCACCGTTCGTAGTCGTGCTCCCTTGCCGGCTAAATTAACAATGACCCAGTGACCCTCTCTCGATTGCAGCTGATCCAGATTCAAGCCCACAACTTCCGATCGTCGCCACCCACACCCCAACAGCAATCCGACCATTGCTCCATCTCTCAAACCGCGTAGATTGGTCTTCGAAGCGGCATTCACTAACTCTTGAGCTTGATTGCGAGTGAGCCAGTTCCCCATTTTCCGTCCGAGTCGCTTAACTCCCTTGACTCGCCGGATCCCAATTGCTAGTTCCGGACTGAGCCAGCCGGTCTCGGCAGATTCATCCGCCAGCCTTCGAATCGCGGAGAGATGAAGATTGATCGTTGCGCGGCCAGGGAGCCCCGTTCCAGGAATGAACGATACTTCACCACAACGGAACGGTTGAATTCCAATCTGGGCTCGCTGCAATACCAAGCAATAAACCTCTCGATGGCGTGTGCATAGCTTCGCCTGGAATGCGTCGAAGCGAGTGTATTGAGCACGGCAGTCTTGGATTGTTCGAGCTCGGGGATGGTGGCGGTCTCAGCAAGACCGGTAACCGAGGGCTGTTGTTGAGGGACCATGTGAGACGGCTCCTTCTAGCCGTCTCCAGAGTTTCGTCCTCGGAAACGCAGCGCGAATCACCCGCGTGCACCGAAGCTCCCCTTCATTATGAGGAATGGCGTTGTTGATGAGAACGTCCTTTATCGGGTTAAGTCGGCTTCAACATTGTGGAGCGTCACTGTCATGAAATCCTTCTCCCCAAAAAAACTAAGGCCACCAGCCGTTTGGAGCGGTGGTGGCCTTGATTGCTTGATCTCAGTTACCAGCCCCCGCTCCTATGGAGACGGGATAATAATGATGCTTCCAATCAGCCGGGCAGCGATGCTCATGTGCATCGTCCGGCGGAAGTCGAAGCCGATCATTATGGACTGCATACGAATGACGCTACGAAACCAGAGTTACGACGCGAAGTCAAACGACGCGCGTACCACAGCCGAGTCTACTTCTTGGGCCGGGATTCCGGTGGAACCAAACCTGCAACCCGGTAATACACTACAAGTTGGCCGTAGTGCTCTCCTGAATGTTCGATCAAGCCCCAGGCCATATCGCCGATACGGGTCTGCTGGTTGGCGAATGGATCGACAATCAGGTCGTTCAGTCCCGAGTCTCCCTTTTTCTTGATCAGGGCCGCGCCATCTCCAAAGGACTTCTTTACAAATGCCACGATAGCAGTCTTGTCCTTGAATTGATCGCGCTTGGGATCTTCCAGTGGCGGCAGCTTCTCGCCATTCGCTGGGTTAATGAAGAAGTAGTTCGCGTTGGCGGCATGAAGCAGCTGCTCGGAGAAGCTGCGCTCCGCCGGATTCGGCTTGAAGTCATATTTGTCTTCGGGAAAATCCTCGGCCATCGCGATCAGTTTTCGGCCTATGTCGTTCCATGAATCCAACAGCGCCTGAGATGGGCTTACGGGCGGCTTGGGCGGTGTCTTCGGTTGTTGAGATTGTGCAACCAGTGTGAGAAAGCACACTGTTAAAGCTGCCAGGCCTCGCAAAGCTGTTTTCATGTGGGCTGCGTCCTTTCCATTACCGCAGAGGCGATCAGCTTAGCCGAAACGAACAACCGGTGGGAACGTTTTTCGTCACAAAGATCTTTGAATCTGATACCTATTTATCCGGAATTTCCTTTTTGGCTTCGAAAACGCAACCATAGTACACTCGTCTCGCCTGTTCGACACTGTGAAGTGATTTGTCATCGGGAGCACTCCTGACGGTCTGCCATCCACACCAGCACAGCCCAAGAGTGCCCCATTTGTGGCCTACTTTTGCAACACGTCTCCTTATTCCAACCCCGTTGTAGCCAGATTCTGCGCGGCTGCCTTGCCCACCAGCTCGCTATCCCGTCTGTAGCGGTAGCAGCGCGATCCGGCCCAGCATCGCCCCGAACCGCCGCCGCGTCAGATGTCCTTCCGCCAGCAGTAGCCAGTAGTAGCGCGCATGTTTGACCAGCCGTCCACCGGTCTTCACCAGCCGCTGCTGCAAGCTGGTCAGCGACCAGTTCTCGATTCGCTTGGGTAACGCCAGCCACCGTCACAAATTCCCCAGGTTGTAGGCCAGCAAGCTCAGCGCCAGCCGCACTTGGTTCGAGCGGAACCGATGACAAGAAAGGCGAGTTATCTTTACGGCTTGCTTGCCTTCTTTGATCCACTGCTCAGCCTTGCCCCGCTTGTTATAGAACCGCACCACTGCCCGGCTGGGTGTCTCCGAGTTGGTCTCGAGGCCCGTAGGAAGACCGAGCCACAGCCGGCGGTCTGGTACAAGGGCATAAATCCGACTCGGGGAAATAACTCCCCGAAGTGGAACTCCACTTTCGCCACCACACGCCGCGCCGTCTTCCAGCTCGCGGCTTGGTAGAGGAAGCGAACCATTGTTGCTAAAGGATTGGACAAAGCTACACGCCAATGAGTTATTGGAGATTGCGGGTAGCTAAAACTGTTGAACTATTTCCATCTCAGTTGTAGATCTGCAGAAGGCCTGCAACTGAGTAGGAAATGGCACGCGACCGATATCAGCATTGCGTGCAGCGCAAGGGATGCTCTCTCAGGCGAGATCGCTGCCCTTTGTGCCAGTTTGGGAAACAGAATGCGCCTTCAACTGGCTCGATGTTGACTACCAGGAGCGTGATGTAGGTCTACCGAGCCTCAAGACCGACTTCCTGCTCGATTCCTTGCGCACCGATCTTCGTCTCACCGAGCTGGTGAAACGAGTGGGTCTCCCGTAATAAGTGATTCAAGAGCCAAGATTCCAAAATAGCAGTGGTCAGGCTGGACGTGGTCGCTGGTGCCCATCCGTAGAATGTGGGATCGAACACATTTTCGTCTTCGTTGGCTCACTGATGCTCTCGCGCGGCTGCGTTCATTTGGTGGAGATTGACGGGCAAACCAGAAGTTATCCACTCTGTATAACCGGCTAAACGGATAGGTTGCACGGCAACCTGCCTGCGGGTTGCTGGAGAAATGATCCGCGATAACGTCCTTTATCATTCAGGACTTTAGTTGGCAAGTTGAAAGGGTTTGGGTACTTGCCCGACAACCCTACGATCATGTGAATCTCGAACTTCCCAGAACGACTTGTTGGGAGTTTGGTGGTGCGAAGGGGATTTCGCAATAGCTAATTGCGATTGCTAAGTGCTGCGGCGTGTTCGGCAAAGTATCGACTGACATGTTTATCTCTGCAGTTCCCCTGTGAGGATAGCAACTCTATCGATGGCAGCAGCACTGTCGGGCCTGTATCAGACGCCTATTGCCGCGTGATTTCAGGAATTCGCCAAGAATACGTCTCCCAGACGAAGCGCGAGGTGCGCAGTTGATGTCCTCGAGCTTCAGGTCGCGATGCGCGATCCGCACTTCGTGCGCCAGTGCAGCCAGTTGCACGGCGATCGTGAGTTTCGATGTTCAGGTATTTTATAATCGAAACAATCGAGGTGAAGCATGCGCGCGTTCGCTCAAAAGCCTGTGCCCCCTCGTCAGGATCTGCCCGCCAAGTCCTCGGTAGACGGTAGGTCAGTGGCTGCCGGACTTGTCATGGATGGCTCTTGGTTCGAGAAACCCACGACCGAAAGAGCCATCCACCACTTTGGTCACGACTTAAGCCGGATTGCTGTTTATTCACCATCAGAACGGCCCGCCGCCGGCGGCTCCGGCCAAGCGCTGCCTGCGTCGCTGCGGGATCGATTCGAAGGCTCGCTCGGCGCCGACCTGTCGGCGGTGCGGGTGCATACAGACCTGGCTTCGGCGCGCGCCGCGCAGGCCGCTCACGCTCAGGCATTCACCCTTGGCCAGGATATCCATTTCAGTGGCGGCGCATACGATCCCGTATCACGGGAGGGGCAGAGCATCCTCGCCCACGAAGTCGCGCACACCGTGCAGCAAGCAAATGCGGGCGGCCGTCCCTGTGGGATGACCGAACCGGGCGATGCCGCCGAACTGCAGGCGGACGCGGCGGCGCCTGCGATGGTGGCGGGCCAGAGCGCGCGGGTGAGCCAGCAGCCGGCAGCGATAGCCCGCATCCTGGAAAGGAACATGCGACCGAAGATCGATTTCCCGCCCGGTCTGCTCGCGGCCTGCCCCACGCTCGCCGATTGGCGCAAATTCAAGGTGGACGGGGACCTTGACCACCTGGTCGAAGCCTATAAGGCAACCTATCTCGCCAAGCTTGCCTACGACGCGGCCAACGAGGCGCTGGATACGGCGGCGGGAGCGAAACCGTCGCAGGGTGTGTCCGACGAAGCGCAGAAGACCGCCGGCGATTACATCAGAGCGTCAACGGAGCTCTCGGTGGAGTGCAGGCGCCTCGCCTCGCAGCTGTTGGCACCGGTATTGAATTTGGATCCGGCGGCCGCGGAGCCCGTCCGCGGTGCGCCGCAGCAGACCGCGCTCGGCATCAATACTCCGCCGCCGCAACCTCAGCCGGGACTCACCCCCGATGCGCTCGCCGCGAAGCTCGGCAACGAATTGCTTGCGCTGGCGGAGCGGCAGGGCGGCATCGTCAGCGGCGCCGTTCGCTCCAGCCGGCACGCGAAGCAGGTTGTGGCCACCTTCCTGCCCCAGTATCGCGAGACACTGCCGTTTGCGTGGAGCACGGTGGAGGAGGCCAATGACGAGGCGATGAAGTCGTGGTTCGCTTACTACGGGCTGGATCTGCAGAGGGACGAGAGCCAACCGCGCAACACCGGCGAGGACACCATGGTCTTCTTCAACGGCAAGGACATGCGCTACGGGGATGTGCTCGACACCTTCATCTCCGAAGGCAACAAGGCCGGCTTCACCTTCAATCGCGACCACGCCTGGGAAGTGACCGGCGACGTACTTAGTCACCGGCAGAATCTGCGAGACCGGGCGACCGGCGGCCCGCCCGAGACGAAGCTCGACGACAAAAAGAAGCTAGCGGCGCCAAGCGTGGCGTTGCAGTCGCAGCTCAACTTCACCGGCCACCGTACGCTGGTGACTAGGGGCGCGACCAACAGCCAGGACCCACCCACCTGGCAGGTCACCGGACAGATCACGGTGCCGCTCCATGCGGAGGGGAAATCCGGATTCGAGATCAGCGCCCAGGGATCGGTCTCGTTCGTAATGACCCAGAACGGGAGCATCGTCGACGGCACATTGAAGGTCTCGGATCCCCATGCGACACTGACCAACGCGCAGGGCGCGTTGCAACTGGCGTGGGTCAAGCCGTTTCTGGAAGGCGCGGTGCAGTTCCAGGCCTTCGCGCAGGTGGTCGGCGGAGCGAGTTGGGTCGAGGACTCGGTGAGCGTTTCCTCGGGTATCGTCACGCTCAAGCCGGCGGGGATGGTTCAAGGGGTGGGCGGCATGCAGCTCGTCTTTGTCGTTCCCGACACCGGCGGACACGTGCAACTGTTCATCCAGTTGCAAACATCAGTGACCGGCACTCACGGCCAGCCCAGCACGGTGGACCTGCAGGGCTCCGGCGGTGTGCAGATTCAATTCAACCTTTTGTAGCCGTGACAAAGTGGAATGTGAATCTGTTTCATGATCGACTCTCTTGAGCGCGCCTGTCAGGCGTCGAGGCTTCGGATGGAAACGGTGGACTCGGGAATGGCTATATGCGACCTTGGGATTGTTCCATTACTATCGGGTTCGTATGGGAGAGTTCCGACAGCTGTACCCATCGGATAGGTCTCATAACCTTTGAACGTGAAGTGTGCAGGAGCGCGTAGTGCGGGAAATCCGCCCGCTACGTGTGATGTGGCGGGCGTTGGAAACGGAACCACGGAGATTCCTAAACGAGCACGAAGGTGGAAACACTGGATACAGCCAAGAAATTTCCGACGGGTTACCGCGCCAGCGCTCGACCCGGTTTCCCAAAGGGAGCGACGGCGCCGTGGGTCTTTCGTATGGACGGGGATGGAGGAAACATCGTCCAGTTGGCCACCGGCGGAATCGCGCCGACTCCAGGATGCTCCTCCGACAGCCGGGAGGTTTTCTATTTCGTGGAGGAGAATGAGATGTCCAAGGCATCGTTGTGGTCGGTGCCGCTGAGTAGTGGGACACAACGACAGATACTCCCGTCGGAAGCTACTCAGTACTACGCAATCTCCGCTGACGGGAGGCTGGCCGGCTGGACCATCCTGGATCCGCCGAAAGCTCGGTGGAATATCTTCGATCTGGCATCAGGGCGCGCGGTTTCCCAGATTCCTTTGGATACCAGCGACATGGGCAGCGATGACGCCAGCTCGGTGCGCTTTCACCGGACAACCGCGCCGCGGTCTACTCCGTTCTCCGGAATGGCGGCAGGACGCTGCTGTATCAGCCCCTGGACGGGTCGGCCCCACACCCGCTGCTCGACCCGGCGCAGGAAGTCATTCCCGACTTTGGCTGGTCGGCTTCAGGCAAACAACTGGCGCTCGTGCGGCAGAAGTCAAGCTCGGATGTGGTACTGATCAAAGACCAGCAGGAAAATGGGAAAGACTAGGATCTGAGGTTGCGTGTCCGATTACGCCTTCACTTGTGATCTTGGCTTCTCTCTTCAGTTGACGCCAAATCGCCAAGTCCATTGAGCATCGGATTTGTAACGGAAAGACATTCCGAGGACGATTTCGCGTTGCTCTAGCGATTGATTTCTAACCCGATAAAATACATTGTCGCGTTTCAACGGCGCGGGCACGGCCATGAGTTCGGGGCTGATTCCGGTTCTCAAAACACCCCGACACCTGGAACTCCAATGCCAATTGCTCTGTCTCGTCGAGCAACTCCAAGCTCAAAGGAAAAATTGCCGTCGGGATGCCTCTCACGCCACAAAATGAGTAACCGGGGCGTCATCTCCCCCAACACCATCTGCGTTCGATCAACAATGCGTGGCAGCGCGTGCGAAGGGTAATCATCAAATAGCTACACGCCAGGGCACTTCGCCCGTCGCTTGGCGCAACGTCCATCTCATAGGCAATTTTCGACTTCACGACAGCATCGTCAGAGGTCGACATCAAAGCCCTCGCTGCCCGCTATCAGACCAACGATTTCTGGCTACGCTTCATGACCGAATTAGAAGGCGAGGGGCCGCAATGATCCCACTTAGACTTTTCAAGGGTTGAGCAAGAATGGCCCGATGGGGGCACTTCCTCGGCTTTGTCCGCCTCGCATGCCTGCACATGTCGCGAGGCATTAATGAGACGCTTCAACTGTAAATGTGGTATGTGAAGGCACTCAGGGTCCCCCCGCGTTCTTGCGCGGTGGGGCGTTCTTTACGTACTTATCAAACCACGTCAGCATTTCGTAAATGAGTTCTTCGTTGGATTCAAGGGCAGCGTACCAGTGCGGTTCGTGTGGCAGCATGACCAGGCGCGCGGTTCCGCCGTTGCCGCGGATGGCTTCATAGAGCTTCGTCGCCTGGAGGGGCGTGGTGCCGGGGTTTGCGTCCTCTGCCCCGTGCACGATGAGTAGAGGCGTCTTGAGCTTGTCGGCGGCGAAAAAGGGAGAAACCTTCAGATAAACGTCGGTCGCCTCCCAAACGGAGCGCCGCTCGTTTTGGAAGCCGAACGGCGTAAGGGTTTTATTGTAGGAGCCGCTGGTGGCTGCGCCGGCGCGGAAGAGATCGGAATGTGCGATAAGGTTGACCGTCATGAGTGCGCCGTGGCTGTGGCCGGTCACGCCGACACGGTCGGGATCGGTGACACCGAGGCGCACGGCTTCGTCGACGGCAGCTTTAGCATCTGCTACAAGCTGCTCGAGGTAGGTATCGTAGGCCTTCTTAGGATCGCCGACGATCGGGAAGGAGGCATCGTCGATGATGGCGTAACCGGCGAGGAGCAGCAGGCTGTACTGATAGAGCCGCGTGAACTGTTCCTGGGAGCCGGTGACCTGCCCGGCGACGGAGGCGTCGGCGTAGTCGAGCGGATAGGCGTAGAGGATGGTGGGAACGCGCTGGCCCTCCTGATAGCCCGGCGGCGTGTAAAGGGTGAACGAAAGATCGAGGCCGTCGGCTCGCTTGTACTTGACGAGGCGCTTCTGGATCTGGCGCACCACGGGGGTTGGATCAGCGAGATTGGTGACCGGGCTGGCGGTGTTGGCAAAGGAGGTTTCGCCAGCCGGGGCGTTCACGGGGACGCCGAGGGTGCGAGCGAAGAGGTTAGGCGGATACTGGTGGGACTGGTGCCAGGTGAGGACCTTGCCTGAGCCGGATCCTGAGAAGGAGACGAAATATTCGAGAGAGGTCTTGTCGCTGCGGAAGAGGCGTTCTGACTGCAAGGTGTCAAGGTGAAGGCGGTCCAGAAAGGGGCGGTCGCCGTCAGGCGAGGAGCCGTCACCGCTGAGGTAGATGGATTCACCGTCCATGCGGATGACGGAGACGCCGTTGGGAAGTTGGCGCTGGACGGGAGAGCCAGGGTCCTTGTAGTGTTCGTCCATCGAAAGGTCCCAGAGGAGACGCGGCTTCTGCCGGGGATCGTCGACGTTGAGGATGTAGGTCCGCGTCCAGTGACGATTGAAGTCGACCTCAGTGAGGAAGGCGGTGTTGGGCCGCTCGCTCCAGGCAGTTCTGTCATACCGCTGCTCTAAGCGCGCGATCTCGATCGGGGACGCGGTGAAGGGCGCTCGGAGCATCATGACTTTGTCGCGGTTGGGGACGTTGACGTTCCAGTCGCCGCCGTCGAGAGCCTCGGCCCAGACGAGCGTGGCGGGGTTGGTAGCGCGCCAGGAGAAGTCGCGCGGACCGACGGGAACGCCCTCCACGGGGACGCGATCCGCCAGGGGCAGCGAGGAGATGGTGTGCGAGATGGGGTGCGCGGGATCAGCGATATCCCAAACTTCAACCTGCTTGGGGAAGCGCTCGTAGGTCGTGATGTAGGAATAGGGTTTGTGCAGCGCGGTGGTCAGGATGTGGCGGCCGTCGGGGGCGGGCTTTACGGATTCGTAATTGGCGGGCTTGCCGAGTGTTTGGATCTTGCCGGTCGCCGGATCGACGAGTGCGAGTTGCGAGGCGATGTAGTAGTCGAAGAGTTCTACGTCGTGTTCGCTGTTCAGGGTGTCACGAACCTCATAGGTGCTGCTCTTGCCGGAGTCGCCCCCGGTTTCCTGAATGCTCGGGCCTGAGGGCACGATCGGGTCCGGCGGCGGCGGCCCGAGATCGTCGCGAACCAGCTTGACCAGAATGGTCTTCTGGTCGGGCATCCACTGCACTTCGTCGTAGAGTGCGGGATTGAGGCGAACGCCCGGGACTCTGTGAGCGGAAGCGGTCAAGGTGTCGCCAACCCATAGCTCGACGGCTTCGGGAGCAATGTTGATGAAGATGAATTGCTTGCCGTCGGCGGAGTACGCTGGAGTTCCGGCACAGGAATCCGCCGGCAGCGCGATGTGGGTCAGTGTGGCGTCGGCGACTCGAACCAGGTCGATGCTTCGGGCGCAGGGAGTGATCCCGTAGCCGCCGCGGGTGTCGTGTCGGCTGTGATTCTTAGGCTCGATGCGGACTCCGGCGAGGCGCAGAAAGGGCGTGGAGACGCGAGCGATCGAGGGGTAGTACTCGCGGGTGACCAACAGGACGGTATCGTTGGTCGGGCTTACATACGGGCGCGGGGGCAGGGGCGCCTGCATTACATCCAGAATGGATTGCGGAGGCTGGTGATAACGCGAAGCGGTATCGGATGGGGCGGCAGGCGGGTTCGATTGCGCAGCTGCCAGCGAGGCCTGCATTGAGGCGCAGAGAATTCCGGTGAGGAGGTTTGGCCAATTTCTTGCGTATTTCATGGACTCCCTCTCGATTGCAACAGAGCCGCTGCTGGTCCGATCTTAGAGAGTATGTTGAAGCGGCGATGCAGTCCAAGCACCTTCGACTTCCTCGGCCTCACGCATTTTAGCGCGATTGCCGACTTCCATGAAAACAAACTGGTATTACGTGCGCAAAGCCGTTATCGACGCAGCATTCGGCGGCAGAAGAACGTGACTAAAGCTGATCCTTCTTGTCCGCAATAAACCGATTATCGCGCAAGCCGCCCTGGAGCTCTCACCGCATATTACCTGCTATTGAGATGTGAAACCGGTCATTGGCGTGTTTGTAGCTCCGACGGGAATGTGCCGACGCAAGTGTATTCAGCACGGTCGTCTTCGACTGTTCTAGCTCAGGAACGGTACGACTCGCAGGCTCAGGTGTTTGTTTCTTGAGAGGCATGGGAAGCGGCTCCTTCCATCGCCTCCTAATGTTGCAAGCAAACCAATCCGAGTGGAATTCGAGAGCTAGTGCGCTCGGGAGGTTTCAACCGCTGTTTTTGCCGACAAAGGACACTATCAGCGTTGCTTGAAACTGATCTAAGGTGGACTTCCGCTGCTGACGCAGGGACACCACTCGCCTCTATACGCGGTGTAGTCCCATGCGGAATCTCAATGAGTGCATGGCTTGATGGCGTCAGCCCAGGATCATGCTTGGCTCGCTCAACCCCCTAGTTTGATCTAAACTTTCTTTATGAGAAATTGGACACCGTATATTGCAAACACTCGAGGAATAGCGGTGAGCGTTGAGCCAACTTACCTTGAGACGAGATCATCTCCTGACAGCTCGCAGTATTTTTGGGCATATCGAGTGATCATCGAGAATCAGGGACAGGAAACGGTGCATCTGCTGAGCCGGCACTGGATGATCACGAATGCGCGTGGCGAATTGACCGAGGTCAAGGGACCAGGTGTTGTCGGGGAGCAACCAGTCCTAAAGCCGGGTGAGCGCTTTGAATATACGAGTGGCGCGCCTCTCAACACGCCGTCCGGGATGATGGGCGGGGCTTACCAGATGGAGAGTGAGGGCGGTGAGCGTTTTGATATTGAGATACCGACGTTCTCGCTGGATCGTCCGAATCAGGGCTTATTTCTGAACTGAGAGAAATAGAGATCGTGGATTCGCGCTAGGTCGCCGGCGTTTGGTGTGCTGCAAGGTCTTCGAATCCGCTGAGTGTGTTTTTGTGGATTGCGATTGGATCACCGCCTAACCGGCAGTTACATGTGAGTAAACAGCATCGAGCTGGAGACAGATTGCCCCTGGTGTGTAGTAGGGATTCAGAATTAGTTCCTGTTTGCCAACCACACACTCGGAGCGCGGAAAGATACGTGCGTACTATTATTCGATAATCAGTTCGGGTTAAAGGAATGACTGTAAAAGCCGCCAAATTACTTGCCCTAGGGATCGTCCTTTGGACGATGGGTGCGCACGCAACGATACGTGTCGTCCAGAAGAAGGTTTCTGTAAGCCGCGCACTTGCAGGTCACGTTGCTGTCCTGGGAACAGAAGAACCAGCGAGCGGAGTAACAGTAGGACTCTGCAGTCCCGACTGGAAGAAAATCATCGCTACTACGAAGACCGATGATGAGGGACACTTCTCGCTCGAAAAGCTCGCGAACACAAGACTGTTCTATCTTCGTGTGTCAGCACCGGGCATGGATATTTATCAACTTCGAGTTCGCATCGAGAAGCACGCTGCAGAAGAGCTAAAAATCCATCTCAGTGTTGCGACGTAGGTGCTTTTCTCACCCGTGGACGACCATCCTCCTGGAACTCGACTTTCGAATTCAAAGAGCCGCCCTGACTCTGTTCGAAATGTTCACAACATATGCCCTGACGAAATCTTAGCTTGTCGTCTTCTGAGAGTTTGTATTGAATTCGAGGTTCGCCCCTCTCGTCCAGAACGAGGCGATTCTCAGGAGAGGTGGTGTCGATGAGCACTCCGAAACCAGCAAGACTTCGGAAAGACTGCACCATGCCATAGGTGTGCAAGGCCGACCCGGGAGACATCAACGCCGCATAAACGGGTGGAGCGGACATCGATTCCAGGGCGTAACCGCGATCGACAAGGTGATCGTCGACGTATACGGACGCCTGTGTACCGTTAAGGGCATCGATAGTTTTATCAAATTTCCCGACCTCGGGGCGTTGACAAGAAGTTCCTGGCCGCTCATGATCAAGCCCATCGTCGAGGTAAGGACGCTGCCGGACTGGTGGCGACGACCCCGTGGATAAAACTGTACCTTGCTGCCGCTATGTATCCCCTGATTGGTGCTTTTAGCCCGTGGAGCAACTTATGTGCTTCGCGCCAGCTTTCGGCGATCAGGAGGAGAGTATGGGAAAAATCAACGAGCGATGTGGAGGGATCGATGTAGGCAAGTTTCAAGGAGCGTTCCAGCGTCTCCAGACTATCCCTGGCGTCGGGCAGCTGGCAGCAGCAAGCATTTTGGCAGAGACAGGTGTGGATCTGACGACATTTCCGACAGCGGAAAAAATGGCGAGTTCGGCCGGATTGTACCCTGGCAACCGAGAAAGTGCTGGAATAAAGAAAGGAAGCCTGACGACACAGGGTAACTCATACCTGCGCACAACTCTGGTGCAGTGTGCGTGGTCAGCGACTCGAAAGACGGGATGCATCTTCCAGACGCGGTTTCGCGATCTGTCTCCGCGACGCGGCCAGAAGCGGGCCAGTCGCGATAGCACATCAGATGCTGACGGTCCTCCACTTCATGCTGAAAAATAATCCCACACAGCGTCGTCAGCGTCGTGCGCATCATCACCTTCGATGCCTAAGGCGGCTCGGCATCTCAGTGCAGATTGCGGACGCGGCCTACCCATACTGAAACGATCGCCGGAAAAACACCGATCCCACGTCTCAAAGTTCGTGGGAGACGTGGGAATCGGGGTTGAACAGAACATTCTTTCCGCTGCCTACTACTCGGACGTATCCCAGGGAGAAGGCGGTGGTGGTGGAACGACCGGTGGACGGTCGTCGCAAGTAATAGTATTGGGCAATTCCCACGGGGCCAGCCAAGGTCCGGTAGTGCCGCCCCCATCGTTGCTCCCGAGATCGATGAGCGTGAACTCCGACCCGGCCGGAGTGAAATGGAACGAACCGCAGTTATTGACGCCAACGGCGCCTACGTTGCGGGCATCCACGTTCTGGAAGGATGCTGAACCGGCCACCCGTGCGCTGACCACCGAGGTGCCCGTGCCGTCAACCCGGTCATCCTTGAAGTGCACGTTCGTGATCGTGTACAGGTCTTTTACTGGGAAATCGCTGACCAGCATGATCGCGTTGTAGGTGTTGTCAAGAAAGCTGTTGCCGACCACCTCGATGTTTGCGTCAATACTTCCCTCTAACGCGTAGATCCAGATGGCGCCCAGGCCGATGTTCCAGTTCAGCTCATACGGGCCAGACCGAACGGTAGTATTGTTCGTGATCCATAAGCTCCCGGTAAAAGGCTGGGCTCCAAAGCGGGAACCAACCTGTAATCCGCTGCCTTCGCGGATCGGGTCGGCCACGAGGTTGTTCGAAATGGTGTTGTCCGTGCCACCGTAGAGAGCGATGCCGTTGGCCAACACCGGTGTCTGCACCGTGTTGTGATCGAAGGTGTTGTTGGCATCCTCAATCTGATCCGACCACATAGCCAGGGCGTCGTCCCCGGTGTTGCGAACAAAGTTATTCGCCACAACCGAGTCGGTGACGCCGGTGTGGAAGTTGATCCCATCGGCGATCTCGTCCACGATGATATTGTTGCGGACTTTCAGGTTCGACATCGGGCCATCGAACCACATGCCCACCTTGGCGTGATGGATGTATAGCCCTTCGATCGTTGAATTGCTCAAGGCGCCGCCGATGCCGTTTACCTGGTCGCCATCAATGCGCTCCCGGACATCACCCTCGATGGCGAAGCCGGAGAGATGGACGTTCGAGCTGCCACCGTCGGCAGCGTACTTGCCGTAGAAACCGACGCCGGTGTGCACCGAACCATCGGGCAAAGGAGTACTCAGGGTCACCTGGTGTCCCTTGACGATCGTGTACCAGTTTCCGGCACCTTCGATCGTGACGTTGTCAACGATAATATGGCGGTTCACCTGATATGTGCCTGGCGGCAAGTAGACTTCGAGGTGCAAGAGCTTCGCGAATGCGATCGCTGTGTCAAACGCGCGCGCCGAGTCGCGGCGTCCGGTCGGATCGGCGCCGAACAGCTGCACGTTCAGGGCAAACCTGTTGAGGTATGGGGGGCCAACCAGCTCGGAGTCGAGCAAGTCAATTACTGTCCAGGCGGCATTACTCGAGGCCGGAGCGGAGAGGCGGATCTTGTCGCCCGCATGGTATGTGTGACCGAGCGGCAAACGCTGCTCGTCGTAGAAGTGGTTCGGTCGGAACGGTTTGGTGATGATCGGCGGCGGGGTCGTGGCCGACGGTACGCAGGCACACTCGGTAATATATTGATCGGGAAACAACAGGTCGGCGTTCGGATCATTGGAGAACGGGTACTGGTTATAGAGCCATGAGTACTGCGAGGTGAGCGTCATGGTGACAAGGGAACGGCCGTTAACTGAGACGTCGAGCGGCGCCGTAATACCTCCGCCGGTTGGCGAATCCGGGATGCTGTAACGCACCGTAATGGCATTGGCCGCTTTGGGCAGGGTGAACTCGACATATTGTCCGGGGAGGAGCTTGACCGCCGCGCGACCCGACGCTTCGGCGGGAAGCGTGTATGCGGTCCGGGCGGGGCCAATGATCGTGCCGTCGGTCACGGCATTCTCAGCCTCCTGCTCAACAAAGTGAGCGTTCGCCCCACGGTCATCGACCAGCGACGGGTCGAGCGCCGCGCGGGTTACCGAAGCGGTGTCGGTTTGGGGAGTTGCGTAGAGCGGTAGAGCATAGGATGCGGTCAGGCACAGGACAAAGCGAGACGTGCGGCTCAGGAATCCCTGAAATTTCATGATGCCTCCTGATTAGCTCTTTCTTTTGGCACACAAAGAGGACGGTTTGGACCACCGAGCAGGCTGACTCGAGCCACGCGCTTTAGATATCCGGTCGATCGCCGGCGAGTCTTATATATACCACTTCGGAGTAAGACGCAAGGCTATGTCGCGTTTACCGCATGAAGCCACTGTCCCATTTTGGGACGGAGGCATGTGAGCCAAAATATTGGTAGGCCATCCGTGTGACCTGCCAGGACTATCAACGGGTTGAAGGAACGACATGGGAGGAATGGCTATTTGGCAACCGTGCGGATGAAGGCGAGGCCGTTGGGCGTGCCCATTCCGGTGACATTGTCCCAACCGGCGCTGGTGGTCAGGGACGAGTCGGTGCCAAAGGTGAGATTGAAGAAGGCGCCGAGACCAAAGTCCCAGAATGAGCTGTAGAACTTGAGGCTATTCTCGAGGGCATCCACGAGTCGCGCGGCACGAGATCTCACGGTCGGGGCGGAGCTACTGTCTCTCGCCTTGATAATGTGCTGGGGAAGAACAGCGGAAGGGCATTGGAACAACAGGTCAGAGAACTGAGGCTCGGCAACGGCATGCTAAACGAATCCCTCCGGGCTTTGCTGACGATATTGCACAGCGTGAGCGAGCAGGTTGCACGATTTGACCAGGTTGCTCGTCAACATGCAAAGCAGCATAAGATATGCTGTCATCGATGGGCGTTCCCGGCGTCGGGCCGCTGACTGCCGCCGCATTTGTGCCCGCCATCGATGATCCGAACAAATTCCGAAACTCCAAGAGCGTGGGAGCATTCCTGGGACTTACGCCCAGAAGCTACCAATCAGGTGAGATTGACGTAAATGGCGGATCTCCAAGTGCGAAGACCAGCTCGCACGAACATACCTTTATGAAGCAGCAACCTCGCTGTTGACCAGGGTACAGAAATGGTCGGCGCTAAAGGCGTGGGGCTTGCGCATCGCCAAGCGGCCTGGAATGAGAAAGGCGAAGGTGGCTGTTGCCAGAAAGCTGGCGGCTATTATGCATCAGATGTGGGCCACCGGTGAGGAGTTACGTTGGTCCAATGCGGAGTTGCCCGCTGCATAGAAACACGGCGGGGGAGAATATTGAGAGATCCATCATATGACGGTGGGCTTGCCCCTTGCCGGGACGAAACAACAGCCATCCCGCTTATCGAGTTGCGGACCATCCTTTAGGGAAGGAACTGCGTTTCTAACATTGGGAAGCTGTCGCTATCTAATGCGATGTTGTGGCGGGCCAGTCTCGACCACGGAGAGAACCATGAGCCCGGCAAGAGCAAGGGTACCAGTGGCAAGAAATGAAGCGAACGATGGAAAGAGATGGACCGAAAGCCAAAAAATATGTTGACTTAGGGGCCGCAATTAGAGAACTCGATAAAATACATTATCGCGCTAGAAGCTGACCGTGACTGCGGTCTGCGCTCATAATGCAGTGCCGAATCCTACTGGGTGTTCCACAAACCAATGCTGTTAAGGCGATCAGGCACTTCTCATCGTTTTGGCATTTGTCCAAAACGGTCGTGACTGGTGCGTTATCTAAAGCTCTGAGCCGACTCGCCAACTCTGTTCCGGATTTTCCTTGGATAAGTTGACAATCCTCAACGGGAGTGGTGAACAGACCGTCGGTCAAGGTTGGGAGGGCTGCTCTCTGTCGAATTTCCTGACGAAGGACTGGGCAAAGAATGACCAGGATAAAACTGCTCAAATATTCGCCCCTCTACAATCATCTCGCTAAGGCCAGTCCTGCTTCAGTGCTTTGCAATCTGTTTTGGATCCGCCCCAGCCAACCATGCGTGCGGATGTAGATTCGCCTGCCAGCTCCGATCACCATCTCGACTAAAACCAATGCGAGGGATTTACCTTAATTGCGGTTCCTGTTCGGTGGTTCTTTCTCGCCGATCTATTTTCTTGTTTCGAGGGTCCCTTCCTCCGCCACAGAGGCGTCGTTAGATAATTCATGGACCTGGGTTAAGTCGATTCCGGAGAGCGCACCGATCAACCCGGCTATCGATGCAACCACGCTTGCGACGACTTTTGTGCATAGTTTGTGATTTGTGACCCTTTCGAGCCTTCCCGTAGTTACTGACGCTCTTCGCTCGTTAACTCGGATAACGTGACGACTCGGTAGACCCGCGCGGTGCCATCGCTGTTCGCGGTTAGGATATGCTGACCGTCACGGGAAAAGATCGCTTGCTGGATTTCGGTGGAATGTCCCTCGAGTATTGCCACGAGTCCGCCATTAGAAGCATTCCAAACCCGCGCAGTATTATCGTCGCTGAGTGTAAGGATGAATTTCCCATTGGGCGAGAACGAGGCAGTCTTCACGCCTTTCGAGTGACCGACTAGTTCAGCTAACAGTTCGCCCGTTGAGACCCTCCATACTCGCGCGGAATGATCTAGACTCGCGGTCGCCACCTGTTCGCCGCTCGGCGAAAAGGCCACAGTCTCTACGCCTGCCTGGTGGCCGGTAAGTGTAGAGAAAACTTGACCGTCTTGGGCGTTCCATATCGTCACAGTACCGTAAGCGTTCGCGGCAGCGATATATCGGCTATCAGGTGAGAATGTCGCGTAGCTGATATCCACATATCGGACTCCTGTCCTTCTCTCCCCTTCGATAGCGCGCCCCTCAAGCACTCTTAAAATTCGGCCGTTCTGCGCACTCCATATCCGGACGGTGTCGTCCGTTGCGACGGTCAAAACTTTATCGCCATCCGCTGAAAACTCTGCATGAAATACATCTTCGGTGTGCCCTGCAAGAGTGAAGAGGCACTTGGCATCGAGTGACGACCACAGCTTAGCTGTGTGATCCTCACTGGCACTAAGGATGCGTGTGTCGTCAGGGGAAAAACTTACCTCCCTGACGACGCCCCTGTGCCCTTCGAGCACATGCAATAGCTTGCCACTGGCCACATCCCAGACGCGCGCCGTATCGTCCATCCCAGCTGTCACAATACGCGTTCCATCATGCGAAAAGGATACATACCAAATTCCCCCGGTGTGCGCTGTGAGAATCGACTTGCGTTCGTGACCGTCCGTAGCGTCCCAGAGGCCGACGGTTCCGGTCAGGGGTATCCCAATCGGGGCGGGTCCGAGATCGTCATGTGAAGACTCAGTGTGTTGCAGTATTTCGCTGCTGGCCGTTGCTACATACCGATCGTCGGGCGAAAACTCGGCGTGCTCAATCATTCCCCGATGTCCTTTAAGCGTAAAGACCAACTCGCTACTTGCCGTCGTCCACAGTCGTGCAGAGCTGTCATATCCGGCCGTGACAATTCGGGAACCATCTGCAGAAAAAGCTACTTGACGCACTTGCTCTTTATGACCGCGTAAAGTTGCTAAGAGAGCACCGCTTGCGGTATCCCACACTCGGGCTGAAGAGTCCGCGCTCCCGGTGATCACGCTATCTGGCGAGTATGCGGCGACGTATATGCCGTCGGCATGTGCGTCAAGAGTTCGCATGAGGTGCCCGTTAGAAGAGCTCCAAATGTAGGCGATGCCACCGGTATCGGCCGTCATAATCTGACTACCGTCGGGTGAGTAGATCGCAAGCGTTGGGATGCCAGTTTGGTGAGCGAGTGTTAAACGTAGGCGTCCATTCACTGTCCACACACGGGCAATTTGGTCGAGACCAGTCGTCACGATCCCGGTGCCATCCGGTGAAAAATTGGCAATGATGATCGTGCTATCTCGGTGTTTCTCAAATTCCGCTCTTAGTTGGCCCGTGGATGCATCCCAAATCTTTACGGGTTCGTACGAACCCGTGGTCATAATGTTCTTCCCGTCAGGTGAAAAGACCGCCTGACCAACAGGCTTGTCCTGTCCGATGTCAAACAGCTTCGCGCCGGTGGCGGCGTTCCAAACAGCGGCTCCGATACCCGGAGCAGTAATGACGCGTGCCGCATCGGGTGAGAAAGCGGCCCACCCTCGGCTGAATCCCAGGACGCGGAGCAACTTGCCATCGGCAGAACTCCAGATACGAGCATTGCCTGCTAGCCCAGCGGTCACTATATAGCGGCCGTCCGGTGAAAATGCCGCATAAGACGCGTCACCCTTCAGAATAAATTTACGACGCCCATCGATTGCACTCCATACGGTCGTCGAGCTGTCGTAACTCGAGGTCAGGACCAGTTGGCTGTCTGGCGAGAACGCGGCGAACGGAGTTTCATCAGTACCGGTCAGTGTGGCAACCAGTTCCGGATATGCATCTGCAATCGCCTTATTGGCCTCTGGCGTTTTCGCTATGTGCCAGGACCGGAATGCCATGTTGAGAGCCGCCGGACGGTCAAGCGAAGCTTCTTGCTCGGCCTGGGCGGCTACCATCCGCGAGTCCGCCACTCTCAGATCTCGGCGCGCATTCAGCGCGAACCAAACGGCCGCAAGCGCGACCAGCAAAAAGACTACCGTAACGCTCGATAGGAGGCCAATCAAGAGTGTGCGTTGCGCTCGCTCTTCACCTCGCAGCTGGCTCCAATCGAGGCCTGGATAGAACCTCAGAAGAACCTGCTTCAGGCTCTCAACCAATTCTTCTCGTAACTCCGCCGCCCTCGGGTTGTTCAACATTCGAGACCGGTGCGTACTGAGCGACACCCAAAGCGGCGTCCTTGTCAGATGCTCACGCAGCGAAGGCGGAAGCAGGTTGTCTCGTACGTCTTCCCATGCATCGCCTTCACTATCTCCGGCTGTGATGATAATTAAGACTTCCCCGATCCTGGGCTTGGCGAACCAGTAACAAGCTTCCATTTCCATTCCGGGACTATTCGCGGCTTCAGGCGATGCAAAGACGATTAAATGAGTTGATCTGTCAAGGCGATCGAACAATTCCACTTCCAAGCTCGATCCTGCGGGAAGACAAGCTAGGTCGCGAAAAACGTTTTTCGCTCGCAAGCGGTACCACGGACACAGGAACCTTTGGATTACCGACTGAATCAACGGCGCAGTCTTGGAGTCGGATCTCCAGCTATAGGACAAAAACGCATCGTAATGCGTAGCCGCATCGACCCAGAGCAGCCCGCGCAACCACTTCGGAACGAAGCGCCGGAGCGGTTTGGGCGAACCGAGGTCAAGAGAAGAGAGGCTATAATTCGAGTCGCGTTCACTATTCAGCACAATGATCAAGATTGTACTGACGCTTGCACGAACTGGCAGCGCCTATGTGACTGTGAGTAAGGCAGGGGGCGAGGTGAATCCCCCTAGGATCGTGAATATCTTTGCCAGGGGTAACTAAAATCCTGGTTACCTAAATGGAGCCGCCTGCCCTTCGGCGATTGGCTGAGAGAACATGCGTTGAATAGGCGCCGTCGAGTTACTCAGAGAAAATAATTCCCATTGAGCCAGCGGCAGACACATGGTACGCTTCCGCGATTGCACTTACAGAACTATGCACGCGCTGAAACCGCAGATCACGATGTTTCGTCATAAGCGAGTGCATAGGATTGTGCCGGCCGTAGCCGGGGTACTTTCGTTGACGATCGCTGGGTGCGGCACAGGCATCAATTCTTCGTCGTCCTCGCCGACTTCACCATCAGGTACGATTCAATCCCAATCTCAGCCACCGACGGGGCCGATTCTCGGCTATGTCTGGGATGCGCCGAGCCAGTCTTTGCGCCCAATCCAGGGTCTAGCGGGAGCGTCGATCATCGGGGCCGCCACCATTTCCGCCCCCAGCCAGGGGACGAGCTTCATAGCCAGCGCTACCTCGGGCGTATCCGGCATGGCCTTGTTCCTCGATGCGCAGGGTGGCGTATTTCAAGGCTCTGTCACCGGCGGTCCGTTGACCAAGGTGGGGAGCGTGTCCGGTGCTACCTCGCTGATCCTTAGTAACTCCGGAGCCTACGCAGTAGTAACCGGAAAAAGCGCAGATGGTGCAAGCATAGCTTCCGTAATATCTGGATTACCCGCGTTCCCTTCGGCTCGTAACCTGAATTTGGCTTCGGCGGCTTCTGTCTTCGGCGCTGCAGCCAGTGATACAGGCACGGTCGCTCTGGCCACCGGCTCTAGCCAGGGCGATGTCTCGATCGTCGCATTTGTCGGACAGGCGGCTGGTGCACAACTTGCAACGACGCAGGTATTCGGCGGGATGCAGTTCGTCCCCAACAGCGATGAGCTGGTCGTCGCCGATGGCGGAAGTGGTGTGCTGACCGCGATTACCCGGGTGAATACAACGCCGTCTTCCTCGGCCTTGTCGCCCGCAGGAGGTATCACGGCGCCGGTGGCGCTGGACATCACGTCCAATGGCCGCTGGGTGGTGGCGGCCAACCATAATGGAGACGTGCTGCGAATCGATCTGACTGGCGTGGCTGCGGCGACCAAGATGCATTGCTCTTGCGCGCCGGGCCAGGTGCTGGCACTGAATGGGTCTGCGAATGGTGCGGGGGCGGCCACGACGGTGCGTCTGGTGACTGCCGCCGGTGGTCCGCTCTGGATTGTGGACGCTGGAAACGCTTCTCCGCGAGTTCTCTTTATTCCGGCAATCACGACGACTGGGACTCTACCTACGCTCATCCCCAAGAGTGCAATGTAGCCCCGATCTGTTTCGGCGACGGAGTGAAGTGCGGGCGGCAAGTCTCTGAGGGTTGTATGAGCGACACGGTGACAATTACCACCATGCATCTTCCAGGCACCGTCAAAGATCGGATCGCCAGGAGGAGGTTGGCACGCTTTGCTGTAATTGCGCTTTTTTTTCTCGCACTCGGCCAGGCGGTACTCCGGCCTGCGCCCGCGCAGGCGCAGACAGCCGTTTCCGAGAAGGTACCCTCGCCGCAACGCCACCCTGCGCAATACACTTTGGGACCCAGCACGCCGACAGTCGCCGCCATATACGGCGGACTACCGCTTAGTTTTGAGGCGAACCAGGGTCAGGCGGATCAACGGGTGAAATTCCTCGCGAGGGGACCAGGATATGGCTTCTACCTGCAAGCCAATGAAGCTGTCTTGGCCCTAAGCAAGCCAGTGCCACGCGCAGATAGAGCAAGAATGCAGGAGATCGCACATCGGCGGATGCTCTGGCCCTTTCTTAATGCCGCGCAGCGCAGAAGACTGGCAAAGATGTCGGCCAGCTTGCTTGGGACCGACACGCTACGAATGAAGTTGAAAGGAGCCAACCGTCAAGCGCAGGTGAGCGGCTCCGATGAGCTACCGGGTACTACGAATTATTTTCTCGGCAACGACGCCGCCCGGTGGCGCACCCATGTGCCTACGTTCGCGAGAGTTCATTACACCGGCGTTTACCCGGGTATTGACCTGATCTACTACGGCAATCAACGCAGACTCGAGTACGATTTCGTGGTTGCGCCACATGCCAATCCCAGGCAAGTCGAGCTGCATTTTTCAGGCGTGCAACAACTAAGACTTGACGACCTCGGCGATTTGCACATTTTGGGCAACAATGGAGAAGTTGCCTTCGAGAAGCCGGTCATTTACCAGGACGAGAAGGGCCAACGTGTCCCGGTCAAGGGCCGGTATGTCCTGATCGCAAACCACACGGTAGGCTTCAAAGTCGGAAAGTACGACCACAGCAAAGCACTGGTCATCGATCCGGCGCTGAGCTACTCAACTTACCTCGGTGGAAGCACAGATGACGCCGGAACTGCGATCGCGGTAGATGCCGCTGGCAGCATCTACGTCGTCGGGTTCACGTCGGACGCGGACTTCCCAGTCACCACGGGCGCATTCCAAACGGCTAATACCGTGAACAACCTGGTTGCATTCGTAGCCAAGCTCAATGCAGCCGGGTCTGCGCTTGTCTATTCCACCTATCTCGGTGGGACCACTAGCGACTCGCTTGTCTCGGAGACCGATGCTTTCGGAATCGCTGTAGATAGAGCGGGAAGCGCATATATCTGTGGCGAAACCTATTCCAGCGATTTTCCTGTGACTACGGGCGCATTCCAAACACAGAACAAGGGATTTGCCAACGATGCTCAAAACGCATTCATATCGAAGCTCAGCCCTGACGGCACGGCGCTGGCGTATTCCACCTATCTGGGCGGCAGCGGTTTAGCCATTACCACTGGCACTCTTGGCGCTAGCTTTTTCGAGGGTGATTCCCCGCTGCGAATGACCGTGGATACCGCGGGCAGCGCCTACGTTGTTGGGACCGCTTACTCGACTGACTTTCCTACTACCTCCGGGGCTTATCAACTCAGCAACAAAGCGGCCGCAAACTTTGCCTCGAACGCGTTCGTGGCCAAACTTAGTCCAAATGGAAGTTCGCTTGTTTATTCCACGTATCTTGGCGGGAGCGGCGTCAGTCCCAGCAGTCTGCCCATTAATGACGGTGAAGGCCGGGGTGAAGCAGGCTATGGTATCGCGGTCGACGCCGCTGGAGAAGCTTATGTAACTGGATACACCTTTTCAGCCAATTTTCCGGTTACGGCCAACAGCTATCAGCAAGTCAACCACGGCACCGCAAATGTTGCTGCGAATGTGTTCGTGAGTAAATTCAACGCCACCGGTACCAGCCTGGTCGGCTCCACTTACCTGGGTGGCACAGGTAGAACGATCGGTGGAAACGGGGATCTGGATGTCTTGGATAATGGCGATGATGGCATTGGAGTGGCTCTGGATACTTCAGGCGATGCCTACGTAATTGGAGTTACCTCATCGACGGATTTTCCAACCAGTACAGGCGCATACCAGACGACGAACAAGGCCGCGACCAATCTTGCAACCAATGTTTTCGTCAGTAAACTCGATCCGACCCTCTCGACGCTGATGTATTCGACCTACATTGGCGGTAGCGGGATCGCGAGCCCAACTGCCGGCGATAGTGGTACGGGAGATTTCGGTACTGGGATCGCCATCGATACCGCGGGCGATGCTTACATCACCGGCGCTACCGAATCGCGCGATTTTCCTGTGACCAGCGATGCCTTTCAGTCCGGTCCACGCAGCGCCCAGACCGTCGATTCAGGGTTTTTCACCGAGGTCAACTCGAACGGAAGCGCTCTGCAATACTCTACCTACCTGGGCGGAAGCGGAGCCGGTGCCTACGGAGGAACCCAGTTCTCCTATTTTCAAGGGGACTTCTTTTATGACATCACTCTTGACGGATTCGCTAATGCTTATTTGACCGGATACGCCTATTCCTATGACTTCCCGGTCACAAAAAATGGGCTCCAGACAGTGAACAACGCCGGCGGCGGACCGGGTGGCAATTCCTTTATTGCGAAATTCGGGGCTACTGCCGGAGTCACCTTCCTCCCCACCACCACGACGCTATCTTCGACAACAGCGGGAGCCGATATTACCTTTACGGCCCTCGTGAAACCAGTTACCGCGACTGGAGTTCCGTCTGGGACGGTCAACTTTTATGTTAATTCCGTAAAGGCGACGACGGTCACACTCGACCCCACCGGGACCGCGACCTACACCACCAACCAACTTACGGACAGCCTTTACAACGTGATTGCCGCTTACTCCGGAGACGCAACCTACGGCGCAAGTGGATCCAGTGTCGGCCTGATCCCCGCGACGGGGCTTCCGGCGACGACTCTGACGCTGATTGCCAATCCCGCCTCAAGCGTTGTCGGGCAGAGTGTGACGCTTACGGCGACCTTGGCTCCCTTCAACGGCGATGGTTTTACCACCGACGGTGAGACGGTCACGTTTTTTAATGGGGGAGCGACGATTGGAACGGGGACGTTGTCCGGCGGCGTTGCAACATTCAGCACGAGCGCGCTCCCTGCCGGACTGGACATCCTGACCGCGTTCTATCCTGGAGACACAAATCTTGCGGCAAGCGTTTCACAACCTTTGAGTTACACCGTCTCCCAACGAGCGACCACGGCGACGACACTGGCGATAACTGCGGGAGGTACAACGGTCACCACGGTGGCTTCGGGGACTGCGGTGACTTTGATCGCGACGGTGACGACTGGCGATACGCCGGTTAATCCGGGGCTGGTGATCTTCTGCGATGCGACGGCGCCGCGCTGCGAAGATTCCGCTGCTCTTGGGACCGCGCAACTGATCGCCACTGGGACGGCGACGCTCAAGTTCGTCCCCGGAATCGGCGCTCACAGCTACAAGGCCGTCTTCGCCGGAACGAACGGCGAAACCACCAGCACTTCGCCTGCGCAGGCGCTCACGGTGACTGGGCTTCACTCGACCACGACGGCCATCGCCGAGACCGGCACACCCGGCAGCTATACCCTGACAGGAACGGTGGTGAGAACGGGCAGCGCAACCCTCTCGCCACCCGGAACACTGGCCTTCCGCGACATCACGAACCATAATGCATCGCTGGGCACGGCGACGCTTGGAGTGGGAGTACCGGGGCTGAGCTTTGTGAGTCTTTCTAGCCCGGCTCCGATGGAGAATCCGGAGACCCGAAGTGCTATAGGAGACTTTAACGGAGACGGAATCCTCGACGTAGCCACGGCAAATACCGCGCCCGACCAAGACCAAACGATCTATGCCAATACCGTCACGATATCTCTGGGCAACGGGGATGGAACATTCACGACGTTGCCAACTCACCCGGCTACTGGGATTAGACCCACGGCCATCGTGGCGGGAGACTTTAACGGCGACGGCAAGACTGACCTTGCCGTGACTAATGCTTCCGATGACACGGTTACAATTCTGCTCGGTAATGGCGATGGGACGTTCACGGCGGCGGCAACTCCAGCGACAGGACCAGGAACTTATTCCATTGTCGCTGCAGACTTCAACCGGGATGGAAATCTCGATCTCGCGGTTTCCGCGTTCGATCAAATCACCATTTTGCTAGGCAATGGCGATGGAACATTTACCGCATCTACAGTAAACCTTGCATCAGGTAACTACTTGGCATCGCTGGTGACGGCAGATTTCAACGGCGACGGTAACGCCGATTTGGCTGTACAGTCCTACTCCCCTAACTTTGGTGTTATTGTCCTACTCGGAAATGGCGACGGCACATTTACGCCGAAGCCATTGATCCCCCAGACAGGCGCCGGCTCGAATCTGAATGCACTCGTGGCTGGTGATTTCAACAGTGACGGTAAGACTGACCTTGCCGTGACTAATGCCTCTGAAAACACGGTTACAATTCTGCTCGGTAACGGCGACGGAACATTCACTGCGTCGAATGCGGCCTCGGCAACAGGGACCGATCCCATCGATGTTCAGGCGGCTGATTTCAACGGCGACGGTAAATTGGATCTGGTGGTGGTCAATTTCACCGAGAGCACACTGAGAGAGACCGTGTTGCTCGGCAACGGGGATGGAACGTTTACCTCACCGGCAATTTCCACGGGGACCTACGCCTACGATGCAGTAGCAGTAGGCGACTTCAACGGGGATGGGAATCCGGATCTCGTGTCCACTGACGGGTCACGAAACCTGAATGTTTCGCTCACCCAGCGGACCCAGACGGCCACGGCGACGCTGGCGAACGTCTCTGTTCCTGGAGTAGCCGGCAATCACAACGTTGTCGCGATCTATCCGGGCGATACGAACTTTACTACCAGCACTTCTGCTTCGGTGACTCTCGTCGCGCTGGGCACTTCCCCCACCACCTCGACCACACTAGGAGTAACCGCTGCCGGAAATGCGGTCACAACAGTGCCCTCTGGAACAGCGGTAACGCTGACCGCAACTGTAACGACAGCTGACGGCGCGCCGGTAACATCCGGACTAGTGATCTTCTGCGATGCGGCGGTGCCGCGGTGCGAAGATTCCGCTGTTCTTGGGACCGCACAGCTGACCGTAGCCGGGACGGCGAAGCTAAACTTCGTCCCCGGAATCGGCAGTCACAGCTACAAAGCCCTCTTCACAGGCACAAATAATGAAGTCACGAGCACTTCGGCCGCGCATACGCTGACGGTGACAGGGCTTTATCCCACAGCGACCACGATCGCTTCTTCTGGCACGCCGGGCAACTACACGCTGACGGGTACAGTAGTGGGGACCGGCATCGCGAGTCTGTCGCCAACCGGGAATCTTTCGTTCCTCGATACGACCAACGATAATGCGTTGCTAGGAACGGCAGAACTCAGCGAAAGCACAGCGGGACTGAGTTTCCTCAACTCGGCAAGCCCTGCTGTCGGGAAAAATCCGGCTACTGTGGCGACCGGCGACTTCAATGGAGACGGGATTCCCGACCTAGCTGTGGCAAATAGTGGTAGCAATACGGTGTCAATACTCCTGGGAAACGGAGACGGAACGTTTGCGGCGGCAGCGGTAAGTCCAACGACAGGCAACAACCCCGAGAGTGTCATAGTAGCCGACCTCAATGGTGACGGCAACGCGGATCTGGCTGTCGCAAACAATGGAAGTAACTCGGTAACTATTCTGCTCGGAAATGGAAATGGGACCTTCGCTGCGAAGCCGATCGTCGCGACAGGAAGTAGCCCACAATCCGTAGTCGTGGGAGACTTCAACGGAGACGGCAACCAAGACCTCGCCGTTGCAAATCTTGGGAGCAACTCTCTAACCGTGCTCCTCGGTAACGGCGATGGAACCTTCACCGCTGCAGCTAGCCCAAGTACCGGAACCGGGCCCGGTTTTCTGGCCGTCGGAGATTTCAACGGAGATGGCAGGCCGGACATTGCGGTTAGCAACGCCGTTGGGCACACAATCACAATTTTGTTGGGCAATGGAGACGGGACGTTCAGCTCAGCTGCAGTAAGTCCGACTAGCCCGGGGTCAAACGGCATCGTCGTTGGCGATTTCAACGGGGACGGTAAGGCGGATCTGGCAGTAGCCGACGGCACGGGCAACACAGTGACGGTCCTGCTTGGCAACGGAGATGGAACGTTCGATGCCGTCACCCCCAGTCCGGCAACGGGACGAGATCCTCTGGGAATCGCTGTAGGAGACTTCAACGGGGATGGCAGGGCAGACTTGGCGGTGACGAACACCGTTGACAATACAATTACCGTGCTGCTGGGGAACGGGGATGGGACGTTCGCCGCAGTAGCAAGTCCGGCGACCGGCATTCTTCCCTTTTTCAACATCGCCGTCGCAGACTTTAATGCAGACGGCATTCCAGATCTTGCCACGGAAAATTTCACCAGCAATACAACAACCGTCCTTCTCACCCAACGCACCCAGACGGTCACCGCGACACTCACAAATGTTGCCGTGACTGCTCCTCCGGCGGGCGGTCATAGTGTCGTGGCTAGTTACCCGGGCGATGCGAACTTCGGATCGAGTACTTCCACCGCAGTCACGCTAAATCCAGCTGTTAGCACGCCGACGATCACGTCGCTTAATCCGAATGCGGTTTACGCGGGCAGCCGCGACACCGTGGTGACCATCACTGGTACGAACTTCCTAAACGGGGCCGTCGTAAGTGTCAATGGGACCAATCAGACCGCGATATATGTCTCCGCCACCGAGCTCACCACGACCCTCACAGGAACCCAATTGTCGACCGCGGGCACGTTGACACTGATGGTTGTCAATCCCGATGGCGGCACCTCGAGCGCCGCCACATTTACGGTTATCCCGATGCCGCTGCTGCTCTTACCTGCAAAAGTCGCCTTCAACAATGAGACCGTAGGCTTGACGAGCGCCCAAGTGGTAACTGTAGCGAACACCACCGACGGCGCTCTGACCATTACCCGCATTGTGTTGAATGGGCAATTCAATCCGGCGGATTTCGCCCAATCCAACAACTGCCCGGCGACGTTGGACGCAGGTGCGACCTGCCAAATCATGGTCACCTTCACTCCTACTGGCGTGGGGGCCAGGTCGTCCTGGATCGAGATCGACGATAACGCTCCTGTCCCGACGCAATATGAACCTCTGACGGGCACCGGGACCGGCGGCATCCTGCAGGTGCAACCGGGCAATCTCAAGACCATTGCCGGCAATGGCACGGCAGGCTATAGCGGCGATCGCGGCCCAGCGCCAGTGGCGGAGTTGAATAACCCCGATGGCATCTCGTTTGATCGTCAGGGCAATCTGTATATAACTGACGAGCTGAACAACGTTATTCGCAAGGTTGATACTGCAGGCAATATTTCCACTGTGGCTGGCAATGGCACGGCCGGCTTCAGCGGCGATGGTGGTCCGGCGACGAAGGCAGAATTGAACAATCCCTACGGGGTGACCGCCGATTCAGCCGGCAATCTTTACATCCAGGACACTGGCAATGCGCGGATCCGCGAGGTCGACACAACCGGTACGATCACGACCATCGCAGGAAACGGCACCTTCGGTTACATCGGCGATGGCGGTCCGGCGAAGAATGCGGAATTGAACGTGAATCAGGGGGCGCGCTTCGACGCAGTCGGCAATCTCTATCTCGCCGATTGCGCAAACGGCGCGATCCGCAAGATCGATACCAGCGGAATCATCACCACCGTCGCGGGCAGCGGAACCAATGGCTTCAGCGGCGACGGCGGCCCTGCGACTTCGGCAGAGCTGGACTGCCCGTCAGGAGTAGCAATCGATGCCACGGGCGAGCTCTTCATTGCAGATTTTTTCAACAACCGCATCCGCAAAGTTGATGCCAAGGGAAACATCACCACAATCGCCGGCAATAGCGCCTATGGATACGGCGGTGACGGCGGCCCGGCAGCGTCCGCCACGTTGAATCTGCCGAACGATGTGGCGCTCGATGCGAGTGGCGACCTATACCTCGCCGATACGGGAAATAACCGCATCCGAAAGATCGACACTACGGGTACGATCAGCACCGTAGCCGGGGGACTGAACAATGCTGGGAGCGCTGGGGTGGACAGCCCTGCGGCAGTCACCGTGGATGCCAATAATAATCTCTACTTCTCCGACACGGTAAACAACGCAGTGCGGGAGTATTTCCCCGCAGGCGCCTTGTCGTTCCCGCTAACCGCCGTAGGCACAGCTGCCACACCCCTGACGGTCACCCTCAGCAATATCGGCAATGTTGCGGTTGAAATCGCTTCTGGGGCGAGCTTTGCACTCAGCGGTAACGCGACCGACTTTTCGTTAATCGGCGGTACATGCCTGGCGAGTCCGGCGACGCTGGCTCCGAATGGCGGGTCCTGCACACTACAGATCGCCTTCAAACCGACCGCGGCAGACACGCGGAACCTCACTGTGTCCGTCACGGATAACGCTGTCTTCTCGCCACAGTCATTCCAGATCAGCGGCACCGGGACGGCAGGGCCCCAGAGCATCACCATTATTCCAATTGCCGCCCAGACCTATGGCGTAGCGCCCTTTGCCGTGGTCGCGACGGCAACTTCTGGGCTGCCCGTGACCATCGCAGTGCAATCGGGCCCCGCGACCATCGCCCAGAATGTGGTGACGTTCACCGGGGCAGGAACAGTCACGCTGGTAGCTACGCAGGCGGGAAATGCTGATTACGCGGCAGCCCCACCCATCACCACCTCTTTCACAGTCAATCCGGCAACTACTACATTGGCGATCACCGCCTCGTCGAAACTGGTTGTGTCCCCGGCTACGATTTCGCTGACCGCGGCACTTTCTGCTACAGTCGCCGGTGCCACTGGGACGGTGACTTTCCTCGATGGAACCGCCAGCCTCGGCAAGGTCACCCTCAGCGCCGGTGCTGCCGCCCTGAACAATATAGGGCTGACGATTGGCACGCACAGCATCACTGCCGCCTACTCGGGCGCTGCGAACTTTGCCACCTCCACATCCCCGGCGGTTACAGTCGTAGTGCAATCGCCGGTGCCGGCAGTCGTGCTTACTACGATCTCACCGGTTGGAGCGACAACGGGAGCGGGCAATACCACGATCACAGCTACGGGCGCGAACTTCACCTCAACCTCAGTGGTGAATTTCAATGCCAGTCCGCTAACCACTACTTTCGTCAATGCTGCCAAGCTGACCGCCGTAGTGCCGTCGGCTCTGCTTGCCACAGTTGGAACTGCGGCCGTCACAGTGACCGATTCCGCTTCGGAGTCGAGCTCAAAGCCGGCAGTCTTTACCATTGTGCCGTCTGGTCTCGCTGTGACCTTCAGCGGACCATCGACCACGTCTCCCGGAGAGCAACCGCCGCTAACTTTCCAGCTGAACCAGCCATATCCCGCGGATCTTGCAGGAACCATGACTCTCACCTTCGCTCCGGATCCCGGTAACCCGGCCAATCCTCAAGTGCAATTCGCCAGCGGGGGCACCACCTTCAACTTCACGCTCCTGGCGAACACCACCACCACTCCAGGTGTGTTGGTGCAAGTTGGGACGATCTCTGGGACCATCACCATCACGCTGCAGCTGACAGCTGCCGGGGTCAACGTTACCCCAGCCAACATCGTGCCCATCACGATTGTCGTGCCCAAAGCCGCCCCTACGATATCCGTCGTATCGATCAGTGGCTCCGGTAATACTCTCACTGTCCTCACGACCGGATACTCCACGACTCGCGAGATCCAGTCGGCCACCTTCAGCTTCACGCCCGCGAACGGTGCGTTGCTTGCTCAGAAGACCGTTATAGTACCTGCAGCTACGCCCTTCTCGGTTTGGTACACCACCGCCGGTTCCGCGCAGTACGGGAGCGCCTTCACGTACAGCCAACAATTCACACTCTCGGGGTCCCCCTCGTCGGTAGCCAGCGTCAGCGTGACTTTGACGAATACGGTAGGGACCTCTTCCGGGGTAAGTTCACAATGACGACTACCTTCTACTTCCATAGCACCCGCTGCTTGCGAATCCCGACGCTTGCTTTGATATCGGTGTTGTTACTGCCAACCTTTGTGTTAGCCGAAGACGAACTTCCAGCGGCGCCTGCACCACGGTTGCAGCTCCAGGGAAAAACGGCCTCCATGAACGTGGCACCATCGAAGCTTGCGGAAGGGCCTGTGCAGGCCGTGGCTTCCACCGGCCCACCGGCCCCCGCCTTGAGGATCGTCATTCTCGAAGGCGAAGCCGTTTCCAACAACGTCAAAGAGCGTACGGCCCGCGAGCCAATCATCCAGGTCGAAGACGAAAACCACAAACCGGTCGCCGGTGCGGTCGTTCTCTTCAGCATCGATAGCCAGGGCGGTCATGCCGGAGCCAGCTTTCTCCACGGTGCAAAGATCTTTTCCGGTCAGACCGATGCCAACGGACGGATCGTTGCCCAGGGCTACCGTCCCAATACCCACACCGGCCAATTTCATATCAATGTCACCGCCAGCAAGGGTAATCTGACCACCCATTCGACGATCTCTCAGACGAACGTCATCGCTGCCGGTGCCGCTGCTTCGAGCAGCGCCGGTATGGCCGGCTTCATCTCGACTCACGTCATTTTGGTCTCTCTTGTAGCTGCCGGGGCTGTGGTAGGCGGCGTCGTTGCCGGAGCCATAGTCACTGGTAATAGCTCCCGGACCACTATCACCACCGGCCCGGGTACCGTCGGCGCTCCGCAGTTCGCCCCAGGTGTTCACGTCGGCCTTGGCAAGTAGCGTGATTGAAAGTTTTCTTGTTAAGGGAATCGAGTTCTAAAACAAATGCTATGAACAGAACACCGCAAGGCATCCGACGAGTTTCAGCAGGCTTTGCAACTCGATCCCAAGTACAGCCAGACGGCGCTGACGTCCGTGGATGCGGTAATTGAGAACGAAAGGGATCCTTCATCTTCGGAGTAAATTTGCGGCACTCGGTGCAAAATGAGAAGCAACAGATAGTTGAGCTACAGGCTCTATTGGGCAGCAAATATGAAGTGCTGTGCCACATAGGCGGTGGCGGCATGGCCCAGGTCTTCCTCGCGAGACACAGTGGACACGGGGGGGCGTTTGCGGTCAAAGTCCTGGCCGAATATCTCGCCCAAGATCCCCAGGTTGTCGCTCGTTTTGAGCAGGAGGCGCGTACCGCCGCGTCTCTCTCCGGCCATCCGAACATTGTTCCTATCTTTGACATCGGGTCCGGAAACGGTATGCATTACCTCATCATGCAATTCATTTCCGGTCAAAACCTGTCGAGCTATCTTTCCGAGCACGGGAAGCTTGCGCCCGCGGATGCCCTCAACGTGGTCGCCCAGACCGCCACAGGCCTGGTCTGGTCTGAATCCAAACACATCGTGCACCGCGACCTGAAGCCCGCCAATATCCTACTTGACCAGACCGGGCGCATCGTAATCCTCGACTTTGGCCTCTCCAAGCTCGCCGATGTCGCAACCGGCCTCACCCGTCCCGGAGAAAGCCTGGGAACGCCTTACTATATGAGTCCCGAACAGATCCGCGGCGAACCCTGCGATCTGCGTAGTGATCTTTATTCTCTCGGCATCATTCTCTACGAGCTGCTCGCCGGCTGCCGTCCTTTTGAGGCAGATTCCATAGTAGCGATCCAAATGGCGCACCTCGCCGCGCCTGTCTCATTGCTCCGAACGGCTGATCCCTCCCTGCCCGAAGCCTGCGAGGTATTTGTGCAGAAGCTGCTGCAGAAGCGGCGCGAAGACCGCTATCAGAGTCCCCAGGAATTGCTCGACGAACTACAAAAGTTAGGTGCGACTTCAGGTCCAGGGAAGCTTCGCCCCAAAGTTAATGTAGCTTTGGAAGCGAGACTGGCGGAGCCTGTTAGCACGATTTCTGCAACTGGCGCGATTTCCCCACCCACATCCGTGACCACACATCCTATACCGGAGGCAACTTGGTCTGCGTCTGCTGCGACGATATCCCCTGACATGCCGCGGCCTCATTTCGCCACTATTCCTCCGCCGGCTCTTACGGCTCCTACACCTTCAATTCAGAAACCGCGCGACAAGCGGAGATTCCTCTGGATAGCGGGTGGGGTCTTCGCGACAATTGTTGTGGTCGCAGTTCTTTTTCTCTCCTTGGTTCCAACGCCGCCCGCGCCTGAGCTGAACGATGCGTACGGGCGAATGCTGCTGGTTCCGGCTGGGGATTTCATCTACGGAGAGAACTCTCCGGATTCGCCCCGGCCCCGTCAGACCATATCGCTAAAAGGTTTTTACGTGGACGAGACGGAAGTCTCCAACAAAGAGTACAAGCAATTCGTAGATGCGACTGGACACACTGCGCCCAAGTCGGCCGATTTCACCACCGCTCCCGACAACCCCGTGGTCGGCGTGACCTATGAAGACGCGCAGGCGTTTGCCGCATGGGCGGGAAAACGCCTGCCCACAGAAGAGGAGTGGGAAAAGGCCGCGCGCGGCGTCGATGGACGGCGCTATCCGTGGGGTCAGGAGCCCTGGACTAATGGAGTTCCCACCCGATTGCAGCCGATAAATTCATTTCCCGATCGCAAGAGTCCTTATGGTGCGCTCAACATGGCTGGCAACGTCTTTGAATGGACTGCGTCCACCTTTCCAGCAGGAAACGCAGAATTTGAGGATATGCGTACCGTGCTGGGAACAATGAATTTCTCGAAAGTCTGGCACACGATCAAAGGTGGAAGCTTTTCTCCGCATGGTGATGTATTCTTTCAGTGTTTCATGCGGAGAGGATTTCCCCCCGACCAACAGTCGCCGGTCATAGGGTTGCGTTGCGTACGTGACCTCTCAAAACCCGGACCTTTCTCTCGCTGGAAGTCGTTGTTCTCCAGGTGAGGTCTATGCGTGCTTTATCCTCTCTTGTCATCTTTTTCGCCGGCGGTTTGATTTTCGGCCAGCAGCAGACGTTGCCCCCCGATATCAGCGCACGTGACGTCTTCTGGTCGGCAAAAGATCTGGTGATTGTGTCGCCCAATCCCGGGACCACTGCGGCCAAGCCCGCCAAGCCGCCGGACTCGAAACCCAAAAAGGAGGAAACATCTGCCGTTCGGTCTGCGTCACCAGCGAAGCGTCAGATCGATCCCAAAAAAGTCGTCGCCAACGGCTACGGCGCGCAACCGCACCTGGTTAGCCTCACCAACGTTCGTCTCGGACTCCGCTACACTTTGCTTCAAAAAGATCCCAGCGGGCGATACGTTGAAGTCCTGCCCTCCACAGTCTTCCACAGCGGCGATCACGCAAAGCTTAGCGTGATGGCTAACCACTCAGGATATCTCTACATCATTCAGCAGGGCTCGAGTGGCAATTGGTCGCCCATCTTTCCCAGCCAGGGCGCTGCCAAAGGCTCGAACTACATTGAGCCCGGCCAGGTTTATGAGATACCGAATGACGGAGCATTCGAGCTGAACAAGCAGCCTGGCAAAGAGCGTCTGTTTATCCTTCTGAGCGTGAACTCAATCGACGATCTTGACGGCGCGATCTTTGGCCTGCAGGAGAATAAGCCTGAGCCAACCGCTGTCCCGACCTCCTCCCCTGAAACGTCGGAGGCCGCTAACCGGATCACTGACCAATTAGTAGAGCAGCTCGCCAGCCGCGATCTGGTTGCGGTGCAGGAGCAGGTCAACAGCTCCGCCAACAACGGCAACCAGCACAGCGAAAAGGCCGTTTACGTCGTCAACTCGCTCTCCGCAGAATCCAACGGATCGCGTGTCGTCGCAAAGCTCGTGCTCGATCATGAATGACGACCGCCGGAATGCAGGCTCACGCACGCCTAGACACTCCATCTGTGTCATCCTGTTAACTCTTTGCATTCTGTCAAGCTCGTCATTCTTCAGCGTGCTCTTCGCGCAGAGTCTACACACACAGATCACTGTCGAGCGTCAGGTCAAGGGAGGCGTGCAGGTTACCAGCCCGCAACTCATCTTCCATTCGGGAGACCTCGTGCGTTTCCGCTTTAAGTCATCCTTCGATGGATATCTCTATGTCATGGATCAGAGCACGTCGGGCAAACACCTATTGCTCTTTCCCGCCAAAGATGCTCCGGATGCTAACCGCATTGAGCGCGACCGGGAATATCTCATTCCCGCAACTCGTGGCACGTGGTTTCGAGTTGACAATCCGCCTGGATACGAGACCATCTACTTTGTGATTAGCCCGGCTCGGCTTGAAAAATCCGCCCCGTCCAATCCCCCACAGGATCGTGTCCAGCCGCTGCCCGCCGCTCCCCCGTCACCCACCGCGCCCGCCGAGTTGCTTCCACGATGCGACGACGCAGTCTTCCGTGCACGCGGCGAATGCATTGACGTACTGGCCGGTCCGCGTGCGGTCGGCAAGGATGACGCTGTCCCCTCGCAGCTACCCGTCGTTCCCGCTATGAGTCCGCGCGATATAACGGTCATTAACAAGCATGACAGCACCGTTGTCGCGCCAGCCAACGACGCGGACGGTCCCCTGATCTATCAGTTTCGGCTGGCACACAGGTAGGCTCATATGCGCGGGATCTTTCTTCTTGCCATCGCCTTTGGATTTGTCTCAACCCTCCCTGCGCAGAACCTTCCGCAGCCTCAAACTGAGCAACAGCGCGATCTGACCACAGTCAAAGAAAGCTCAGCTGCGACCAATCCCGCACCGACCAAGACGGCTGCGCCACCTGTCATTCCGCATAGCTACGCGCTGGTGGTCGGAATCGCCCACTATGCGCACCTTCCCGCGAAGGCCCAACTCCGGTTCGCCGACCGTGACGCCGAGGACATCTACACCACGCTTATCAGTGCCCAAGGCGGAAATTTCCCTGCTGAGAATGTCCACAAGCTCATTAACGAAGAAGCCTCTCTCGCCAATCTGCGGCACGAACTGGAGCAGTGGCTGCCCTCCGTTACCACTCCAGAGGACCGAGTGCTCGTTTACTTTGCAGGTCACGGCTTCATCGCTGGCGGCAAAGCCTATCTGGCGCCTAACGACGTCGATATTTCGCACCTCTCCGGCACCGCATACCCAATGGAGGACTTAGGCAGAGCCATTAGCACGCAGATTCACGGGAAATGGAAGGTCCTCATCACTGACGCCTGTCACAGTGGCGCGATTACCCCCGAAGACGACACCGCTCAGGTGAACCACAGCCTCCTTGACTTAAACACGTCCACCTTTTCACTCACCGCCAGCCGCGACCGCGAGCAGAGCTTCGAGAGTCCGCAGTGGGGCGGTGGCCACGGCATCTTCACTTACTATGTCATCCATGGACTGCAGGGCGAAGCTGACTCCTCTGGAGATGGGATCGTTACTGCTGATGAACTAGCCGACTACGTCCGCACTAACGTCCGTCTGGCCACCAAAACCCTCCAGAATCCCACCTCAGATCGTGGCAGCTTCGACCCCAACATGGTCCTAGCCTACAATCCCGGTCCACCGGCAAATTGCTCCGGACCGAACTGCCCCGGCACACCACGCTACGGCACGCTGATTTTTCAGACGAACATGGATGGCGTGGAGGTCTGGCTTGACGGCAAGAGCCTGGGCGTAATCGACAAGACCAAGCCACAGCGCTTCCCCGGCATTACACCAGGACCGCACACCATTAAGGGCGTCCATCTTGGATATGAGCCTGACGGCCCGCGCGAAGAGCAGGTTTATCCGGGACAAGAGACGACAGTCAACATCCGCATTGTAATTGCCAGGCAGAGGAACCACGCCGCTGAAGAGCCATTTGGCAAAGGACTGGAGTTTTACACCCGTGGCGGTGAGGACAACTACAAGAAGGCCGCCGTCGAATTCCAGAAGGCACTGCAGATCGATCCTAAATACAGCAAAGCTGCCCTATATTTGGGCCGCACCTATCAGGCGCTCTACGATCCTGGACAGGCGGAGACATACCTCAAGCGCGCCATCGACATCGACAATGATTACTCCGAGGCTCGCCTCAGCTACGCTGCCGCACTCCTCGATATCGGCGGATACGATGAAGCGATCCGCCAGACCAATGCCGTTATTCAGCGCGATCCAAAAAACGGTATGGCCTGGTATCTCGAATCGCAGGCCTTTGTCCGCAAAGGCAGCTACGACCCGGCCATCGACGCCGGCCAGCGCGCCGTGAAGTTTACGCCCGCCAATGCCGAAGCCCATCTGTGGCTTGGCGAGGCGCAGCGGCTGGCCAAGCAATGCCCGGCTGCGCTTCCGGAATATAACCAATATCTATCATTGAGCAACTTCAACAGTGGAACAGGTGGCCAGCTTAACTATTATCTGCTTGGCAGCCTTTTTGGATTCGGCGTTAAGAAGCGCGCCGCACAGCAGGATATCTGGCGCGAGCTGCGCGCTCAGGCCAATGTAGGCATCTGCGATTGCCAGTGGATGCAAAAGCAGTTCCAGGCTGCTGCGGAATCCTGCCAGAAGGCCCTTGCGTATGTCCATGACGAGCCCTATGCCAACTACCGCCTTGGCATCGTATACGCCGAAGAGTACAACGGCAATGGCAACACCGAGTTGCTCAAAGAAGCCCGCCTGCACTTCAGCACTGTAGTTGCTCTCATCCCCGATACCGACGAAGCTCAGCGTTCGCGCAAGTATATCGCCAACATCGACGCCGTGCTGCTGCACTGAGGGTGATCGGTGCCACATAACGTAGGCTATGTGGAGGGCGCTAAGACTGCCGGCGGCCATACCTGCCTCCCCCCGCCCCGGCGAAGCTGGCGTCGATGCTTTTTCAATGATGAAGTTGGCAGGATACTCGAGCGCGCATCGTCAACTGTCGAGAAAAATTGCCTTTTGGCTGGCTAAAACCGCTGGTCGTACCTCTAAGTAGAAGATTGGACTGCAAACCATACTTTCGTTAAGGTCAAGGTCGATATCATTCTCGATTTCGCTCTGCAAGATCCTGCTAGAACGCCTTGAGGTGGCTTTTTTCGGTTGAGCGAAGAGCTTGGATCGGCGCTCCCATCAGATCGCCGAAATATCCAGCAAGATTAAGGATTATGAGAAGACCATTAAGCAGTTGAACGTGACACAGTTCCCGAGACAAAGGCTCCCACCAAGGTGTATGGCGTAGGGATCTGACCGCACTAGGTCATCTGAGAACTAATTCCTTCAAAACCAAATCGAGTCCAAAGCCCGAAGGCCACAACAGATCGACTTTCCGAGATGGACACATGTATTTTGCACGAGCCTGTCAAAGGTCTCTTAGGTATTCAGAATGCAATGCGTTGCAGATCTTGAAGAGAAACGAGCTTACAACTTGAACAGTCGACGCAGGACGACGCAAAAGTTGTATATTCGCTCTATTCTGGGCTGGAGCGGTTTCGCGTGAACGCCGGCTTATAACGTCGGCTTATAAGGAGGCTAAATGCAAATGCCGGACGAAGATGAGTATGGAGAAATTCTTGCCAGGATCGGTGGGGCGATGATCTACTCCTGCCAGGAATTAGAGTTGCTTATCGATGGAGTGCGGGCCGGCATCTCACAACCTGATGCGGATGAAGTGTCGTCCCGAATGCGAAATCTGGCCAAAATTCTCGAACGCATCGGCACTAATGTCGCCGATCCCGCTCCTCTTGATCTTCCAACCCCGAACATGCAACTGCACGCGGTGGGAGTGGATCGCCAATCATAGCAGCACGTTCCCCCTGGGAGACTCGTCGCTCCGGCCACGCGCATCGCGTCATACGCGTTTTCGGCGGCTCAGATTAAGCACGGCTCAGGTTCAGGAAAACACTTGCTTGAAGCTCCAACCGACGCCGATCTTACGTGAATTGTTGTCGGCCCATGTGAAACTACCATCGCCCCGCCCATCATGGCGATACCACAACAGCTCGTCGTTCTCCGCGATGGCATAAATCACGCCGTCGCCACCCGAAAGCACCTCTTTGAAACTCCAGCCGACACCGACCTTCCGCCCGTGGTTGTCCGCCCACGCGAAGCTGCCGGTTCCGCGCCCATCGTGTCGGTACCACAACAAGTCTCCGGTATCCGTGACGCCGTAGATCACGCCATCGCCACCCGAGAAAATCTGCTTGAAATTCCACCCGGCACCGACCTTGCGTGCATTGTTGTCGGCCCATGTGAAACTTCCATCGAAACGCCCGTCATGGCGGTACCACAGCAGGTCGCCGTTGTCCGCAACGGCGTAGATCACGCCATCGCCACCCGAGAAGATTTGCTTGAAGTTCCAGCCGACACCAACCTTGCGCGCGTTATTGTCGGCCCACCTGAAGCTGCCGTCTCCGCGTCCATCGTGCCGGAACCAAAGAAGGTCGCCGTTGTCGGTAATGGCGTAAACTACGCCATTATCGCCGGAGAACACTTGCTTGAAGTTCCACCCAACGCCGACCTTTCGCCCGTTGTCCGCAGCCCATTTGAAACTACCA
>Ga0206966_1050_pt1 | contig 39899 bp, 30 predicted proteins | sample Alteio_BWOrgHeat_23_FD_152970 | JGI IMG/M metagenome (GOLD analysis project Ga0206966, IMG submission 152970) | Enriched cells from forest soil in Barre Woods Harvard Forest LTER site, Petersham, Massachusetts, United States -... | ecosystem: Environmental > Terrestrial > Soil > Temperate forest >...
GTGCACAACCCCAGGGAGCGCACTTCGTCATGGCGAACGACCTGCTCGATCTCATCGACCCCATCGTCGGCATGTGGCACGTCAAGTTTGTAGTCAAAGGGAATAACAGTGCAGCTCCCAATGACACCGAATTCGATGCCGGATACTCCATCTGGCACGGCGACGGTACCGAAATCATGAACTCCGGCGGCCGTCCGCCGCAGAGTGGCGACTTCTGCCTCGGAGTCTGGCAGAGAGTGAACGATCATGCGTACAAACTGAATCACTTTGCTGCGGCCTGGGACATTACCGGATCGAATTTTCTAGGACCGGCGCAGATTCAGGAACAGATAACCCTCGATCGTGCCGGCAACTCGTTTAGCGGGACCTTTACCGTAGACCAATACGTCGAAACCAACGGAGTTCTAAATCAAACTCCTGTAGCTCACTTCCAGGGAAACATTACCGGAACACGCATCACGGTAGACACACCCGTGCAAGCCGTCTTCTAACGTCCTGCCCTGCCGATGCGCCTTCACTCGAAGCAAAACTTCGCTCCGGGTGAAGGCCCCGTCCAAAGACCGCGAACCCTCCACAACCGCTGGCGGTTAGGCCTCTCAGTTTCTAACCACACCAAAGTGGAGAATGTCATGCGCGGTTTACGGCATGTGTTGCAACTTTCAGAGTTGCCGGCTGGTGACGTGAAAGAATCGCGAAATGGGAACCCGACCCGCGATCTTCAAATGGCGGCAGACCGAACCCGGCCTCATAGTTTGTGCGGTACGGTGGTATCTTCGCTATTCTCTGCCGTTGCGCGATGTTGAGGAGCTGCTGGAGGAGTGCGGTCTCCACGTCGATCACACAACCGTCTGGCGCTGGGTGCAGGATTACGGCCCGGAGTTGGAGCAGCGACTGCGACAGCATCTCAAGCCGACCAACAAGTCCTGGCGAGTGGACGAAACCTACGTTCGTGTGAAGGGTCGCTGGTGCTACCTATATCGGGCCATCGATTCCAAGGGTGCCACCATCGATTTCTTGCTGTCAGCGTTCCGTGACGCCGACGCTGCCAAGCGCCTGTTTCGCAAGGCGATCGGCGATCCATCCCATCCTCAACCTCGAGTGATCAACACCGACCTGGCGCCGATATACAGCTCCGCGATGCCCGACAGTAAGAAGGAAGGGACGCTGCGCAAGCGCTGTCGACACCGACCCGTGCAGTACTTGAACAACATTCTGGAACAGGATCATCGAGCCATCAAACGTCGAGTGAACGCCAAGCAGGGCTTCCGAGAATTCCAGGCAGCTCGGCGAACGATTCAAGGCTACGAAGCAGTCCACATGATCCGCAAGGGGCAAGTTCGATGGGTGGCAGGAGATGATCTTCTTCGTCAGATTCAGTTCATCGACAGCCTTTTCGACTTGGCAGCCTAAGAACGCACGACAGACGCTCGGCGACAAACTTGCCTGCATTTGAAACTTGCAAAACTACCCTTTACCCGGAAGCGAAGAGGAAGGAAGCGTCTGACCGGCAGCACCGTGCGCGATGGACGCACAGAAGGCTCCCATGAAATAAGCCCAAACTCTTAGTCTCAACATCGTTCCTCAATCCTCCATCTGCTTCGGCTTCGGCGACGTCACTCTCGCGGCATCTGACTCTTCGCTAATGCCGTTCGCTCCGACCGCGACGATCGTGTACGTCGCAGACTCGCCTCTCTCTGGCGCTGATTCTGTGAACATCCCGGTAGTCAATCCTAACGCGACCAATTTCGACTCAGGCTCAAGCGTGCTAGTTCGTAAAACTCGATAAAATTGTGCGCCGGGTACAGCATTCCAGGTAAGCTTCAGGGTGGCGCCGAGAACTGCTATTTTTACGCCGTTCGGAGCAGCCAACGTCGCCGCAGCCTTTGTGGGCAGAAGGCCGTAGACACAGAACTGGCCTGTTCCTACGTTCTCTGATCCGAAACTGGCCAGATAGACTCGTCCATTTGCGATTGTCGGGGGAGCCATCTTGGAATACTCTCCGCAATCATCGCGCGCCGGAACCTGCAGCGAGTTCCATAATTCGTGGCGTATGTCATCCCCGTCATAGGCATGCAGAACTCCCGGACGCGACTCGTGCCAAGAATCTCCTGTCGCATGGATTGCTGCCCACAGAATCCCATCCTTGTTTCCATTCGCCGAAAGCGACAACATCGCGCCTGGATGACCTTCATTCGGTACATCCCGCATCATCAAGGGTGTCTCTCCAAGCTTCTTTCCTTCGAACTTGTAGGCTTTGGCTTTGTCCCTCTGCCCCCACACATACAGCAGGTCGCCGCTGCGTGAACTCTGCCAGTAGACAAGGCTATGCAGATGCGAAGCGGTGGCCTGAAAGTGCTGCAACGCATGTTCATCGCCGAGATGTCCTAGGTTTCTCGTATCCAGGGTGTAGAGCACACCCTCCTTACCGCCGCCGAGAACCAGATGCGTGCCGGGAATGAGAGTCGCGCCCGAGGAGTTGAGATCCGTGTCCTCTTTGTCGAGTTTGAAATGGTTCGTCGGGGTAAACCAGTCGAGTGGCTTGAGGCGCGGCGTCAACTTCAGAAAACTCTCGCTGAAGTTCTTCACGCCGTCCCAACTACCGTTGCCAGTCACTACGTATACGTTCCCTTCCGCGTCCGCCGCCGGCCCCTGCCCCGACTGCCAGATACTTGCCTCAGAGCCCGCGGGCGATGTATTGAAAACACTCACCTGCGCCAGCGTCTTCGCTTCGTATGCCATCAGAAATCCGTGATAGGGATCCTTGTCACAATGCGATGCGTAGCCTACGTACACCATTCCGTTGGCCAGCATCAACGCAGGCCTCTGGTTCTGCATAAGAGCATTGAAATCAGGCGCACTGATTATGACCGGGCTTTCCGGCAGATCAGCCCCAGTCGCAAGATCCAGCGCATGAAGCCTCTGAACAAATTCGGTCCGCGGACCATTCGCCCCGCCTGTCCTCGTGAGCGCGACCACATACAGAACTCCACGTACCTTGTCGATTACGGGCGTGCCAATGATGCCCATTTGTCCATTGATGTCCAGGCAGCCAAAGTTTTCACTGTGCAGGTTTGCCGGCGTTCCGAAGTTCACATGCCACACCGGCATCGAGGCCTCCGCATCGTTGGCATCGAAGGCGTAAACACTATTGTTCACTGTCGTCACATACACAAGATCCCGGGTGCCTCCCCCGACCGTCACTCCAGTCACCACGAGTGGCTGTGTATAAAGCTGGTCGTCAACGACTCGCTTGAACAACATCCCAAACTGCGCCTGATTTACATTTGCCGGAGTCAGTATCTTCTCTTGCAAATTCGTGCCGGTCCGAAAATTGTCATTGTGCTGCGTCAGTACATCTACCTGCGCATGGACACAGGCGCTCACGGCCACAAAAGACAGACACATCAGGACCCAGATCAAAATAGGTTTCAGGGTATTGCCGGACAATCGCACTCTCCAAACTCCGAACTGACCATTGTTAACAAACCACTGTGAGGACGAGGAACAAGAGATGTAGAGACAAGACTCTGCCGTGCATAGAACAGTAATGTCAGTCGTCGCTATCTTAATTAATACTCGCGTGACTCGCCCAGAAGCCGATATGCTCGCTTTCGAGGATTGACTGAAATGATCGAGGCTTCGAACACGTTCCGCCGCGTTACGCCTGACTCGTCGCGGAGTTGCAGCCTTACTGCTCTGCTTCGGACTGATGCTACCGGCTTTGGGGCAACAGCCTCTCCAGACGCTTCTCGTGGGCATCGACCACAGAACCGTCACCAGTCTTAACGGAGACTGGCACTACCTCGTCGACCAAGCCCGGGGCGCGCACTATACACCGGAAATGGCGGGATCAATGACACGTCCTACGCCTTGAACGAGCATCCCAACATCGTTGGCAATCATAACGTGGAATACGACTTCGCTACCGCTCCCACCATCAAAGTCCCAGGCGACTGGAACACGCAGGTGCCGCAACTTTTCAACTACGAGGGCGTGCTCTGGTATCAGCGAGACTTTGATGCCCAGCCCAAACCAGGTACGCGCACTTTCCTCCATATCGGGGCGGCCAACTACCGTTCTCACGTCTGGGTCAACCAGAAACGAGTCTGTGATCACGAGGGCGGCTTCACTCCGTTCGATTGCGAAGTTACCGGCTCGAGAGAAATTCAAACGACCCGATCCGAAGATCGCCCGGCGATGGGACCCTGGCCGCCACTAGAACGGCCACAAGCTCATCTACTACGGCGCGAGCCGAGGTATGCCATAGAGGGCAGAAAAGCGCGGCACCCGCTACAGTTTCCGCTACAGTGGCCTATTTGCACCTATCGTTGCGCTACTCTAAGTTATTGAAAATATTGGAGCACCGGACGGGAATTGAACCCGTGAATACTGGTTTTGCAGACCAGCGCGTTAGCCACTTCGCCACCGGTGCCCATTTTCGCCCTCACGCCGCTTCTCTCACCGGACCACGAGAGCCGCTCATGTCATGAAGGCCAATTTTAATACGCTTACTTCGAAGGCGTAGCCAGATCTTTTGTCGTAAGGTACCAGGTCTGCACGTTTAGGCCAGCGCCTCCGCCGTTGGTGCGCTTCGCAGCGTCTTCCACGGTTGCAGGAGCAGGGACAATAACCGGATCGCCTGGCTGCCAGTTGGCCGGCACAGAGACCGAGTTTGTGTCCACCGTCTGCAGTCCTTGGAAAATGCGGATCAACTCATCTACGCTGCGGCCCAGCTGCATCGGATAGTAGATGATGGCGCGGACTTTCTGCTTTGGATCGATGAAAAAGACCGCTCGGACAGTAGACGTATCCGACGCCTCCGGGTGGATCAGGCCATAAGCCTCCGACACCTTCGTGTCGAGGTCGGCAACCACGGGAAACTTTACCTTGACGCCGGAATGCTGTTCGATGTCTCTCACCCAGGCGATATGAGAGTTTACGCTGTCGACCGACACGCCGATAAGCTGAACGTGGAGCTTATCGAAGTCGTCGCTACGTCGTGCAAACTCGATAAACTCCGTGGTGCAGACTGGAGTAAAGTCCGCGGGATGTGAGAAGAGCATGATGTACTTGCCTTTCGAGATGTAATCGCTCAGTTTGATGACGCCGTGAGTGCTCTTGGCTTCAAAGTCCGGCGCGATCTCGTTGATGCGGGGTATATGGCTCTCGGCTACTGTGCTCATTTGGGTTTCCGTCCTGACTGTTTTTGGGATTTCTGCGGCAAAATAAGAAACCCACCTGGCAGGGTATCTGCGGGTGGGCTAGTGCGCTTTGTAACTTTGACTTCGCTCTAGGAACACACCCGCATGGCGCCGCAGCTACAGCAGCGGTACAGACACATGCAGGTTGGAGTCAACCGAGTCATAATCTTTAACAGAGGGAAGCTGGCATCTTCTCCGCGCTTCTGATAATCGAGAATAGAACCAGAGGGAGTTCGTGTCAAACCCATGCCCATGCGCGAATACGAATACCAGCTTTGCGATGTGTTCACCTCAACGCCGTTCGAAGGCAACCAGCTCGCCGTATTTTTCGACGCTGACAGCCTCACCGATCACGAGATGCAGGCGCTTGCGCGTGAAACTAATCTTTCGGAGACGACCTTCATCTGCCGTCGCGATACGGCCGCAGAGCGTGAGCAAGGCGTGCGTGTACGCATCTTCACCACGCAGGAGGAACTGCCGTTCGCTGGGCATCCTACGCTCGGTACTGCAGCCACAATTCGCAGCTTGTTTCCCGAGTTTAAGCAAGCGGCCAGGATCGTGCTCGATCTGAACGCCGGGCAGGTGCCCGTGGTGTTTCCTCCGGAACGAAATAAATCCCGCGTGGCCTTCGGTGAGATGACGCAGCGCGAGCCTGTTTTCGGCTCCATCCATAATGTCGTGAAAATTGCACCGCTGCTCGGCCTGCACGAGAGGGATTGTGCAACGCAGCCTCTGCCACAGACTGTTTCCACCGGGCTGCCCTATTGCATCGTCGCGCTCAACTCCACGGAAGCTCTCAGTCGTCTCCGTGTTGATCTGGTCAGCAGTGAGCAATATTTTCGCGACTTCGACGCCAGATTTTTCTATGCCATCGCACCCGAAGCGCCGGGCGTCTGGCGCGCGCGCATGCAGTACTACAATGGCGAAGATCCCGCGACGGGATCGGCCGCCGGTTGCGCCATCTCATATCTCGTGCAGCATGGAATTGTGCAGCCGTGCACTCAATTGCACATCCGCCAGGGCCTTGAAATTCGTCGTCCGAGTGACCTTTACGTTTCTGCGAATTCCATTTCAGGAAAAATCGCTGAAGTGCGCGTAGGTGGCAGCACAGTTCCTGTTGCAAATGGGCGGTTTTTCCTTGAGTGATTCACACAGTTTCAACAGGCGGATAAGGCTTCAACCCCAGGATTCACAGCGCGATTTCATAAATCAGTAAAACTGAGGCCCAAAATGGTCCATTTCTTCGCCTCATTTTCCCCGTTTACAGACCGTTCCGCTCTCCGTACTCTTGGCAAGCGTTTCGTCAACAAGAGAAGCGCGACTTTCGCCGAATTACACACAACTTAAGTAAGAGTGAGGGCGCTCTGCATGTGCGCTCGCCGCTGCCTGCCATGTTCCGGGAAGCACACCGTGAAGAGCGCAAGCAGCGAGCGATTGCAGGCAACCGTGTATGGGTTCCTTGCTCTCCGCATCCTGGTCCGACCCGGATCGCGGCTCCGTGTTTGCGTGCGGGCTGCATGACACTATTTGCTGCCTCGCCAATGCGGAAGGAGCCGTATTTCCATTTTCGGGCCAGGGTGCGGTCACCGAAACCCTTGCTGGGAGCATGTCGTTAAGGCTTGCCTGCACATAGAAAACCTCGCGTCTGCTGCGAGGAGCTAAGGAACACATGAGGCCCAAGAAGACTATCCTCTGCGTCGATCACAACGAACAGGCGCTGGCCGTTCGTAAATTCATGCTTGAAACCCGCGGCTATCGCGTGCTGACCGCCCTCTCCGGTTATGACGCCCTTGAGATATTTCGTATTGGCGGAATCGATCTCGTGCTGAGCGATCTCGTCATGCCGCAAATGGACGGCAACGAAATGATTCGCCGCATGAAAGAGCTCTCTCCGGAAGTTCCTGCTATCCTGGTGAGCGGTACAGTCAAGGCTTTTGAGCGCGCCAATCGCGCTGACGCTTTCCTTCCCAAGGGGGCCTGCACGCCCGCCGAGGTGCTCGAGCGTATCCGCGTCATGATTGCCCGCAAGCGCGGTCCGAAGAGGGTGCTCGTGCAGACTGTGTTCGAGTCCGCACCAGAGGCTGCATTCGACCCAGCTGTGCACTCCGCGATTGCGTCTTGATTTCAGGGGTGAACAATCCCGGGCTGCCCTCCATTTACAATCAACGAGTGCAGCCCATCATCCGCGCAGAACAGCTCAGCAAGGTTTACCGCACCGGAAAAATTGAGGTGCCGGCTCTTCGAGAGGTATCGTTTTCGATCGTACGGGGAGAATTTGTCAGTATCGTCGGCCCCTCGGGGAGCGGCAAATCCACGCTTTTCTACCTCCTCGGCGGTCTCGCCCGTGCCAGCGCCGGAAAAATCGTCATTGACGGAGTCGACTTCGCAACCCTCGATGACGCCCAACGTACCAAGATGCGTAGGTCGAAAATCGGGTTCGTCTTTCAGAAGTTCAATCTGCTGCCCACACTTTCCGGGCGCGCCAACATTGAAATCGCCTACGATATTTCCGGCCGTACCGCGCCGCTCGATCAGGCTTATCTCCTGCACCTCGCTGAAATGCTGGGCATCAATGGACGTCTCGATCACCGACCCTCTGAACTCTCCGGAGGCGAACAGCAGCGCGTAGCCATTGCGCGTGCGCTGATTACGCAGCCGGCCATCCTGCTTGCCGACGAGCCAACCGGCAACCTCGATACTGCGAACTCCGACGCCGTCCTCGAAATGCTCCAACGCTCCAATCGCGAGTTCAAACAGACTGTGCTCATGATTACCCACAATCCTGAAGCCGCGGCTATCGCTGATCGCATCCTGCATATGCGCGACGGCCTCATCACCGGCATCGAGACCGGTACGGGGAGTGTTGCAGCGCATGCTTGGTAGGCAGGGCAGGCTCAGTTCCGAGGAACGGTGGCGATGTGTGCCTTCCCATCCGATTACTCACCCCGCAGCTTTCGCAAGAGAGGTATTTAACGGTAAGGTTGATTTCCTCAATGAAGCTGTCTGGGGGCTTCTATTTGTCGTCTTGATTTGAGGCTGGCTGCGTTGACCGCTCGTAGACCATCCCGATATACTCATAAGTACCAAGCGGGAGTAGCTCAGTGGTAGAGCATCGCCTTGCCAAGGCGAGGGTCGCGGGTTCAAGTCCCGTCTCCCGCTCCAGTCAGCCGAAATCTTGATCCCCCTCTGTGCATTGCCGACTGGCTTCTTCATCCTCTGTAAAGTAGTATTTCCTTTCCAAGGCGCGGTACCCAAGTGGTAAGGGAGAGGTCTGCAAAACCTTTATGCGTCGGTTCGATCCCGACCCGCGCCTCCAAGTTTTAGGAAATTTCCTGCAGAGTCAATGAGTTACGGGAAAAATTCGCTCACTATCAATCCTGTTGAATGGCGCTGAATCGCGTTGAACCCGTACGGGAGGCGGACTAAAAGCGGACTGAAGAATTATTGTCAGTTGATCATGCTGCCAGTTTGGCCAATCATCTTTTGGTTGATCGCTTCGAGACTTTCCTCAAATCGCCGCATTGCCTGCTGCTTGTGATCAGCAGTCGGATGCACATAGCGCTGCACGATCCGAATCGAATTGTGGCCGAGGATGGCTGCTAGGGTTGCGAGATCGATTCCGGCCTGAGCCATTCGGGTGGCAAATGTATGCCTGAAGTCGTACAGCACGAAGTTCAACGAGGCCCTAGTCTTCGAGGCACTACAGGCGCGATCATGGGCGCCATTTAATCGTCTCAAGTGTGTCCCCGATTTACGGTCGGATGGGAAAATCCAAATCGACAGACTTTGGCACCGCCGTGCAAGAATGGCCAGACTCTCTGAAGTGAGGTCGAGGGTTCGACGCGCAGCTTTCGATTTTCCTGACGCGATGCGCAATTGTCCCCGATCGAGATCGATGTCCTGCTTTCGCAGAGAGAGTACCTCTTCAGGTCTCATCCCTTGATTACGCATCAGACGAGCAAGATCGTATAGGTTCGGATTCTTTGCAGCCCTCGTGAAATACTCCCGTTCTTCTTCCGGACTGATCACGTGGATTCGAACCGCATCCGCATCTGATGGGATTTTGGTATTGAGGAGAGGATTTGTCTGCGCCCAGTGTTGCTTGATCGCAAATTTGAAAAACGTCGAAAGTGCATGTAGGTCGTGACGTACAGTAATATCACGCACCTTATGCTCGTTCACACGCCAGACCTTGTAAGCCTCAATTTCGCCCTCACGAATCGTGCTCACTGGCTTGCGGGCGAAGAATTCTCTTGCACTAGCCATACTTGTGGCAATTCGACGGTGGCTGTTTGGATGGGCTCGGTACTCCATCTTGGTCCAGGACAGGAACTCGTCAACTGCGTAGCCAAACTCGCGAATTACGATTCGTGGCAACCAGGCTCTTCCTTCCAATAAAGCTCTACGATGGTCTGCCTCCAACTGTCTCGCCTGGGTCTCGTTTCGTGCGGTGTCTGCCAAGTCGGTTGTTCCGCTGTACTCCCTGCCGTCGATTTTGAAGCGGTAATTCCATTTCCCATAGCGTTTTCGAAGCGTCATCGTCAGCGGTCTCCTTGAGTTTCGTTTGGAGCCAAGTTTCCAGGCCATCCTTGGGATACCAAATCTTCCTTCCAACAGCCAAATATATTGGCCCCCGATTCTTGGATCGCCAATTTGCGAGTGTGGCTGTCGAGAGACCGAGGCTCTCCGCAAGCTCTTCAGGAGAGACAAGCATGGATAGTGAAAACTTCACAGTGCACCCTTTGGATCGAGATCGATTTTCTAGATGAGCCGATCCTCGATTCTGAGTTCTTCACGTCATGGGATGGTTAATTGGTTTTCTGGTGATTCTCTCGCAGCGGAGCAGAATCATCCGAGTTGCGAAAATCCAATTAAGCTACATCTCTTCAATAGCTTCGTCCGAGAAAACCGCCGCAAAAGTCAGTCCTCGAGGACGTCAGCTGAACGCCTGGTCAGCCCGGAAACGGACGATGGTCAATCCCAGAGGGTTGACGGCCAGTTCATTGTTCCTCACGTTCTCGCGGAAGACATAAGTGACACTGGCGGTCCATCGCTCGCGCTTGATCTCGGAATGATCAGCAGGGTTCGTAAACACCTTTTCGAATTCAATTCGTGCTGAATACGGCGACTGACGAAGATCATCGAGAATGACGTTTTTGACCTCGACATCGACATATGGAAGCGAGCTGTCCTTGATATAGGTCTGAATGACGTTATCCTTGCGCTCCTGGTCGATGACAACGCGCTGGACATCGCCATTCAAGAAGTAAAGAGAGTTGGTTTGGTCCCGCTCGATCGTGAACCGATTGCGGCTGAAATAGAGCTCGGCCCAGCGCGACAAGTAGTACTTGTTCTCCGCCTCCTGAGGCCGGTACTGGAAGTTGCGATAGTCGATAGCCTCGGCGCGGCCAACATCGTTGATGCGCACGATCATTGGGTGCATCTCTGCTAGCGCTCGCTGGCTCTTGTAAACGAGGCCGGCCAGAAGAATGGAGACTCCGGCGAGGACCAGGATCGTGACCTTCAAGTAAGTGTTCATTACGATCGGATCCCCATACTGTTCGAGATAGCGCTCGGCGGCGCGAGTAATCTCAAAGGGCACTTCATTCGTCGCGCTTTTCATATTGGCCTCCTTAGCTGATCAAACCGCGTACGGCGAGAGCGGTGGCAACGCCAAAACCGGCATCATGACCTCCGGTGTGGCCGGAGAACAGTGTGGCGGTCATGGCAGGAATCTTGAGCAGGATGAAACCCGCGATAAAGCACATCATTAGCAACGCAGGCATAATTGCAATGAGGATCTTGGGGTTATCGACATTCATCGCTCCACTGGTCAAATAGCTGATCAATAGATGGCTGATGATACTAAGCGTGGCAGCTGCGACGACCTTATAAAACTCAAAGCCGAGAAAGGCTTTCAGCCATCCCCAGAACAAGAATTCTGTCTTGCCGAAGACCATCCAGGGTATGAAGGCAGGTCCCAGCAGCCCGATGATGGTCGCGCCAATCGCACCATACGCGATGATGACGGCAATCAAAGCAGTCAATATGCTAAGCACAATCTGCACCGTGTATGTGCAGAGAAGCGTATAGGGTTCGGCTAAGGACGGGGAAAGAGTCCCCATGTTGCCCAACGCGGCGTGGATGGTGTCTTGCACTTCCTCAGTCGAGTCGTTGCCGATGTAGTCGACGAGGCTGCTCGTGCCGCCGCTGATAAAGCCCTTCAGCGAATAACCAATCCCCGGAATGGCACCGTCGTAAAACCGAACGAAGCAGTATGCGAACGTGATCAGAAGGAAGAAGTTCAGGAATTTTGCGACATTGAATCCAGGTCCGCCTTGGGCGGACGCAAGCGCCTCCTGGACGCCGAACCAGACGAGCATGATAGTAGCAAGAGCTATCACCATATGAAGCCCGAGCGAATCGACCGACGGCGCAACCGTTGCCGTCAGGTTGTCGCAGCCGTTCTTGATGAGAATAAGGAAATCCATAACAGCCTCGCGCTTCGATCAGTAGTGAAATGCCCACTGCGTCCCGGCAGTAGTTTGCTGGGGCGTAACACTGTTGAACGTCTGCTGATACCCGTTACCAAGCAAAAACAGGGACTTGAGATTGTCCTGCTGAACCTTTTGGCCGACTATTTGCAGCAGCGCCTGCATCTGCAGCATTTGGTTCGTCTCCTGCTCAGTACGCAGTTCGATGAGGAGCGCCTGATTGATCCGTTGCAACGTAGCCATTTCGGTGTGCTGAGCAGGATCAGCCGAATGTGTCGCCGCTTCAAGCTGGCTTATGTCCGACTCCCGTTGGGCTGCATTCGCTCGGATCGTGCCCACCGTTTGCAAGCTGCTCGCGTTTGCAGAATCGTAGAGATCTACCGTGGCGCCGTGTGCGGCAATGACTTGCCGTCCCTGAGCGCTTAGCGAACCATAGCCGATGATCTGGCCAATGCGTGGAATGCTGGCCGCCTGGTTCGCTCCAGCGGCTCCCGCCCCGGTCAAGGCGGCATTGATCCACTGCAGCGAATTGCCATAGGTGTTGGCGGGCTGGGTAAGCATCGTCCACTGCTGACGTCCGAGATTGGTGAACGATGTGAAAAGGGACTGGGGAAGATTTGCCATCTGTCGCGCAAGATTGTAAGCAGCGATCACCTTCTGCTCGGTTTGAACCGTGGTTGTGTAAAGCTGTCTAGCTTCTTCGATTTGTTGCACGGCATGAGCAGATTGCGTCGGATCATAGACGATGCCCGAACCGAATTGCGCCCGTGCTGCAGTCGTGGAAGCTGCAAGGAAAACAAGGAATACAGACGATGTGATTCTCATTAGAACTCCTTTTCAGTCATTACTGCTTTGCACGTTCCTCTTGAAGGCGCTTGTAGGCGTCGTCGATTTGTTTCTTCTCATCGGCGCATTTCGGGCTTAGCGTCGGAGGCACTTTGTAGTATTCGGCTGAGCAGTCTTTTTGAAACTGAGCGCCAAGCCTGTCGTATTCCTTCTGGAGTGCATCGACCTTGTTCTGATGACTCTGGCACCCGGTCACCGCAATTGCGATAACGCCGGAAGAGAAGATCAATTTCCATTTACCTTTCATGCGTATCTCCTAAAACGTCTGCGGAATGGTGTGATTTTCGTAGGCAGGTAAAAGTATGTCCTGCGTGAAGTAGACCTTGACGCGATGCCCCTCTCGAATGGTGATGTTGGGAGGGATCTGCATGAAGCGATCCATGATGGTGGTTGCAGATTGGGAAACCGAAGATGCTGCGCCATTGGTGAAGGCCTGCGATCCAGAGCCGCCATAGACACCGCCGCCCTGCGTAATTTGAGCTGCGCCAGCAATTACCCCCAGCGCGATCGAAGTGCCAAAGATTTCAAGGTAGTGGTTATTGACTTTGTCTTTCAGGCCCTCTTCTCCGATTTGATCGAGACCATGAAACTGATCGAGATCAACGGAATAACCATCGGGCATAATCATGCGGTGAAAGACGACGGCCAGCCGGCGCTGCTGTCCGAATCCAACTGAGCCGATCTTGCGTGCCTCTCCTAGCACGATGGTGCCCTCGGGAATAAGGACGTGTTGGCGATCATGCGAGTAGACCGGATTCGAGACCAGGACCTTAACCGGACCGACGGCGTCACCATCAAGCCGGTTCATCAGGACGGTATCCATCGTGAAACCCTCGTAAATCACATACGGCTGACCAATGGCGGAATCGATGTTCACCTCGGAATTGCGTTTGGCCGACAGTGAATCGGCTGCTTGTGATTGCCGTTCGCCTGCCAGCCGTGGCGCAACGAAGTTGTTGCCCGCCGTCTGATCGGAACTCATCGGATTCTGATTTGGCATCGATTCGGATCCAGCGGCCCGCATTCCTTCTGCGCTCCGCAATTGCGCCGGCAGATTGTCCTGATGGACATAAGCAAGATTCGAAGCGAAACGAGAGTCATATGCCAGTTCACGCTCTTTGGCTGCCAGTTGTTGGGCCTGCTGTTGGGCCGGGGTCAGTTGCGGCGGCGCGGGAGCCTGCTGCTGAGGATAGGAACTCTGGGGACACGGTTGACCGGGAACACATGGCATTGCCTGACCGGTCGGACTGTATGCGGCAGCCGCGGCCTGTTGCGCCGGTGTCGCTATTCCCAGTGCCGGGTCGGCAGTGCTCGCGTTAACCGCCTGTTGTTGCTCTTTGAGCCTTTCGGCGGCAAGCTCGTTTTTGAGATCCTGCACATTGTTGTCCGTGTTGTCCTGGACCATGGGCTGTGGCGGTGCATCCTTGGCCGGTGCCGCTTTACCGTTTGCGCCTTTCCTTCCGACAGAGCTGAAGACAGCGGCGAGGATGACCAGCAGTGCGGCACCCAAATAAAGCAGAATTTTGAGGTTCTTTTGCAGGACACCTTTCGGCTCCCTGGCGTTGCGGCGCAGTTCCGGGAAATCCTGCAATTCGGTATTAAGCGGAGGCGTGGTGCTTGGACTCTCCATGACATTACCCCTTGCGCGAGAAATCCATGCGCCTTTTACCAAGCTCGACGTAGCCGGAATCCATGACCTTGGGAATGATGTAAGTCCCTTCCCGTAGATCGTAGTTCACCAGATTGGGTTTGCCGTCCCTCATCTCATACACGCTGAATTTCTCGGGAGCGGTGGTCTTGATGTAGGTGAACTTGTCGTCGTGATAGATCGACTGAATATCGAACGGCGACTCATTGGCTCTGTAAGAATAATCAAATTTCAGCTGCAGAGGATAGGCGCTCTTGTATTCGTCGACCGTCTGCTGGACATGAGCTTCAAGCGCGACGAGTTCCTGTTTTGACTGCTCAAGCTGTGCGGCCGGGATGAATTGCGACGGACCTGCGGATGCGACGATCGAGGAACGATCTGCCGGCTGAATCAGGACCTTCAGGTCCGGTGCGTCCGAAGTGTTCGAAACATCCTGCAGGGTGAACGAATAGATATTGCCCTTATCCGTGATCAGGTTGAGGTTGGAGCTGATTCCTTCCTTGGCCGGATGGACAAAGCAGAAATTACTGACAACATCGACGATCCAGAACTCCTTGTCGCCGGTAGCCGCCTCCATGATCTTCTCGGTTGGGGGCACTTCAATCAGGGTGGTGTACTTGAGCTTGGCGTGGATCGGAACGATGTCCTGCGAATGGTACTGAACCGTACGGGCGGATGCAGATTGCCCGAAAGCAACGGAACTCGAGATAGCGGCAAGAGTGACGACGAACGGTATGCGGTGCATGCTTCCCTCCTATTTCACTGTTCCGACCAGTGTCCGTGGTTGGAACGGATATTTCTGAGCGAGACGGCGCAGCCCGTCGGCGATCCCGAAACGCGCGAAATATTCGCGCTTCTTCAGGTTGTCGCGGGCATTGTTGGTCGCCATCCAATGCGATACCGAGTCCACGTTGAGGTAAACCTTCTTCGAGGACTGCGCCTTCCGGATAAGCATTTGTCCAGGGGGAACGAGGCCGGCGATCAGCTCAAGCTCGGTGTCGTTCAGATGAAAAGCTTCCTTGTACAAATCATGATCCATGTCTGGATTCGCCAGGAAGATCTTGGTCGGGCAGCTTTCGGCAACGATCTCGAGCATCCCTGATTCCTGAAGTTCCTTGATCGACTGAGTCGCCAGAACCATCGCGGCGTTGTGCTTGCGCCAGGTCTTCTGTGCCTGGACGATGTACTGCCGGATGGTCTCATTGCGGATGAAGAGCCAGGCTTCATCCATCAGGAAAACTTTGAAGGTCCCAAGCTTGGTCGGATCGGTAATCTCGTTGCTCGCCCGGTGCAGGACGTAGAACAGTAGTGGCTCCAAAACATCCGGGGCATCGCCCCATCCATGGAAATTGAACGCCTCGAATCGGCTGAAGGAGAGCGTGTCCTCGACGTTGTCGAAGACAAAGCCGTATTGCCCAGCTTTCGTCCAGCGGTGGAGACGGTCTTTCAGCTCACCGATGATGCTGGCGAGGTTCGAGACGGTCCGTTGCTCCGGGTCCAGCACATAAACGCGCTCGATCGCTTCCCAGAGCCTGCGTTCCTCTTTAAAGTCCAGGCGGTAACGTTGCGAATTCCCCTCGATCAGCACACGGAACAGGCCGAAGAGAAATTGCAGATTCTCCTTTGTCGGCTGTAGCGAAAACGGATTGATGGTGAAGTCGCGCGACTCCTGGCCGACGTTGAGATAGGTGCCGCCAAAGATATGCGTCAGCGATTCGAAACTGCCGCCGATATCGAAGATGTATGTGAGCGGCGCATACTTCTGGGCATTCTGGAGAATGAATGAAGCGAGATACGACTTGCCGGAGCCGGTGGCTCCCAGGATCAGCGTGTGAGCCACCTCACCATTGTGGAGGTTCAGAAAATACGGCGTGGCGTTGTCGGTTTCAAGCGCTGCCAGATACTCTGCGCCGAGATGCGGATTGGTTTTCTCACCTGGCAGGATGGTGAAGAGGAACGAGAGGTCCGCGTAATTGCTGTTGAGCAGATAAAGCCGGCGAAGGTTCTGAGCATAGTTCCCCGGCACCGTCGCAAAATAGGCATTCAGCTGGTTATAAGTCTCCGCGAAGAGATTTCCGTCGAAGTTTGTAAAGACGCCTGAGAACTCGCCAACCAGGCGATCGACGATTGATTTCTCCCGGTCGTACAGAACGATCGTCAGCGAGAAATCGCCGAGTGATTGTCCGTCGCCCAGGGCACGCAGGCAATCTCCAAGGTTCTCGATGTCGGCCTGCTTCGACTCGTCTACGAGCACATCACGAGGGTTCGTCTTTGCAGGGTCGTTGCCCAGCTGGGAGATGAAGCCGGTCTTCGAGATGTTGAAATGCCGGCGCCGCTTGACGACTTCCTTTCGCGCCTTAGCCATCGACAGTGATACCCACTCCGTCACGACATGGAAGTTCCCAGAGATCTTCAGCAGCGCGTCCAGAACCAGTGGGCGTGTCTCAGCGATCGCCTCCTTCATCGTCAGCACGCGAACGTAATGATCGCCAACGCGGAGATGGTCGCGTTCTGCATCAATATCAGAATTCACCACCTGGTAATCGAGGAACTGCGTGGACTTGGGCCGCCCTGCGATCCGCCAGTCATCGAAGTTCAGCGATCTGCGGAAGAAATGCAGCTGTTCTTTTTGGTCAAGAATCTCTATCGGGACAAAGTCCGCGAGCTGGCGCACGAAGGCCCCCACTCGCTGATGAAGCAAAGCACAACCCGTTTGGATTTGCGAACGGAGCAGTACCTTCATGCTCTTATTCGAGAACTGTGAGTGAAGCTCGGAAAAGCCGCCCGCCGGATCTGTGACCAGCCGCGCCACTCCGGCACCGATGCCGGTCTTCGATCGCTTACCTTCGAGCAGAACGCAGTAAAAGATCTCGATCGAGTACAGCTGATCGCGCTTCGCCTCAAAGAATCGTCTCCGCTGATCGACGGCGGTGGCTACGACCGGATCGTCATAATGCAGGAAGGGAATTTCGGGTCGATTGTGCTTGAAGAGATATTGATAAACGTGGAAGCCCGGGCCAAATGCTTTTAGCGCTGCTTCGAGACGTTTGACCGCGTATTCCTGCTCTCCGGTATCCAACGACTCGTAATCGACGCCGCCGACACGTAGGACCATCCCGACGTCTCCGCTCTTGGTCAGAAACGTGGTCGCATCCCAGAAACCGTACAGATTGATCTGCGCATTGAGCGATGCAGCTTCTTTCCACGGTTTGAGGGCCCGGGCGATGTTCAGCATTAACGCACCTCGACCATCGGGATCTGCTGTTTTGCCGCATCGTAGCGAGTCTTATAGCGTTCCGCCTTCGCCAGAATGCGAAGAAATGCCGGGTCGCTGTTCGTCACCCAATGCCCGAAGGCAAATCCGCCAACAAAGACAGCGATCCCGGCGAGGATGGAATTGAAGAGGTTGAAGGCACCGACCGCACTCACGCAGACGAGGTAAAAGACCATGCGTTCGACACCCAGATAGGTCAGAGGCTTGTGCAGACTCTTGAATACGCGATTGCTTCGTTTGCGATTTGCCTTTGCGTCTGCCATCTTCGCCTCAGGGGGTGAGAGTTGACGAACACGAAGCTCTGGCTAGACTCCCCAGAGCCAGGAAAGGACGTTGACTGCAAGCACCGCGATGCCCGTTCCTGCAGCCACGCCCGCGAGCGCTTTCTTGGCTCCGGGCTCACCGTGAGCAAAGCCGTAGCCGCCGATCACGATCGCGATCAGACTTGCGACTTTCGCGATCGTTCCCGTGAAGAGGGTTTGCAAGGCCGTGAAGCCGGTGTCAAAGGGAGAGCCGGCCGCCTGGGCATGCGCAGCGACCGGCGAGAGCAGGAGAAGCAGGAAGATCGCTTTTGAGTCTTGCAATGCTCGAAAGCGTTTCTGCCATGCGGGCGAAAGGTTCATGCGTGTACCTCCGTTGCTGTGAAATTGACCGCAATCGAGCGGGTCATGCCCCAGAGATTGGCGCGAAATCGATTTCTTGTCCAAGGCTTTGTTTGCACGCCTTAATGCGTAAAACTCATCAATACGGTGTGCGTCGTAACCGTGCGGAGCAAGACGACACGGTTCGGCGTGTGCGCTTGTGGAAAAAATTTAGCTCGCAATCGCCAGATTGGCTCCGCCAAGTTCACGCGCGATGTCTGCGATCATCTTCTGCACGCGGTGGGAGACTCCCCGGCGATAGGTAATGACCAGTAGGAGCGTTTCGAGCCCCCCGATCGGAGAGCATTGGAGATCCCGAGGAGCGTCGCCGCAGACTCCGCCCGGCACAATCGCGATGCCGGCGCCGTCCTGAACGAGATTGAATGCCTCGGACGGACATGTCGCTTCCGCCGCAACCTTCGGCTTGAACCCTGCAGCCGCGCACTGGGACAAAAACCATTCCTCAAGAACGGGATCTGTGCGATCTGAGCATGGCAGGATCAGCGGGTGTGCTCTCAATTCGATGAGTCCAACTGCGCTCAGATTCGCCTGGTACGCGCGAGGCCATACGGCGGAGAGATGCTCTGAACGCAACGGTATCGCTTCGAGATGATCTTGACCGGCCGGCCGGACCATAACGCAAGCTTGGCAGGCGTCCGCGATCAGAGAGTCCGTCAACTCCTGAGAAGAAGCCCGGCGTAGTTCGAGGTACACGGCGGGTAACCTTGCGCTATGATTGGCGCGGATTTCATGTGGAATCGTCGGGGCTACGAAAGGAGAGTAGCCGACCACGAACGAGGACGCCTTACGTCGGGCTCGCAGGCGTGCCAATCTTTTCGATTTCTCGAATTCAGTAACAAACCTGGCCAGCATTTGTTCGAGATCCATGATGAATTCGACTGCTTCCTCGGCGATGGCTACATAGTGATTGGTGCGGACGAAAATCTCGATTCCAAGTTCGTCCTCGACTTCTCTCACCTGCCGGCTAAGATTCGATGGGTCAACGTGCAATCGTTCCGCCGCCTTCCCGAAGTGCCGCTCCCGCGCAACAGCGAGAACATATTCGAGTTTTCGGAGTGGGGGAGTACCAGCCATGAGTTCACGACCAGGATGAAATGGTCCTTACAGATCCGCAGAAGATAGAGACCCTTGCACTGACGAAAGGCACGTGGAAAGGTCTCTTGGGGAGGACAAATGCCAGCCAACTCGCCGAGAATTCACGAACGGCAAGCGCCCGAAATTAGCCCTCTATCTATAAAGCGTGTCGAAAACGCCAAAAATGGACACATGCCACAGCTTTTTTTTGCCGGACCCATTCATGAGCAACAGGGCCCGTCGTTGTTTAAGGCACCTAATTCGTTCTTGCGAATCGATTCTTGCCACGTGCCTGCAAGGGCGCCGGATTTCATGTAGCCAGATGAATCGGCCTCGTCGAACGATCAGGACCGGATGGCTGCGGGCACCTCGAATGGGTACTATACTGCTCCAAGCCCGATCTTATGTCAATATAGCGCTATATAAACACGTTTGCTATAGCAACGTACCTCGAGGCCATTGACCTTCCCGGCCTGAAACTGTACTTTCCGTTCTAATGACGGACTTCGACGAGATTTATCGTGAAGTGGGACGGAAGATCCGTCAAACGAGAGAGAACCAGCATCTGAGCCAGGATTCCTTGGCCAAGCGTCTCGGGATCAGCCGTACATCGATGGTCAATATCGAGGCTGGCCGGCAGCGTACTCCGCTGCACGTCCTCTGGCAGATCGCCGAACTGCTGGAAACCAAGTTGACTTTGCTGATTCCCACGCCGGAAGAACTGCTTGCGCCCGAGAACCAGACCGTGCTCGATAGAGAAATGATGAAGCAGATCGAGGAAGTGGCCAACGGCGATCTGGCTACCATCAAAGTCTTGATCGGTTTTGTGGCTAAAAAGCTCAGAGAGAACATCAATACGCCGAGGGGCGAGAGGAAGGGGCATGGCAAGACACAATCTCGAAGAAAGAGCTGAAAAGACGCTTCGCGATACGGAGGGCTATCGGGTGCCTGTTCCGATTCATCTTGTGGCCCAACGCCTGAACCTGACCCTGGAGGCTGCCGCTCTTGGAGACAAAGTTTCAGGGATGCTTGTCGTCGAAGGAGACCAGGGAGCAATCGGTTACAACTCGGCCCATGCCCGCGTCCGGCAGCGGTTCACGATTTCTCACGAAATCGCTCATTATCTCCTACATGCGAGAAGAAGCGGCAAGGCGCAATTGTTCATTGATAAGCAGATTACGTATCGACGCGACGATCAGTCGTCCGCCGGAGTGAACCGTGAAGAGATCGAAGCCAACCAGCTCGGTGCCGCGCTTTTGATGCCTCGTGGCCTGGTTCGGCAGGAGATCCGGGCGCAGGATTTGGATCTGGACGATAGCGAGGCGATTGATCTTCTGGCGAAGCGGTTCCAGGTGAGCACCGCGGCAATGTCCAATCGTCTCCAGAATTTAAGATTGCTCGCGTACGAAAATTAGAGACAAAGTCAGGTTCGCACTTTACTTGTTTCTTGAATCCCGGCCACCGACAAATATATTGTCCGATCCGCGTTCTGAGTCCATGCTGTACGGCAAATCAAGGTGTTAACCTACATCGCTATGAACCACGCGGTATTGTGATCTACTTTTCGGGTCGATGCAATTCGACCGGCCTATTGAACAGTCAGCGTCAGAGCCTGCTGAACGCTAGCGTTCGACGTGGCCGCCGTGACCATCAGCGTGTACGTTCCGGCCGGAGTTACCAGTGGGCCCGAGGTGGTTTGGTTATTCCCTCCCCCTCCGCAAGCGGAGATCGTGAGAAGCAGACAAATCATTGCCAGGAACAGGCTTCCCTGACGAACTCCCTTACGGGTCCGAAGGAAGAGTGGAACGAGCAGCAGCGCAGTGATACCGAGGCCGGCCAGGCGCAGACTGGAATTGCGCGTCAGCGCGGCCGATCCTGAGCTAGTGGTGGTCACGGTAACGGTAAAGTTGGCCGCACCTCCTGTGGAGACGTTCACCGATGTGGGATTGACAGAGCAGGAAGCATACTCTGGGGCGCCACCGCAGCTGAGCGATACGCTGCCGTTGAATCCCGCGGCACCGATAAGGGACAGGTTGTAGGTTGCCGTGCTCCCACTGGAGACCGTGGCCGAGGTTGATCCGCTGCTCGCTGCACCTATCGAGACGGGCAGTATACCTGTACCGGAGAGGCCGACGGTCTGCGGAGAATTCGGCGCGTTGTCGGCGATCGTCAAAGTTCCGGCGAGCGGAGCGGCGGAAGCAGGGATGAAGGTCACAGAGATCTGGCAGTTCGCACGGATGGCGAGACTCGATCCGCAGGTATTCGTCTCGGAAAAGTTTCCGGCGGCAGCAATTGACGTAATGGCCAGAGCCGCAGTACCCGAGTTCGTGAGAGTGACGCTTTGCGCGACGCTGGAACTGCCCTGGGGAATGTTGCCGAAACTGAGTGTTTTTCCGGAAAGGGAGGCTCCGGGCACGGCCGGGTTGATGGAGAAAGGTTGCGCGGAAGACATGCCGCCACCGGGCTTGGGATTGGTGACGGTAATCTGCGCTGTTCCCGCCGTTGCGATATCCGATGCCGGAACCGTCGCGGTGAGTTGGGTGGCGCTCACGTAAGTTGTGGCAAGGGCGCTGCCATTCCAATTAACCACAGAGGCCGAGATGAAACCGGCCCCGTCCACGGTTAACGTGAAGGAAGCTCCTCCCGCTGTCGCGGAACCTGGCGAGATGGATTTCAGCGCAGGAAGAGGATTTGCCGTGTCGATCGCGAAAGTCTGCGCGGAAGAAGTGCCGCCGCCCGGCGTGGAATTGGTGACGGTGATCTGCGCCGTGCCCGCTGTGGCGATGTCCGAGGCTGGAACCATCGCGGTGAGTTGGGTGGCGCTCACGTAGGTTGTGGCAAGGGCGCTGCCATTCCAATTAACCACAGAGGCCGAGATGAAACCGGCCCCGTCCACGGTTAACGTGAAGGAAGCTCCTCCCGCTGTCGCGGAACTCGGCGAGATGGATTTCAGCGCAGGAAGAGGATTTGCCGCGTTGATGGTGAAAGTCTGCGCGGACGATGTGCCGCCACCTGGCGCGGGATTGGTGACGGTGATCTGCACTGTTCCCGCCGCTGCGATATCCGATGCCGGAACCGTCGCGGTGAGTTGGGTGGCGCTCACGTAAGTTGTTGCAAGAGCGCTGCCATTCCAAGTAACCACGGAGGCCGAGATGAAACCGGTGCCGTCCACGGTTAACGTGAAGGAAGCTCCTCCCGCTGTCGCGGAACTCGGCGAGATGGATTTCAGCGCAGGAAGAGGATTTGCCGCGTTGATGGTGAAAGTCTCCGCTGATGATGTGCCACCACCTGGCGCGGGATTGGTGACGGTGATCTGCGCTGTTCCCGCCGTTCCTATATCCGATGCCGGGACCGTCACGGTGAGTTGGGTGGCGCTCCCGTAAGTTGTGGCAAGAGCGCTGCCGTTCCAGTTGATCGTCGAGGCAGATATGAAGCCGGTCCCGTTGACGGTCAGTGTCAGGGCCGCAGCGCCGGCAGTAGCTTCGGCGGGCGCTATGGATGTGAGGGCCGGGACGGGATTCGGCGGCAGCGCACCGGCAAGCGCATTGCTGCGCGTAAGGTAAACCCCCGATGCGCCGGAATATACACTCGGCACAACAAAGCCAAATCCGTTCGATCCCCACCGTACAAGGTCGAAGGTTTCCGCTGAGTTGATCTGTGGAAAGCTCAGAGTTTGCTCGGCGGCCAGGGACTGCTGTCCGTAGGAGCTGATGGCGATCGACGAGTAGGATTCACCGCTGGGAGTGGTCAGACTTCCCAGACCGGCGATGTAGATCTGGCCGAGGGTGGTGTCGAGGGCCAGGTCACCGAAGGTTTCGTAGACAGGCGACGCAGGAAAACTGCCGACCTTCGTCTGCGTGGCCGGATTCCAGACCTCGCCGGAATTCGTATAAAGCAATGTTCCGTCCGAAACAACCTGACTCCCCGTTCCGATTGGGGGGCCGTAATTCGCGCCTGTAACTGGTGTGTACTGCAAGCCGGTACTGGTGATAGCTGCCGTGTTAAAGAATGCATTCTGCACATCCGTAAACGGTAACGCATAGACGGCGAGCGGCGTTCCAGCAAAGGCGATGCTGTCGAATGTGGGGTTGGCAGTCTCGACTGAGGTATTCGGGACATAATTGACGAGTCCACTGGCGTTATAGAGCGAAACCATCGCTCCCTGGGCCAACACTACCTCCTCTGGTGAACCGGGAATGCTTTTCAGATCTACAGCCGGAGGCAAGTCGCAACTCGGGCAAAACGGATTGGGAGGATAGGGGAAGGTTTGATCCACGGCATTGGTCTGCAGATTAATCCGCTGCACAGTGAGATCCGTCGCATTCGCAACATAAAGGTAGGCGCCATCGCTGGAGGCAGCTAGCAACGATGGATTATTCCCCACCGGGATCGGCGTTTCAGGAGTGCCGGTGGCTGGATCAATAGGAATCACTGTGTTCGGATTTGTGGGATCAGTCGACGGCATCGCGGCATAGAGGAGGCCGGTAGACGGCACAGAAACGAGCGCATTTGGGATCAGCGGCAGGAGCTGATAAGTCGTCATGGTTACGGGCGCGCTCGAGCCGCCTCCTGGAGTGGGGTTCACGACGGTGAGCGGAAGTTCACCGAGTGCGGTGAACGATGAGGCCGCAATGGTGACCTGCATCAAGATATTGCTCACGAACGTCGCCTGCTGCGCAACGCCATTGAGCTGAACGCTGGATTGTGGGTAAAAGTTGCTGCCAGCCAGAACCAGGTTTATCGGTCCGTTATTCATCTGCAGGGTCTGTTGAGGAACCTGGTTTGAAGTTCCAGTAACTTCGGCGATGACAGGAACGCCGTAGACACTGTCGCCAGTTCCGGTGAGACCCACGATGAGTTGGGGATGCACGGGATCGTTGGAACTGATGGTCAATGATCCGGTGAAATTTCCCGCCAAGGCCGGAGCGAAAGTGATATCCACAACACACGGGAATCCCCCCTTTTGGAGGGTTCCGGTGCAGCCGTCTTGCGCGATGGAAAAGCCCATTCCGCTGATGGAAACGCTTTTGATGGCCGCCGGCGCGCTTCCCCGGTTGTACAGAAAAAGCGCCTGGGTGGGTCCCTGCGTGCCTTCCACCAGGTGTCCCAGGCTAAACGGATTCGAAGCTGGTTCCAGATCCGGAGACTGTCCCTGGCCGCTGACCTGAAAGACCTGAGGCGAGATGGCCGCGTTGTCGGCAATGGCGACCGTTCCAGTCGAGGAGGTGTCATCCACGGGGGCGAATGTAAACGTGACCGCGCAGGTTGCTCCGGGAGCAACGGAGCCGCAGGACTGCGATGCGGAAATTGTCGCGACCGAAGACGTGATGGAGCTTATGTTCAGCGCTGCGTTTCCGCAGTTGATGATGTTCAGGGTCTGTTGCGAGGATGTAAGCGCCTGAAGCTGCCCAAACGATACGCCCCAGGCGGCCGGACACACGGAAGGGGCGGCGGTTCCCATGTTAATTTTGGATACAAAACTGTGCGGATAGCCAACCAGCGGGTTGGCAGGGGGTGGGGGCTGCACCATAAAGCTGCCGGTAGTGGTTGGAAAATCTGAAGCATAAGTCGTTCCCACCACGATGAGGTTGTTGTCTGAATCCACCGTCAGGGCGGAGAAATTCGAGCCGGCGTAGACGCTATCAGTGGAACTGAGAAAGCTCCCGAACTTGAGCGTACTGAGATCGGGGCTCATCTCCGCGAGCACCATTTCCCATGCAGTGCTGCCCGTCTCAAATTCGGACGTAAACGGGTTCTGTAGAGGAAAGTCACTTGATCCAGTCATTCCGCCGACGAATACATTTGCACTACTGTCGAGAGCGAGGCCCTGGAAGTATGTGCCGCTATTTAAGGATGCATTTGTTCCGTCAAGATAGGTAGCAGCCAATAGGGCAGTTCCTTGCCCGTTGAGTTCTGCGACGTACCCAGAGGTAATGCCACCATCCCGATCTTTCGCCGGGGCTTTCTGGAAGGCATTGGTGCTGACCGGCAAGTTGGATTCGCTAGTGTCTCCCGCAACATACAAATTTCCATGATTGTCGACAGCCATGCCTCCGAGGGTGTCGGTACCCGGAACATAGGTGGCGTAATTTATCGCGGATGCGGAGGCGTTCAGTTGAAGGACGAATCCAGCCGATGCATCCTCCACAGCAGGGTTATTGGGAAACGTCGGAGCGACCACTCCCGTCGTTGTGGGGAGGCCTAGCCCCGCAGTTCCTGCCATGGTGGCCTGTCCCGACTTATCCACGCTGATAGCGGTAGGGAGAAACCAGTTATTGTCGGGGGCAGCCGGATCCTGCGGGGCGTTGCCGGGAACGATGGTCGAATAGAGCAATTTCCCGGTCGGGTCGACCTTGAGGACAAACATGGTCGTGTATCCAGGAACTGCTGATGAAAGAGTTCCGGATGTTATGTCAAAGTCTGAATCGTCGGTCACTCCGGTGAGGTACGCGTTCCCCGAGGTGTCAACCGCGAGCCTGCCGTTGTTGCCGTTCGTGTACCGGCCCTGACTGCCACCGATCAGGCCCGAATAATTCAGAGCCGAGCCGTCAGGCTTGAGAGAGGCTACAAAATAGCAGTAGTTGTTGGTTTCGCATGAAAGAGAAGGAACTGATCCCGCATGGGGAAAGTCCATCGAGATCGAAACACCGCCGAGGATGGCGTTGCCGTTCGTATCGATGGCAACCGCAGCACCAAAATCCTGAGCGGAGCCGCCGAGGTAGGTAGAGTACATCAGCGTCTTTCCGGTGGGATCGAGCTTGGTGATGAAAGCGTTCTGGCAATTGGAAAAACCTGATGGGGTGCATCCCAGCTGGGACTGTTCCGAACCCTGCGTGGGGAAATTGGTCGAGCCTGTCGTCCCAGTCAGATATATGTTGCCGGAAGAGTCGGTGGCCACTGCCGCAACCTCGTCCAAGCCAGTCCCAGCCAGATACGTGGAGAACGTGAAGACTGGATCGATGATCAGCGGGCGGCGCACATCGTAGGAACCCACGCGGAAGCCGATACTGCCATCTTTCTTCTGTCGAAAATCTGCAGTCACGGGACGGCGCTGGTCACCGGCGACCTGATACGCGACCGGCTTTTTCAAAATAAGAGTTCCATCCGCTACGTGAATGAGCAGGTCGCCACTCGGGGTGAGATCGACACTCTTCGCTCCCTGCAACTGAAAGGCGATTATCGAAGGATCGGCATTGGGAGCAATCGTAAAATCATGCTCGAGATTCTTGCCGTTTCCATAAAAATCGAGTGTTACTCCGCGATATATATCCTGGTAGCGTATGTCGCCATAGTTGGGGACGTGGGTAATAAATTGGGAAGAGTTTGACCCCAGAAGGTAATTGCTTTGGGCTTTCAATAACTGCTCTGCGGCGAGCGTTGTGTGCGAGCTGGTGGAGAGAAACTCGAGCCGAAGCCTCGATTCGATCCCGTGCCGCGCAGGCAGAACGAAGTCAACCCCCTGCCGGAAGAATAAGGCCTCCAACCCGCGGTGGAGAACATATTGATACTGCGGTGAAACCTGGCCGCGGTTTTCTTCGAAAGTGAGGGGCAGAGAGGTCGGCGAAAGTGTCGTGCGGGCAAACCCATAGGAAACGCTTGCGAGAGCCACCAGGGCCAGGGCAGAACGAGAGAGAGAAAACATGAACGTGCAGATATCCTTTGAAAATGCGAGGAGTTGTGACCAAGTAATATCAGAAATCCAAGTCTCTCGCCAACGAACTGATCACTGAAACGAATGAGTTCTCATCACCGGAAGCAACCTCGGCGCAGGCGAGAGTTGCTCCACGCAGACATAAAGCCGATTTTCCGGGTGCGGTTCTCGTTCTTCGGGTACTTCGGACGGGTGCCGACCTGCTTCCCAGAAAACCGTGGCGGCCAGCATGTCCTGCCGTCTTCAGGTGTAATCGCCGGGCAAGGTGGACGTCTCACGAGCTGTTATCTCTGTTCGCGTAGGCTTCAGTCACGCCAAGTTGCGCTCCTCCAGGAGGATCCGCAGGATGCGCAATTCGTTACTTCGGAGTCACGACCTTCGCCAATTTCCTGCCGGTGCGCGCTTCAAGAACAAACATTTCATGGGCACATTTGCCGGCAATCCTCTGTTCGCCTAGCCATTGAAATTGGAGCGAGGGGTCCGAGCAGCTAAAAATAGATCTTCCATCCATCATGAGTTCGGTCCCGTCTCTGATCCAGGCCGTGTGTTGCAAATCAAGAGAGAGCTTGGGAAACTGGAATTCCCTCTCAGCACCCACTGGCCTCAGGCGAGAACTTTCTCCTGTAATCAGATCGAGTTTTACAATGAAGCTGGAGCGACTTTGAAAGACTGCGGCTACCGCGCTAGAGCCATCTTTCGATACGTCCAGTTGACAGAGGTTGAGAGACCCAGGCACGGCTGTCACTTTGCCCGTAGGAGAAACGATCTGTATAGGCTGATCTCCACAGCCGTTGGCAAAGCCAACAACCCGCCCATCTTCGAGCAGGGCAGCAACCTCGAAATCTTTGCCAAGATTTGCTTTTCGCAGCGTGCGTGCGCCGACATCATAGATATAGTAGCCGTAATTGTATTGCCGGGCTGCCCAGTCGCCCCGGGTTTCGCAATCGACGCACTCCGTATCTCCCGGCACAACGGCGAGCAGAAGCCGGCTACTATCGGCTGACCACGCCGAAATCAATGTCTCCACCGACGCTAAAGTTTGCGTATATGGGCGGCCGGCATGGGTCATGCGTGCGGACCTTTCACTTTTTGCGTCATAAAGCCACAGATCGTGGCCACGAATGAAGGCGACGTAGGAACCATCTGGCGCGGCACTCGGTAAAGTGCTGCCTCTCAACTCGGCTATCCATTGCGGCTCCAATGGGAGAGACACGACGCTGATCTGATTCGTCGGAGATACGCGAAACACCGTGTTCTCAAATGATGCGAACCTATCCTGCCCAAAGCCAAAGAGGCACACGGAAAATAGGAATAAAGGAATGCGAGATGGGCGTCCGAAAATCACACGGTCCATCTTATCTGTTGGAACCTTAGCCATCCCTACACGGTCATACGGGCATTTGGGTCAACCGTCCAGAACACCGTGTTCGTCAGAATCTCGGTAAGCGCATTGGGTAATTTAGCACCCAATGAGTTCCCTTCGCAGAGAGGTAGCTGGAGGGGTCCGACCTGTCATCTCGCAGCAAGCGGCAAGCAATTGCAAAAAGTGACTTGTCGGCGCGTTGCACTGCGGAGCAGCTTGCCTGTTCCTTATTGACTCTTCTTTTCGAGCATATTCAGATCGCTCTGTAGACTCGCTCGAATTACAGGATCGTTTTCCCTCGAGATTGCCTCTTGAATAACTTCGACTGAAGACGGCACACCTATTTGGGCGAGTGCGTGACCCGCAGCCAAACGCACAGAGGGTTGTTGTGTCGTATCCGTCAGCAGGTTCTGAATCACGTGAAGAATTCGGACGGACAGTTCTTTAGAAACTTCGGAATAAATAGCAGGAAACAGAGAAAGGACAACCTCGCGATAATCTCTGTCGCTGGTCCTATTCAATGATCCGAGAAGCGCATCGGCGCAGCCCTCACTTGGCGCGTCAAGCAGCTGAAGCATTTGTGTCGCTTCGAATACAACCCTTATGGGCTGGGTGGTATCGGCGCACATCGCCTGCAGATACTCAGCCCCTTTAGGGTCATGCATAGCTGATAATGCCGTCGCAATTCCGACACCCGCCCGGGGGTCTTTCTCCGCCGACAGAGCAATTTGGATTGCAGGTATTCCGTCAGTATCCCCGTCACCCTGCAACTGGTGAGCCGCAAGCATTCGCACTCTCGGATTTGAATTCTGTAATGCGGCAATGAGAGACGGCTCCGAGAGTTCGATTCCGTAAGACCTCAATTCTTCTGCAGGCGATTTGTCGCGATTGTTGCTAGATATACCGCCGTTCTGAGCCGTTAGGGAGGTTGCAACACAAGAACAAAGTATTATTTCAATCAGCCATGCAGCATGCTTCACCAGCATTGGCGTCCTGCTACGGTATTTTCGTCGCATTAACATTGGTCACTGATTGAAAACGCTGACCCCAAAGGCCTGCCACCCCATGTATATATCTGACTGCATGTCAATGAACAGGACGTTTTCCCCGCCGCTGTAAGAAGATCAGTGTGATCCGTCTTGGTGTGTGAGTTGTGCTGATCGCACGCATCCGGGAGAAGGGTGATTTATGGCCGTGTGGTCGGCGATACAGACCCAGAGAGTTTCCGTTTACTGTCAGAGCCCTTCAATCAGAGGGATCGAGTTCAACATCCAATGTCAGGCTATCGCCTGATTGCATGCGGAGGTGCATTCCACTTCCGGCGCTCTTCGCCCACTCACGAAAGCCCCGTGAGGTCACGTGCAGGAGCACGCTTTTGTCGGGCGGTATCAAGATAGGGCGGGTCGAAGAACAGGTTATCGAGAACAAAAATCCTTTTGGGTTGTCCGATGACGTTGCGACTACTTGCATTGCACTGATAGTCTCCCCCGTTTTCTGGTTCGTCAGATGGATTTTGAGGAAGCCAGCCTTCGGGGGAAGAAAGAGATTAAATTCGGCTTCTGGCTGTTCTGGCGAAAGCGTCACTTCCTTAGTGCTCTGGGGATCATTTAGCCCAGTGCTGTATTGGGAATATCCCGCGTCCTCGTCTGCAGCAAATACCGTGTATCGGCCCCACCAAGGAATCCCCGTGAAACGAAATTTGCCGTTTTGATCAGTTTTTGTAACAGGCAGGATTGCCCCTAGCGCAACACCGAGCGGCTGGGCCGTTAACCCAAGTTCTTTCGCGGGTTGTCCATCCTGATCGACGACCGTCCCATAAATCACTCCTTTGGCGATAGGGTCTTCGGGCTGCGGTGCGGCTGCAGCCTGAGCGAGTGCGATGGTCACGATCGCGATTGGCCACAGACCGACCATCAATAGAACGAAACGTCGCATGATGTGGGTTTCCCTAGATTATTAGACACCGAGGAAGGTTATGGTGCCCCCTCACTAAGTACAGGCAAACAACCAGTTTTGTTTGTCGCCCATCCGGGCATTACCCGCAGCAGCAATTCGCCCGCACTTTGCCGCAATCGCCAGACTTTGCGGGAGGTTGCCGAGTCTCTTCATCCGTGAGTAGCTGTAGCATAGAACGCTCATCCCCAAAGAGTCGCGATCGTCGTTTTCGTGGCGATATTCTGACTGTTCCAGAACCTGATGGTTTCGAAGCCTGGCGCACTCAAGCGCGGCGAAGAAGATAGTTCAGTGAGACGGATCGACCACGGCCCTCAGGGTCGTTCTCTGCAACAGGCCACCTTCGCCAAGGGCACCGTTCGGGTTTCTTCAGTTTGGTCGCGACATCGTCTCGAACGGCAGATATGGGTAAAGTTCGAGTGGAAGCTTACCTAAAGCAGGCAGCGGGCAAGATACTACCAACTTACCGCTCTCGGGAAGAAGCAACTCACGGCTGATCACCAGAACTGGCTTCAGTTGCTTCGTGCTATCGGCGCTATCATGAAGCCGGAGGTGCAGGCGTGATGCTCTGGCGGTGGGAACGTGCCAAGGAGAGCCTTTCGAAAGAGCTTGAGATACACCAAAAAATTCCAATCGCAGAGCGAGTTGCTCGCGGAGAAGAGCCGACAGAAGCCCGCGCGGCAGCCCTGCGCGAGCTCGGCAACTTGCCACTCATCGAGGACGTAACACGTGCGCGTTCGGGATGGGTATGGCTAGAGAGCCTGCTGCACGATACCCGCTATGCGCTCCGCCAGCTGCGCCGTGCTCTCGCATTCACAGTAACCGCTCTACTCACACTGGCATTTGGTATCGGCGCCAACCTCGGCGTTTTCCAACTCCTCTATAGCGTGATCCTGGCCGACCTGCCCGTCCCACATCCGGAAGAACTCGTCGGCGTCCACGCCGCCCGCACGCCCTTCGATCAGGAATGGCTCGTCTCCTATTCTGCGTACCAGCGCCTGCGGGCATCCACTCCCGAGGCTCCGCTGCTTGCCACTGCCGGTTCAGGACGGGAAGATCTTGAGCTACCCAATGGCTTGCTGGGGAAGCCTTCCTGCGAACTGGTCTCCGATAACTACTTCAGAGTGCTTGGTGTTGTGCCGGCGGCTGGCCGGTTCTTTGTCCAAGCCGATGGACGCCAGGGGCAAGGCGAGTGGCCCGTCGTTCTCCGGTACGACTTTGCACGCGACACATTCGGATCGGCGCAGCAGGCCGTGGGTCAACACATGCGTCTGAACGGCCACATGTTCGTCGTAATCGGGGTGGCGCACAGGCGTTTCCTTGGTATTGTTACAGGACGAGCTCCCGACATCTGGCTCCCTCTTGCACTACAAAGCACCGGCGGGTTTGACAGGGCCTTTGACACTCTCGGACCAGGCCACGGCGTCAAACTGGGCAAGCCGTGGTATAACCAGCCCACCATATTCTGGCTCACGCTGATCGCACGAATTCCCCCCGACCGGCGAGCCGCGGTGCTCACGAAATGGGATCAGATCTTCCGTCCAGATCGTGTTTTGATGACCGAAGCCATTGCGGACCCAGTCGTCAAATCGGCGCTTCTGCAGGCGAGAACTGAACTTGTTCCCGCCAACCACGGGCGCGGCAACATGCGGGAAACCTTCTCGGTTCCTCTGATGCTGCTTATGGCGCTCTCGGCCTCGATCTTCCTCGTTGGCTGCTTGAACCTCGCCAATCTTCAACTGGCCCGGCTCAATGCACGCGCCCAGGAACTTGGCGTGCGCATGGCTCTCGGGGCAAGCCACTGGAGGCTTCTCCGGCAAATCATCCTTGAGGATGTCCTGATTGTTCTCGCTGGTTGCGCATTAGCTTTCGCCATTGGCCGCGTCGCCACCAGCATCCTCGTCCTTTGGGCTTCCAACCACAATTCGCTTATCACCCTGGATCTGCACCCCAGGCCGCCCATCGTCGCTCTCGGCACCGCACTTATGCTGCTGTCGCTCATGTGTTTCAGCATCTTCCCCGGCGTCATCTTTATGCGAAGCGGGATTGTGCACGCGGCAGGGTCACGCGCCAAGGTCGCCGGAATCTCTCAGAATGCCCATCAGCGCTGGCGTTCGAATTTGCTGCTTGGCGCCCAGGTGAGTCTCTCGCTTCTGCTTTCCACCATGTCTGCATGTTTCGCTTCCACACTGGTGCACTGGGAGACCGTCGACGTCGGCATGGATCGCGAGCACGTCCTCACAGTCCACGTGGACATGCACCAGTCTAGGTATGTCGATCACCGCAGCAGCCTCCCGGCCCTTTTCCGCCGGATGCAGGAGCGGCTTCGGGCTTTGCCAGGGGTTCGCAGCGCCGCCGTTGAAGAGTGCGGCAGTCTCCATTGCGGCTGGAACACTGCCCTCTATGTTCATGGCCGCAGCGACCTCACTAACGGGCAGGTGCATGGACAGGAGGACCAGGTTGGTTCCGGATTTTTCTCTACGGTGGGAATTCCAATCCTGCGCGGACGCGACTTCTCTGCCGCCGACACTGACAAGACGCAGCAAGTCGCGATCATCAGCTACTCCTATGCACGTCAAATCTTTGGAGGTGCCGACCCAATTGGCCAATGGGTTGGTTACCAGCCCGCTCCCGATGATCACAGTTTTCTGATCGTCGGCGAAGTAGCGGATGCGCGCGTGAACGGCCCTGAGCGCGAAGCCCCGCCCATGGTCTACATGAGCATTGATCAGGATCCTGACCCTGCGAACAATATCCGGGTCCGCGCGGTCGGTGATCCACACCAACTATCGGATAGCGTTCGTCAGGCACTTCACGAGGTCGACCCCACTCTGCCTATCGACGAAATCGTGCCGTTCTCCACGGAGCTGAACGGCGACCTTGGCACCGAAAAGCTCCTCGCCCGACTCGCAGGAGTCTATGCGGGCCTCACGCTGTTGCTTGTCGCCATCGGCTTCTATGGTGTTATGTCGTCCCGTTCAGCGCGCCGTAAGAACGAGTTCGGCATCCGCCTTGCGCTTGGAGCTACCCGCCGCCACATTCAGATGCTCATCGTTGGTCAGACGGTTCGCATCCTACTCGCCGGCATCGTGCCCGGCGCGATTCTCTCGATTCTCGCGGTGCGCGCAGCAAGGCACTTTCTGTACGGGTCGGTCAGCGCAAATTCCCTCGCCATCATTGCGGCAAGTGTTGTGCTCGTACTTGCCGGTTCTGTTGCCACCATCATCCCCGCTCGTCGAGCAGCGTTTGCCGATCTTTTGGAGACGCTTCGCGGTGAATGAACTCTTTTTTTTCAATGCTGGCTGGCCACGATGTTATTTGGCAATGCTTTCCCAGGGCCGACTGAGGGTTATGGCGTCGAGGACCGTATCGCCGGCAGTCCAGAACTTTCATGGCCCGAAGCCGTGCCTCCCGCTCCCCGATCCGCCAAATTTCCGGATAGCCGACATCTATGTAAGTTGAGTAGGGCCTGCGGCCCGCGAAATCCCATGAAAATCGCTTCGATCCAAGTAATAATCGAGAACGGCTGGGAGTGGCGAGATCGAAATGACAGTGGAGCTGCTAAAGCCGAATGTAAGTTTGATCAGGAGCGTGCGTGATCGAGCGAATAAATGGCGCGTTGTCTCTCCCCTGTGGGAGCGGCGATAGCCCGAGACCCAGGTTAATGTAAGCCCGGCACGTTCTCCATTCCCGCCAGGAGGAAACCTATGCCTTATAGGATGGCGGGAATCGATGTGCATAAGAAGCGGCTAGCCATAGTTGTTGCTGACGCCGAAGCCGAAGACCACTATCAATTTGAGCGACGCTGGTACGGCAGCAACCCTGAACAGTTGCGCGTGCTGTCGGAATGGCTCGTCGAGCAGCAGGTCGAGGAAGTGGTGATGGAATCGACCGCGCAATACTGGAAGCCTGTCTGGGAAACGCTGGAGCGATCCTGGAAGGCGATTTGTCAGAGTCGGGAAGGTGCAGGCCGGATGTCAGGGACACTGCATCTGGCGCAAGCCTTGTCTAATCGGGGGCGGCGCGGGCGCAAGTCTGATTTTCGAGACGCCGAACGTTTGGTAAACACGGCGAACTGGCTATTGAATGATCCGAGAACCCGCAAATGGATGATTCAGTGCCTAGGCTGTCGCCCGTGGGGCTATCAGCACGATGCTCCGAAAAAGTTTTTTGGACGAGCGCACCTAGAACGATATTTTGAACCCATGAATCTCGATGGGCGTGGCCTCTGTGAGCAATGTAGAACATCAAAATCTACATAATTTCAAACTGAGACACTACCCTCAGAAATTTTGCTTGACGACCTTCAGGGAAACGGGATCGCCTTCTGGACGGTTATACCGGCAATTCGGAAGTTTCGAGTGAACTCGGCCCGGATTACATGGAGGAGTAACGTCACCTCCGAGCTGCGGATACTTGGGCTGGACGTGTTTTTCGGGCTCGGGTGCTGGTTTGAAAAGCTAAGGGATGGGAGTAACCCCCTGCTCATGTAGGGAAGCAGATTGTTCTTGACCAGCTTTTGCGTACGAGTGCTATAAACTATTCACACTTATCCCATGCCAGTGAAGGGCCTTCAAATGGCGCGCTATACGCTTGTCTTGTTGTGTGTAATCGCGACTCTTGCAGTCGCAGGATGTGGAGGGGTTTTGGGAACGAGTGGCAGTGGCGGGGGAGGCAGTGAAACCACGCCGTCGAACGCGCCTGCGCTGATCGGTCTTGCGCCCTCGACGGTGTCGGTAGGAGCGTCTACCACCACGATCATCGCCTATGGCTCGAATTTCGAGCCTGGCGCAACGCTTGAATGGAATGGAACAGCGCTAACTACGACTTGCGTGGGCACAAATATATTGATCCCCACATCGTGCACCAGCGCGACAACTGCCCTGACAGCAAGCGTCCCGGCCACCGACTTTACCGCGGCGGGAACCGCAAAGGTCACCGTGTCGAATCCTAATCCCGGAGGGGGAACATCCAGTTCGATCAACTTTACGATTACGCCCGCGCCGGTCGGAAACACCTGGATCAGGGCCGTAGCTGGAATAACAGCACCGAACAACATTGTTTGGGATAACGCTCACGGCAAGCTCTATACCTCAGTCGCTTCGACTGACCCCGTCGTCCCGAACACCATCGTCGCGATCGACCCGGTTGCTGGCACTGCGGCTGCGCCAGTTGCAGCAGGAAATAACCCGGATCTCCTCTCCATTTCTTCCGATGCTTCCTATTTGTGGGCGGGCCTTGATGGGGACAATACTGTCCAGCGGTTCCTTCTGCCAGGCCTGACGAAGGACATCTCATTTTCTCTTCCGTTGGATTGGTCCAATAATCCACAGCAGGCGGTCGCCCTTCAGTCCGCGCCGGTGAGCCCGCATACGATCGCTCTGATTGCAGGACATTGGGGATGGTCCCCGGCCGGCGACGGAGTGTACGTTTACGACGATGCAACTCAACGCCCCACATTCGTACCGGGCTGGGGAGCAGGCGGAGGCCCCATGATCGACTGGATGCAATGGGGCGCGGACGATTCCACAATTTACGGTGACCAGTACACCACCCTCGACGGAGGAGGTATCGCAACAATGAACGTAACCTCCTCCGGTGTGTCTTTGACTAACTACAAAGGTGAGGGGTTAAACCCAACCATTTCCCAATATGAAAAAAGCAATGGGGTCTTATACTCCTACGGCGGCGCCTACGACCCTGCCAGACTTACCCAGGTGGGCCAATTCGATTTGCCGGAAACGGGTGCTGAGGCGTGCACCGCTGACCCTACGCTGAACCGCTATTACTGCGTCACGACATATTCTACTGATGGTACAGACGTCACTTACTTTGAGCTATGGGTCTTCGATCTGAAAACGTACGCGCTGGTCAATCGCACTTTCTTTGGCACCTCTACTCAGGGGCAGGGATCGTCTTCAGTGACAGGGAGACCATCAAACCTCGTACGCTGGGGGAAAACTGGTCTGGCGTTGACCACTTACTCTGCGAGCTATTATGGCAACGGCGGCGTATTCCTGATCGACGGAGCGGCCATAAACCCAAATGCTGCACCCGATGTCTCATCCGGTGCCTCTTCAGGTTCCTATGCATGGTTGAGTTCACTTAGTCCGGACTCGACAACCACTACCAGCGGGGAAGTGACCGTGACGATCAAGGGTACTGGCTTTTCGCCGGACAGTACGGCTTGCTGGAATTGCAGCTATATACAATTTCAATTGTTGCCCACCACTTACGTGAGTTCGACACAACTGAACGTCACTCTTCCAGTCGCCGCTCTGCCAACAGAACCGTTGGAGATTAGTGTCTTCGATCAAGGCGCCAATCTCTTTTCATCGAATGCACTCACATTTACTGTGTTGCCGTCGTCCGGCAACACGCAGATTACGCCGCTCAATCTTTGCGGGCTTGCCATGGCGTGGGACGCAAACAGTCAACTGCTCTATGTGGGCACAGCCGATTACGACGGCGCATATCCGAACTCGGTTGTCGCCGTCGACGGAAACAGCGGCACGATTGCGAAGACGCAAAACGTAGCACCAGAGCCCATATTCTTAAGTGACAGCGCGAATGGACAGTATCTTTATGTTGCCTATGCTGGCGCTACCAATCTCACTCAACTCGCGCTACCAGGACTGAATACGACAGCCACAGGAGTACTAAACAATTCTCAAGGTGGCCCGTGGGTACCGGGCGATATGAAGAGCGCGCCTGTCGACCCTCATACGGTCGCCGTTACTCTGATAAAACCGGGATGGGACCCGCAGGCGCTCGGAGGGGTCGTTATCTTTGACGATGGTGTCGCAAGGCCTGATTTTGCCCCAGGATGGACCGGCGGGCAGACCGTGCCCGCCCTGTTTGATACACTTGCCTGGAGTTCGTCGGACCAGCTTCTGGCTTCTGCACCGAATGAAGCAAGTGGGCCTCTGTACGAGTTGCAGGTTAATCCGTCCGGCGTTGCCTGTCTCAATCAGGGAACAGCAACTTTCAATTCCGGGGGAGCGGAGATTCACTCCGACTTTGGCACCGGATTCATTTATAGCGACGACGGGAATGTTGCTGATCCCACGACGGGAGCGATTGTCGGTAATTATCAGGCATCGGGCCTCGTGGCAGCGGACTCCTCTCTGAATCGCGTTTTCATCCTCGGCCAAACAAGTGCCCAGGCTAACTCCAATAACTTCACGATTGAGTCCTTCGACGAAAAAACCTTTGCGCCAGTCTCTTCGATCACACTGAACAATCTTTCCGGGTCTCCCATCGAGCTTGTGCGCTGGGGCACGTCAGGGTTGGCTGTGCTGACCAGCGGGGGCCTTCCCGATGTATATGAGAACGCCTCCGGAATGTTGTACCTCGTCAAGGATTCCACGTTCGTTAGCAACCTTCAACCGGCGACTGCTATCCCGGCGGCCAAACAGGAGCTGGTCCAACATCGTTGGAAACGACTGTCGAAGAGGGAGATGCTAACTTTGGCACACCAAGTGGCGCGCAATCGATCGACATGCTGCGGGCTGAACGAACTGCCTAAGAATTGAAGTGCACGAGCGCTTTCCGAGGTCCGGGCGAATGGCTGATGACTAAGTTTGGCAATTCACTTATCTCAATCCACGCATAATCGCCGACTCACTCAATGAGACGGATCCACATGTCCGAAAAGGTCAGCTTTTAAGCAAATTCGCAGTGGGCAGCCGCGCTCGGATCGTAGTTACTCAAATCCCCGTTGTACAGCTACTCGGGTCGAAAACATTAGGTGCATTGAGGTAAGAACCTTGTCCACCGTTTTACCGGACGATTCTTGAGTTTTTGGTGTGGCGTCCCCTAAAAGAAGTTGTAGGTGGGCTCGCCGGGTTCATCAATAGTTTAATGTCACCCAAGCTAGCTCGGGCGCCGGTTCTATCTTAAGAAATGTGGTTAGACCCGCTACCCATCGAGACTTCAGTAGTTTTCTGCCGTTTGGTAATGAGATTTGCCATTGGCTTCTCATTCCAAGTGACAGTCTTGGCTGCATGCGATCTTTTGCTGCATCACGATTCACGCCTCAGCCGAATTCCTCAATCAAAGCGGCAGCGTCATCAGTATCTCAGATGCCGAACGGCCATGTCCGCGATTCGCTTCATCTCAGCTCTTGATATGCAATTCGCCGCCTGGATTGCCAAACCTCAACCGTGCCAAAAGGGGGAGCGCACCCGGGATGGGTGCGCCAGGGGGATGGACGACGAGGGACTACCGACAGGATGCAGCCTCGGCCTCAAGTCGGGCTGCAGATTGAGGAATCTCATCAGTGCGGGATTATCTCTCCAATGTTTTTTCCCGCGTTGAGGACTGAGCTTCTGCAATTCCCTTCGAAACTTCTCTGGTGTCAGCGAGACATAATGCTGCGTAGCTGCCAAGTTCGCCATTCCCATATACACGGCAAGGGCAGGGAGCATCCGGTTGAGATCGGCCCCATCCTTAATCCAGGATGTTATGCGATGAACAGCGAAGGTCGACCGTAGATCATGCATTCGTGGTTGATAAAACATACCGTCGTGGGGCTCAATTCCGGCGAACCGGCGAAGATGCATAAAACGAACGCGCACTATTGCTTGTGTCAGTGGTCGGTTAGCCGACCACACGGCCAGTATCACCGGTTCCGATCCGATCCGCAGCAACGCACTCTGTGACTAACTGCTTTCGGGAAGCAGGCCGCACAGCTACTTTCGGTAATTGACTTCGACGCAGACTTTTACCGTAACGGGCTTGCCATGCTGCTGCGCAGGCTTGAACCGATATTGTTGGACGGCGGCTACGGCAGTTTTGTCAAAGCCCGGCCCGAGCGACTGTTCTACATGAACCTGCTGCGGCTTCCCGTCAGCTTCAATGAGCAGGGCCACCTTCGTTATGCCCGAAAAGTCGCCCTTTGGAGCGTCATCCGGAAATTGCGGATCGACCGAGTAGACAACCTGCGGGGCAGTGGCAGCATCAGGGTCCGGCCCGGCCGGGGTCGGAACATAGTCAGGGGAGAAGATATCCGGGCGGTTAAGTTCCTGTTTGGGATTAGACTCGCATGCGCCGTTGGAGTTTTGGGCTACCCGCGGATGGTTTTGTGTAGCAGCAACAGTGCATGGCACGGCGATGGCGAGCGTCATTATGCAAGACGAAATCGTCTGACGGACCATGTGACCTTCCCCGGGCAAGTCAATAGTTAGACGGACGATGCTCGCGCCGGGAGTCGCCTCCGAGTACAAGTTGTTGTGTATTTTATCTTCGCAAGCCGCTCAAAACTGCGAATGCTGTTCACAAGTGTCCGTAATACCGGCATCCCGGAACATTCGGGAAACTGGGTCGAAAGGTCCGGATAGCCGACTACACTAGCCCATCGACGTTTCCGCAGCGCAGAGGTGTGTCTCGTTCGCACGTGTGACAATCGAACGCATGACGAATGATGCTGAAACGGTTCCACGGGAAATCGTCATGGAAGCCGGTGAACTGATCGCAGAGTTGCGTGCGTTCGGATGGGTTGTCAGCGCGTCTCAATTCGATGCAGGCTCATTCGGCAACTGGTTTGTAGATTTGCAGTGCGGCAGCCGTACCCTGCGGCTGGTGAAAGACAGGTCCCAGTTCATGCTCGCGGGGCCACCCACGCAAGCGATAAGGGCCGCTGGCCTTTGGAGAGCATTCGACTCGTTCGAGAAGTTCAGCGTAGCAATCAGGAACTGGGCCTTCATTGAAGCCGATCAGAAGTAGCATTAGG
>Ga0206966_1052_pt1 | contig 37058 bp, 27 predicted proteins | sample Alteio_BWOrgHeat_23_FD_152970 | JGI IMG/M metagenome (GOLD analysis project Ga0206966, IMG submission 152970) | Enriched cells from forest soil in Barre Woods Harvard Forest LTER site, Petersham, Massachusetts, United States -... | ecosystem: Environmental > Terrestrial > Soil > Temperate forest >...
TCGGACAAAAGAAATTCTCGAGTCCCCAACCTTCCGTCGCAACCCGCGCTCGTTGCGAATTGCTTCTGTATCTCTCAAGCCCCTCGGTAGGCAGTGCCGTCTGCACGCCCGCATTAGATCACCTTCACTCCGCCAGATAAATCTCCGTTTCCGTCTTCACTACCATCAGTATCTCGACGCCGCTTTGCGTACTCGCAGAAAATTTCTGAATCGCCTCTTCCATATCCGGCGCCACCACCGAATAGACGACCTCGCGACGATGACTGCCAACGAAGTAGAAACTCCGTTCCCGCCGCACAAGTTTTCCTGTTTTCAGCGCGTCCATGGCCGTGTTCTCGTCGCACATCGATCGATCCATAGATCGCCCGAGCAGATCAAGATCAATCGACGCCGAAACGGCTGTCATCGCCACAAATATCAGCTCCGCTGTGATTCGTGAGAGCGTCTTCGATAGGAACTCGTCGTCGCGCTCAATTCCAAGTACCGTTCTGGAACACCGCGCCGCCGCAACTGCCGTCGTGCCGCCGCCCATAAAAGGGTCCAGAACCAAATCTCCCTCGTTCGATGATGCCCTGATAACGCGCTCGAGCAATGCGAGCGGTTTTTGCGCTGGATGTTTTCCAAACCGTTTCTCTTCACGACCCGGCGGCAGCACCGGCCACACGCTCTTCATTTGCTTCCCACCGTTCTCCTCCTTCATCAGCCGGTAATTGAATGTGTGCCGGCTCTTCTTATTCTTCGCCGCCCAGATAATGGTTTCCGCCGCATGCGTAAAATATCGGCACGAAAGATTCGGCGGCGGGTTCGGCTTAACCCACGAAATATCATTCAAAAGCTTGAATTCGAGTTGCTGCATCGCAAAGCCAACCGAATGAATCACGTGGCTCGTTCCACTTACCCATATCGACCCATTTGGCTTCAAAAGCCTCTGGCAAGCCGCCAGCCATGCCCGGTTGAATTCATGATTTGCGTCCGCGCCACGGGACTTATCCCAGTCACCCTTGTTCACGCTCACCATTTTCCCGGCGTGGCATGTAATCCCGTCGTTCGAAAGAAAGTACGGCGGGTCCGCAAAAATCAAATCCACGCTCTCTTCCGGCAGCGCAGCCATCACAGCGAGGCAGTCGCCCTGATAAATACGAATGTCGTTCTTCGGGTCATGAAACACCGGTTTCGCGGACTCGGCATTGCCGTCCGAAATCGGCGAATCGAGAGATTTCTTTGTAATTTTAGTCACGATGCGTCCGCGCCGGCCTCTTCACAGCGCGATCGGATCGTTGATCGGAATCGAGCGCGCGTCAACTGCGAGCATCATCCCCGCGTCAACTGCGAGCATCATCCCGCCGATTGCTCAAAATCAGCGTCCTAGTATCATGAGATTTATTGACTTTTGTGTACTTATGAGTTATCGTAAGTCGGGCGCTATTGGAAGCCCGCCGAAACTGCCATATGCAGACTGCTCGACCAGCTCATCCAACCTCCATTCCCAAAACGGGAACCGCCGCCACGCACCCAATTTCTAATCGACGCCTCGTGCGATTAGAATGGGATGTAACTTCCACAAAACAAACGCCAGAGCCCCTTTCTAATCGGCACTAGATGGCACAAAACACCCAAGTCGTTCACCCGCCAAGCCAATGCCAAAACCGTAACGCAGACTTCAGTCTCCGCGCGCGATGCGCCTTGGACTGCGGTCGCTCTGCCACCGCCTTGCCCACCTCAGCGCCACCTCCCACCGCTAACGCGCCTAGCGAGCAACCGCCCGCCTTCGTCTCCCCTCCTTTGACGTCATCCAGAGGCCGATTCATCGGCCGAAGGATCTCTCCCCGCTTTCTCTCTGAGTCACCCCGCACCCTCACCTCACCGCCAGTTGTCCGCCACTTGATAATTTCTAATCGGAGTGCTCGCCGATTAGAAATGCCCGAAACTTACACAAAACAAAGGACCGACCCCCTTTCTAATCGACACAAATTTACCCAGCGTGTAGTGACATCCGCCCCTATGTGGTCGCCCCAATACGACTTCGCTCAAGGCGCGAACCGGCCTCTACACGTGCTTGTGTGTGATAGCCTCAGCGCAACTTTGCGGAGGGCAACGACCATGAAATTGAATGTTCGCACCGGCGGCAGCGGCGGGCTGTGGGCTATCGCGGCGTGCTTGGCGGTGGTGCTGTTGAGTGGAAGCGCTGCGGGTGCGCAGAGTGCGGGGCCGGCGCCTGAGGGGGAGAAGCTTTTTGCGGGCCATTGCGCGTCGTGCCATGCGCCGTTCAATGCGGTGAGGGCGCCGTGGCCGCAGACACTGCAGCTGATGACTGCGCAGGCCATTTTGCAGGCGCTGGAAACGGGGAAGATGCAGGCGCAGGGCGCGACCATGACGCACGAAGAGCGTTTCACCCTGGCGAACTATCTGGGGCGCCACGAGACAGCGACGGCGACGAAGGCGAACTCTTGCCCCGTGAATCCAGCCAGTGCGAATGCGGCGACCAGTGCGAGCGCTCCACGATGGAACGGATGGGGCGTAGATATCGACAACAGCCGATTCCAGCACGCTGCGATGGCTCAACTCACGAAAGAGGACGTGGCGAAGCTGAAAGTGAAGTGGGCCTTCGGCATGCCGGGAGCGACGGGAGCGGGCGGGCAGCCGACGATCATCGGCCACGCTCTTTACGTCGGTGGTGGAGACGGCGCGGTGCACAAGCTAAACGCGCGAACGGGCTGCGAATACTGGAGCGTGATTCCATCGGCGGCGGTGCGAACGGCGATCAGCGTGAGCGACGACGGAAAGGTGGCGTACTTCGGCGACGTGCAGGCGCGCGCGTATGCCGTGGACACAGCCACCGGCGCGGTGATCTGGAAGACGGAACTCGATCCACATCCATTCGCGATGATCACGGGCGCGCCGAAGTTATTCGGCGGGAAATTGTATGTTCCGGTTTCGTCGGCGGAGGAATTGGGCGCGGCGAATCCTGCATACGAATGTTGCACGTTCCGCGGAAGCGTGGCCGCGCTCGACGCTCTGGTGCGGCCGTGTGGAGCACGCCGACGATCGATCCGGCGAAAGGTGTGCTGTATTTCGGGACGGGCGATAACTACGCCGAGACCGACACGGACACGAGCGATTCAGTTTTCGCGTTGCAGATGAGCGACGGGAAGATTTTGTGGAATGCGCAGCTGACCAAAGGCGACGAGTTCAATATCGGCTGCGCGATTCCGTCGAAGGCGAACTGCCCGAAGGATGCGGGGCCGGATTTCGATATCGGCGCGCCGCCGATTCTTGTGACGCTCGGCGGGGCGAAGAGAATCTTGATCGTTGGCCAGAAGTCGGGCGTGGTGTACGGGCTCGACCCGGATGATAAGGGCCGCGAAATTTGGAAAACGCGAATCGGAAAAGGCGGATACCTGGGCGGCGTCGAGTTTGGAGGTGCAGCGGACCAGAAGACGACGTACATGACGCTGTCGGATTGGTCGCCTACCGATCCGAAGTCGGGAGGCGGAGTGTTCGCGCTGGACATCGCGACGGGGAAGAAAATTTGGGCGGCGACTCCGGTCGCACCAGCCTGCGCGGCGGTGGCGGGATGCAGTGCGGCGCAGCCGGGGCCGGCCACGTTGATACCGGGAGTGGTGTTTGCGGGATCGATGGACGGGCACATGCGCGGGTACGACGCGGCGACGGGTGCGATTGTGTGGGACGTGGACACGACGGGGATCTACGACACGGTGAACGGAGTTCCCGCGCACGGCGGCTCACTCAACTATGCCGGTGCGGTCGTGGCGGGCGGGATAGTTTATGTGATGTCCGGATACACGACGAATACGGGGATGGCAGGGAATGTGGTGCTGGCGTTCTCAGTCGATGGGAAGTGACGGGAGGCATTTTCCGAGAAGGGTCGCGTTTCGCGGTGCGGGTGCCGCCTCCGGACAAGCGACGGCCTAGAAGGTGGTGAGGTCGGCCGTCGAAAGAATGGGCTCGGCGTAGCCGTTGCGCGTTACAGCCAGCATGGCTCTACCGATTTGTTGCGTGCTGGTGATGCGCTTGGGCATGAGCAGCTTGAGGAGGCCGATGATGGGGCGGAAGACGACATAAAGTTTGCGGTAAAGCGGCGTGCGGGACTCGATGCCGTCAAGCGCTTCGATGAAGCCGGGCCGGAAGATGTAGGCGCTCTTGAATCCGGCGGCGAGGACGGCGTTTTCGGCTTTGCCTTTTACGCGCGCCCACATGATGCGACTTTTTTCGGTGCTGTCACTGCCTTCGCCGGAGACGAATATAAAGGTGAGGCCGGGGCTGGCTTTCACGAGGGCGCGGACGGCGGCGACGGTGATGCCGTAGGTGATGCGCGTGTAGTCAGCTTCGGACATGCCGGAGGAGCCGGCGCCGAGGCAGAAGTAACAGGCGTCGAGGCCGGTGAGCTGAGGCTCGATGGCGGTGAAGTCTTGAAAATCGGAGTGGATGAGGTCGTAGGCTTTTTGTTGGTTTGGGAAGTTGGGCGGCAGCGGGTCGGACGGTTTACGGACGACGCGGAGAATGGAATCGACGCCGGGATCGCGCAGGCATTCGAGCAGGACGCCTTGGCCGACCATGCCGGAGGAACCGAAGATCGCGACTTTCACGTTTGTGAATCCTCCCGGCGCGGCGCAGAGAGTGTCCGCTTCAGAATGTGTGCCATCCCAAAAACGGGCAGCGTCGCTCGCATCGCGCGTCCGATCTTATCGCTAACGACCAATGTTATCTGCCAGTTCCGCAAAAAGGGAAATGGCGCGGCTCTTGCTACGTGACCGCTACAAGCTGTAGATGATCCCGAGAGGTGTGTCGATGGCGGGTTTTTGGCAGGACGTCAAATACGGAGTGCGGACGCTAGGGAAAAGCCCAGGGTTCGTGCTGGTGGCAGTGCTCACTTTGGCGCTGGGCATCGGCGCGAACACGGCGATTTTCAGTGTGGTTAACGGCGTCCTGCTGAAACCGCTACCGTACCCCGACTCGGGAAAGCTGGTGAGCGTTTATACGGTGCTGCCGGAGGCGCCGAAATTTTCGGTGTCGCTGGCGGACTACAAAGATTTCATGGAGCGCAGCAAAGTTTTTTCGAACGCGACGCTCTTCGTGCAGCGCGATTTGGATTTGACCGCGAACGGAGTGCCGACGCACCTGACGGGCATGGGCGTCTCGAGCGGATATTTTCAGGTGCTGGGATTCCGCCCGGCGCTGGGGCGCGATTTCGCGGAAAGCGACGGCCTGAAAGACGGCGGCCACACCGTGATCCTGAGTGATCGGCTGTGGCGCGAACATTTCAATGGCGATCCGAGTGTGGTGGGCACGCAGGTGACGCTTTCGGGCGAGTCGTACACGGTGATCGGAGTGATGCCGCCGGGCGTGCAGCATGTGGGCGGAAATTATCGCAGCGTCGGGCAGGGCGATACGGTGGACATTTGGTGGGCGCTTCAGCTGTGGCCGATCAAGACGGATGGTTGCGACCGCAACTGCCATTTCACGAACATGGTGGGCAGGCTGCGGCCCGGCGTGACGCTCGACCAAGCACAGGCAGAAATGGGAACGCTGGTGGCGGTGATGACGCACGAGAACCAGCAGGATACGGACGGCAACTGGCATAAAGTTTCGCTCGTGCCGCTGAAGGAAGATGTCGTGGGGCGCGCGCGGGAAATGTTGATCGTAGTGATGGCGGCGGTGGGATTTTTGCTGCTGATCGCTTGTGTGAACGTGGCGAATCTTTCGTTGGCACGTGCGGCGGGGCGGCAGCGCGAGATTGCGATGCGCGTGGCGTTGGGAGCTTCGCGCGGGCGGATTGCGCGGCAACTTCTTGCGGAAAGTTTTCTGCTCGCGGCGGGCGGGTGTTTCTTTGGATTGATTTTGGCGAAGTGGGGGATCAGTGCGCTGCTGGCGCTCGCACCGGAAGGATTCCCGCGGGCGGCGGCTGTGGGGATGGACTGGCGCGTACTGGCGTTTGCGGCGTGCGCGACGGTGATGACGGCGGTGCTGTTTGGAATCGCGCCGGCGCTTTCTGCGCCGCAGGCTGACGTGAACGCGACGCTGAAAGAGGGAGATCACTCGACGGCGTCGGCGGGGCACATGCGGTTGCGCAACGTGTTGGCCGTGGCGGAGATTGCGCTCGCGCTGGTGGTGCTCGTGGGCGCGGGGCTGATGGCGCGCACATTTCTAAATTTACAACATGTCAACGCGGGATTTAGCGCGGATCACGTTCTGACTTTCAAGTTGGATGTGCCGCAGGCGCGATATAAAGAGGACGCGAAGTACGTCGCGTTTTATCGCGGGCTGGTGGAGCGGCTGCGCGCGCTGCCGGGCGTGACCACGGTGGGCGTTGGGTCGGATCTGCCGTGGACGGGCTACGACGAAAATTTGATGGTGAGTGTGGTGGGGCATGCCGAGGCCAGCGGCAACAACGCGCTCGGCGCGCGCTACCACTTTGTATCGCCCGATTATTTCCGCGCGATCGGGACGCCGCTGATTGCTGGGCGATTTTATACGGCTGAAGACAATTTGAAGTCGGCGCCGGTGTTGCTGGTGAATCAGGCGCTGGCGGCGCAGTTTCCGGGCGGCAACGCGCTGGGGCATTACGTGACGACGTACAACGATACGAAGATGCAGATCGTGGGAATTGTGGGCGACGTGCAGGACGCGCCTTCGGGAACGAATGCGCATCCTGCGATTTATTTCAACGATTGGCAGATGGTGGGCGGGGGTGAGCGCTTCATCACGCTGAAGACGGCAGGAGATTGGCGGCCGTTGGCTGCGGCGATTCCGCGCGAGGTGGCAGCGCTGGATGCGGATTTGCCGGTGCTGAAGGTGAGGCCGCTGGCGACGGTGAGCGCGGAGGCGATTTCATCGACGCGATTCACGTTGATGCTGGTGGGTGCGTTTGGAGTGATCGCGCTGGTGCTGGCGGCGGTGGGAGTGTTCGGCGTGATCTCGTACTCGGTGACGCAGCGCACAAATGAAATTGGGATTCGCATGGCTCTGGGGGCGCTCGAGCGCGATGTGCTGGGGATGATTGTTGGACAAGGTGTCAAGTTGGCGGTGCTGGGCGTCACGATTGGGTCGGCGGCGGCGTTGCTGCTGACGCGAGAGATGCAGACGCTGCTTTTTGGAGTGAGCCCGTTCGATCCGGTGACGATGGCGGTGGTGGCGGCGGTGGGGCTGGTGGGCGTGGCGCTGGTGGCGTGTTGGTTGCCCGCGAGGCGCGCGGCGGGTGTGGACCCGATGATGGCCCTGCGGCACGAGTGACGTAGCCGGGGCTGGACAACCTTATATATATGGATGCGAGGCGGCGCGAGGTTCGCGCCGTCTTTTTTTTGGGAAAGGCGCTTTTGGGGCGGCGGACGACCGCCGGGTCGGCTGTCGAGCTGCTGTCGGACGGCTTGCGTGCCGTGCGCGTGAGTGTTAACTTGCGCCGTCCGGTACGCAGCGAGGCGGTGCGCGGGCGCGCGTGAGCTTTGCATTCAGGAGAATCGATGGCGACGAAACAGTGGAGCTCGACGGCACCGCCGGCGGAATTCCAGCCCTACGTGGGAGCGGAAGAAACGGTGGCGGAGTTCAGCCTGCGCGCCGTGATTCTGGGATCGCTGTTCGGAATCTTGTTCGGCGCGGTGAGCGTGTACGTGGGATTGCGCGCCGGGCTAACGGTGAGCGCGTCGATTCCGATCGCGGTGCTATCGATCAGCATCCTGCGCGCGTTCGGCCGCTCGACGATTCTCGAGAACAACATCGTGCAGACCACGGGGTCGGCGGGCGAGAGCGTCGCGGCCGGCGTGATCTTCTCGATTCCCGCGCTGATTTTTTCTCGGGTTCTCGCTGAACGCGGAATACTGGCGGATCTTCTTTCTGGCGTTGCTCGGTGGATGGCTCGGGGTGCTGTTCATGATTCCGCTGCGTCGGCAGCTGATCGTGAAGGAGCACGGCAACCTGACGTTCCCTGAGGGCACGGCGTGCGCGGACGTGCTGGTGGCGGGCGAGCGCGGCGGATCGTTTGCGGGGCGCGTGTTTTGGGGACTGGGACTCGGCGGAATCTACACGTTCGCGATGAACACGCTCGGGATGTGGCCGGGCCAGCCGGAGTATCAGCCGCAGTGGCTGCCGGGCGCGTCATTCCGGGCGGCGATCACGTCTGAATATTTGGGAGTGGGCTACATCATCGGGCCGAAGGTGAGCGGGACGCTGTTTGCGGGCGGCGTGATTTCGTGGCTGGTGATTATGCCGGCGATCAAATTCTTCGGATCGCTCGGCGGAAATGTGCCGCTGTATCCATCGACGATTCCGATCAACGCGATGACGCCAAGCGAATTGTGGGGAAGCTACATCCGGCCGATGGGCGCGGGAGCGGTGGCGGCGTCTGGATTGATCACGCTGATCAAGACGATGCCGACGATTTACTCGGCGTTGACGGCGGGCCTGAAGGACATTCGCGCGAAGCAGGTCGGGCTATCGGAGCAGAAGCGGACCGAGCGCGACATGTCGATGCGCGTGGTGGTGATCGGGTCGGTAGTGATTGTGGCGATGATGTGGGCGCTTCTGAAGTTCAAGCCGATTCCGGGCGCGATGACGAGCGGGTGGGCGGATTGGCTGGCGGCGATTTTTGTGGTGACGTTTGGGTTTTTGTTCGTGACGGTGGCGTCGCGCATCAGCGGTTTGATTGGCAACTCGTCGAATCCGATCAGCGGCATGACGATCGCGACTTTGATGGCCACGTGCGCAGTGTTTCTGGTGATTCATTGGACTTCGACGGCGCATGAGGTGCTGGCGCTGACGATCGGCGGCGTAGTTTGTATCGCGTCGGCGATTGCGGGCGCGACGTCGCAGGATTTGAAGACGGGATATTTAGTGGGCGCGACGCCGTACTGGCAGCAGGTGGCGCTGGTGATCGGCGTGATGGTGTCGGCGTTCGCGATTGGCGGCACGCTGATCCTGATGAACATCGGCCTCGCGCAATACAGGCCGGTGCAGATCGGACTCGACATCGATCATCTCGAGGCGGGCGTGGACGTGCAGCAGCGCGACTACGTGTACAACGGTAAAACGTACACGCTAATCAACGCGCTCGGCTCGCACGCGATTCCCGATGGGAAATATTTGTACGACGCGCAAACGCACGAGATCGAGGTGCAGTGGATTCAGGGAATCGGAAGCGACCAAGCCGCGGCTCCGCAGGCGCGGTTGATGGCGACGGTGATCAGCGGAATCTTGAATCAGCGGTTGCCGTGGCGCCTCGTGTTTCTTGGCGTGTTCCTCGTGATCGCGATCGAACTGCTGGGCGTGAGGTCGCTGCCGTTTGCTGTGGGATCGTATCTGTCGATCGCAACGACGATGGCGATGTTTGCGGGCGGACTCGTCCGGTGGCTCGCGGAGCAAGGCAAGGAGAAAGGAAGCGAAGCGGAGAGCGAGGTGAGTCCGGGGTCGCTCTATGCGAGCGGATTGATTGCGGCGGGCGGCGTGTTTGGGTTGCTCGCGATTATTTTGAATTTGATGCAGGACCCGATTTTGAGCGCGAAGGTGCCGCACTGGCTGGCGGCGATATTTAGGTTGCCTTGGCCGGCGGGAATGTTCGCGTGGGGCGCGAAGGTTCCGGGGTTTAGCGGGTCGAATACTGTGGCGGTGGTGATGTTTGTGCTGCTGGCGGTTTCGTTGTTTGTGTCGGCGCGGAAGAAGCTGAACAACTGATAGTGGCTAGTGATTAGTGGCGAGTCGGTAGAAAAGGCGAAGAGAGATCCTTCGGCCGATGAATCGGCCTCTGGATGACGTCAAAGGCGGCTTTGGTCGCGCACGCTCAAGCCGAGGCGAACGTTTTGTGCGAGGAGCGCACTCTTTTGAGAGGAAAAGGGTGCGGCACCCGGAAAGGCTGGTGCGCGGCACCCGGAAACGCTAGTCGAGAGTCACGGAAGTGAAGCCCAGGCCTTTGAGCAGGCTGGTGATGGTGGTCTGGGCGTTTTGATCGGCGGTCTTCAGGATTCCATCTTGCAGGGACGCTTGTTGTAGCTCGCGTTCCGCTTCCACACGAACCTGGCTTTCGAGATTCGGATCGGGCGAAGTGAAAAGGCCCGTGTCGCGGGAGAAGACTTTTGTTTTTTCGTTGTCGAGGCGCGTGCTGAAGATTTCGGCGGGCGGCAGGTGCACGGTGATGTCGCGATTGTGAATGGCGACGTCGGTGGTCTGCAGCTTCGAGAGATCGATGCCGCCGACGACTTCGCCGTGAACGACGAGGAGGAGCTTATCGCCCGCGAGAAATTGCGGGAGATAAGGGTTGTCGTGCTCGCCGGAAATAATTTTGTCCATGGAGTAACGGACGGTTTCGAGGCGCTGAAGTTGCTGGATCTGGCGAACGACGGTGCGCTGGTCGATGCGGAACGTGGTGCCGTTGCGCATGAAGCGGAAAAGATCGAGCAGATGCACTCCGGCGACCAGCCACACGCCGAGAGCGACGACGGCGAGCGTGGCGAGAATGCCGAGCGCTGCTCCGGCGAGACCGGAGATTTTGCGCTGAGGCGCAGCGGGTGTGATTGGAGCGTCGGACGACATGACTTTCGTAGTGTAACGCAGGCTTGACCCGGGGCGGGGCGATTCGAGCGATGTCGACTCGCGGGCAGTTGCTCGACTGCCCGGCGGAGTGTGATGTGGTGGGAACTTTGCGCGCACATTTCATGGAGGTGCGGAGTGCGTTGCGCAGTCACGAATGACTACCCCACTTTTGGGTGCGGCGATACTTTGGTCCAATTGTTTATGTGTGTGCGTTGCGAGATGAATTGTCGGAGGCTCGCGATTTTGCGACAAGCCCGAGGTGATTCATGAGTGGAGAGCGTGAGGGTGCGGGGATTCGGTTGGTGCGTCGGTCGAATGCTTATTGGCGAGTGACGATCGATTTGCCGCCGCTGAATATTTTTGGGCCGGCGAATATTCCGCAGCTGGAAGCGGTGGTGGCGGCGCTGGAGACGGACGAGCGGGTGAAGGTGGTGGTGTTCGAGAGCGCGGTGCCGGGATTTTTTCTGACGCACTACGATTTTTTGGCGAAGGCGGAGGAGTCGGCCAAATTTCCGGCGGGACGCACGGGGCTGCAGGCGTTGCCGGACATGCTCGCGCGGATCAGCCGGGCGCCGGTCGCGTCGATTGCGTTGATTCGCGGGCGCGCGACGGGAGTGGGGAGCGAGTTGGCACTGGCGTGCGACATGCGATTCGCGAGCCGCGAGAAGGCGATTCTTTCGCAGTGGGAAGTGGGAGCGGGGTTGGTGCCTGGTGGCGGGCCGATGGCGCGATTGCCGCGGCTGATCGGACGCGGAAGAGCGTTGGAAGTCTTGCTGGGAGCGGATGACGTGAATGGCGAGCTGGCCGAGTTGTACGGGTATGTTAATCGCTCGCTGCCGGATGCGGAGTTGGATGCGTTTGTGGAGCAGCTCGCCGCGAGAATCGCGTCGTTTGATAAGCGGGCGCTCGCGGAGACCAAGCGGCTCGTCAATTTAAACAGCTTGCCTGCGGATGAGGAGATTTTGCCGGAGTGGGGAGCGTTTGTGGCGTCGTTGGCGCGGCCTGCGGCGCAGAGGCGGATACAGCGACTGTTTGAGTTGGGATTTCATGAGCCGGGGGATGTGGAGGCGAAATTGGGGGATTACGTGGGGAGGCTTGGTGATACGGAGGAAGCGGAGAAGGCGCGGGGTGCGTCGCGGTGACGTTGACGCGATTCGAAGTGGGGTGCGGCGAAGGTAGTGCGCGCACATTTCATTGAGGGGTGGAATGCGTTGCGCAGTCAGGAATGACTACCCCACTTGCGGGATATTAATTGAAGGAGGTTGAAAGCTAAGAGAGGGGGTAATAGATTAACGGTCTCGCTGGGCGCGCTGGGCGCGGCGAAGGAGTTGCGATGACCGAGAGCGAAGCGAATCAGGGATTTGGGGCGCCGCCGCCGTTGCCGATGGGAGCTGTGATTGCGCGGCTGGCTGGGATCGGGCTGTTGGTCGTGGTGATTGCGGGATTATTTCTCTATGTAGGCGGGTGGCTGACGCCCCATGCGCTGACGCCTGCAGCGCTCGTGGATACTTTCGAGCACATCAACGGAGTGCAATCCGGATTTCGCCGGAACCACGCGAAGGGAGTTTGCGTGACCGGATATTTCGAGAGCAACGGGCAAGGCGCTACACTTTCGAGGGCGCAGGTTTTTCAACAAGGGCGTGTGCCGGTGGTAGGGCGATTCGCGCTGGCCGGCGGACAGCCATTTGCGGCCGACACTTCGCATGACGTGCGAAGCCTGGCGCTACTTTTCAAGACGGCGGACGGCGAAGAGTGGCGCACTGGGATGATCAACATTCCCGTTTTCCCGGTGAACAAGCCGCAGGACTTCCACGATTTTCTAGTCGCAACTTCACCCGATCCAAAAACAGGAAAAGTGGATGGCGCGGCGGTGGGGGCGTTTCTCAGCAAGCACCCGGAGACAGCGGCGGCGCTGAAGATCCTGGGCAGCGGCACGCCGACTTCCGGATTTTCAGACAGCTCCTATTACGGACTGAATGCGTTTCGGTTTGTTAACGCGAAGGGCGAGGATACGCCGGTGCGGTGGTGGATCAATCCTGATCTGACGGCAGCTCCGCCTTCCGTCGAGACGACGGACAAGAATTACCTGTTCGACCAGGTGATCGCGCAAATTCATTCGGGGCCGCTGCGTTGGCATTTGATTGTGATTGTGGGCCAGCCGGGAGATCCAACGGCGGAAGCGGCGAGCATGTGGCCGGCGGACCGGCAGCAGATCGACGTGGGAACCGTGACGATCAGCACGGTGGAGAGCGAAGACACCAGTCCGACGAGGGACATTAACTTCGATCCGCTGGTGCTGCCGGACGGGATTCGCGCGTCGGACGATCCGCTGCTCAGCACGCGCTCGGCGGCGTATTCACAGAGTTTGACGAGGCGCGATGGCGAGCGCAAAATTCCGAGCGCTATTTCGACCGCGGAGGTACAGAAATAGCCATGGCGACCACGACGACAAGTCCGACGCAATTCGCGTTTCTCTTGCGCATCCTGCACTGGCTGATGGCTGCGTGCCTGTTGGCGATGCTTTTTATCGGCGTGTCGATGGTGACGAGCGTGGGGAACTATCACCAGCTGCTCGCAATTCACCGGCCGCTGGGAATTTCGATTCTGATTCTGGCGCTGATCCGGCTGGTTACGCGGTTGATGAACCGGACGCCGGCGTTGCCTCCGACGGTGCCGCCATCCGAACGCATGATCATGAAGCTGTCTGAGTTTGCGATGTATGCGCTCTTTATCGCGCTTCCGCTAATCGGGTGGGCGATGCTTTCGGCGGGGAACTATCCGATCGTGATGTTTGGATCGGTGCATCTGCCGCCGATTCTGGCGCCGCAGCCGATGCTGTATGCGACGTTGCGCAAGACGCACACGATTCTGGCGTACGCGCTTTTTCTTGCGTTTCTGGCGCATATGAGTGGAGTGCTGTTTCACACTTGGATTGTGCGCGATCACTTTTTGAGCCGGATGTTGCCGTGGACTGTACGAGCGAAGGGGAGACGCGCGGGTGAGATTTAGGCGGGTTGGCGCTGCGGTGGAAATTTTATTGAGTGAATTTTTCTGAGTGTGCGCGGATTCTCGCGCGGTGAAATTCCCTGAAAACTGAAATGAGTGTGAGCCGTCTAACGAGTGGCAGAGGAATTGGTGTGTGTAGTTGGTTGCATCGGAAATCGGGGAAAGATCCTTCGGCCGATAGATCAGCCTCTGGATGACGTCAAAGGCAAAAAGGGCAAAGGCAGACAGGCGAAGTCCAGCCTGTGCCACAGACTGGCTTCACGATCTTGTGCGTGGCAAGAAGTTGGAGTGGTGCATGGAGTGGGCATGGCTAAACCCGGGACCAACTGAGAGTTGGTCCCACTCAGACTCGAAAGTCTAAGCTACATCGCGCTGCGCGCGACTTAAACCGGCACAGACTGACAGTCTATGTTACAGCTCGCTGCGCTCGCCGAAGACGGGCTAGTTTCTTTGAAGCACAATTTGGAAGGGGCTGGAGTTTAGGGTTGGCGGTGGTTGTTTGGTGGGTAGTAAAATATTTACTCCGGCCCCAGGAGCAGGATTCGAAATGGGGAATGTTCGTCGTGTTTTGTTTGCCTGTGGTGTATTTGTTGTTGGCCTCGCTATTCTTTCCCGGCTGATTATTGGAACGGAAACGGCGCGCGCTGATTCGGCGACATTTGATCTGGCCGGACCACGCGTAGAAGTGACGGTGACGCGCGCGGGGAAGATGCTGCCGATCTCCGAAGTGCCGAATTTGCAGCCGGGCGACCGGCTGTGGATCCATCCTGATTTGCCTGAGAGCCAATCCGTTCATTACGTGCTGATCATCGCGTTTTTGCGCGGCTCGACGAATCCGCCGCCGGACGATTGGTTTATTCGCGCGGAAACGTGGACAAAGCAAATGCGCGAGGAAGGAATTGTGGTGACGGTACCGCAGGAGGCGCAGCAAACGCTGCTGTTTATGGCGCCGGAGACGGGCGGAGACTTCAACACGCTGCGCGCGACGGTGAAGGCGAGGCCGGGCGCGTTTGTGCGAGCGTCGCAAGATTTGAATCAGGCGAGCCTCGATCGTTTGCGGCTCGAAAAATATTTGGCGGAAGTGAAAGACACCTGGGAAACGGATCCGAAGGCGCTGCAGGAGCGGTCGGCGATGCTGGCGCGGTCGCTGAGCATCAAGGTGGAGCAGCAGTGTTTCGACAAACCGAGTGAGCAGCAGGCGCCGTGCTTGACGCAGAACACGGACCAGCTGGTGCTGGACGACGGGCACACGCAGTCGATGGTGACGGCGCTGACGTCAGGACCATCGGGCGATTTAATCGGAGCAGCGAGCGCGACGACGCTTGCAGGTGGCGGATATTACAGCGCGTACGTGGCGGCGATCGTGGATGTGGCGCGCATTTTGGGAAATATGCACACGGCAGAATTTCAATACATACCGGCGCTGGCGCTGCCGGAGCGGCAAGTGTTGAAGCTGCGGCTGAATAATCCGCCGTCATTTCGTAAGCCGCAGTCGGTGCTCGTCGTAGGGCTGCCGCCGGTGGAGGCGGCGCAGCTGCCGCCGCTGCGGGCGGTAAGCGCGGATGAGATTTTCTGTTTGCAGAAGGCGCCGCTGGTGCTGCCGGTGGACGGCGCGCCGCTCGTGTTTGCGACGGACATCGCGCACGATTTTGTGCTGCACGTGGAAAGCAAATCGGGGACGGGAACGGATCTGCCTGCGACACCGAGCGCGGCGCGCGGCGGATTTGTGGTGGATACCAAGGCGCTGCACGCGGGTCAGCTCGATCCAGAAGCGAAGGGCACGCTGCGCGGGCGCTGGGGATTTGAAACGTTTGCGGGGCCGACGTTCCAACTGCGGTCGGCGCATGCCGCGAACTGGATTATTCCCGCGGCGGATCAAGGCTCGCTGATTGTGGGACGCGAAGACTCGATTCATTTGCAATCGGCGACGGCGGCGTGTGTGGAAAAAGTGAGCGTGGCTAGCGCGAGCGGCGAGGATTTGAAAGCGACTTGGAAACCTGGGAAGGCGGATGAAATTGAAGTGGCGATTCCATTGAAGGATGCGGCGGCGGGCAAAATGAAATTGACGGTCAAGCAATACGGGCTCGCGGAAGCGGACGAACTGAGATTGCGCGCGTATTCCGAGGCGGCGCATCTGGAGCGGTTGACGATCAACGCGGGTGACCGCGAGGGCGTGCTGAAGGGAACGCGGCTCGATGAAGTCGATAGCGCGGAATTGAAAGGAGTGCATTTTGTTCCTGCGAAAGTTTCACGGTCGGAGCAGAAGGACGAATTGCAACTGATCGCTGCGAAGGATGCGACGCTGCCGGCGCTGGAGCCGGAAGAGAAGTTGACGGCGAAAGTCGCGCTGACCGACGGACGAGTGCTCGAGTTGCAGACGACGGTGCAAGCGGCGCGGCCGAAGGTCTCGCTCGTGAGCAAGAGCGTGCAGCGCGGTGCGGCGGAGTCTGCGATACGTTTTGGTGGCGATGACGAGGTGACGCCGGACGGGAAGGTTTCGTTTTTCGTGAAGACGGAAGTGCCGGATAGGTTTCCGCACGCTGAAAAAATCGAAGTCGCGACGGCGGATGAGTCGTCTCACGTGTTGCTGAGCGAGGCGGACGGCAGCTTGATTTTGCAGGACGCGCAGACGGCGCTCGCTGTTTTTACACCCGCGAAGGGATTTGCAGGTTCGGCGTTTGGGCCGCTACGGTTCCGCGTGGTCGATGGCGATGGTACGAGTGGCGACTGGCTGCCGCTGGGAACTTTGGTGCGGACTCCTTCGTTGAAGGAAATTCGCTGCCCGGACAAACCAGACCGCCAGTGCAAATTGAGCGGGACGAATTTGTTTTTGATCGATTCGGTGGCGTCGGACCCGCAATTCAAAAATACCGTGCCGGTGCCGGGCGGATATGTGGATTCGACGCTGAGCGTGCCGCGGCCGAACGGGACGCTACTCTATTTCAAGCTACGCGACGATCCTTCGACGGTGAGCACGATGGTATTGCCGGTGCTGCCGGAGGAGTAGCCAACGCGCGCTGGCCGCGGCGTCAGTGTGCAGAGTGGGGAACTTCGAGGCCGAATTCTTTGCGGAAAGTATCGTAATCGCTGCGGATATCGTGCATCAGCGCGAGGAAATCGGGATGGCGGTGAATTGGGGCGAGGAAGGCATCGCGTTCAAAGGCGCGCTGGTTAGGCAGGCCGAGTTCGGCGGCGCGACGGACTGCGGCGATGGCTTTTTCGGATTTGCCGCTGAGAGCGTAGGCTCCGGCGGCGTAGTGAATCGCGTGGTGAAAATGTAAAACGCTGCGCGTGCTGGCGCAGGCTTCGTCGGCGAGCTTTTCGGCGCGCGCGAAATTTCCTTCCTTGGCAAGAATCAAACCTTCCAGGCTTAGAAGCTGCGGTTCTGTGGGAACCATCTGGCGCGTGCGCGCGAGCACTTCGCGAGCTTTTCCCAAATCGTTTGTGTAAATCGCGGGCAGCGTGTCTTGCACATTGGCATGGATGAGCGCGGGCTCGAAACTCAGCGCCTTCTGATTGTAGTAAGCGGCCTTTTCGTATTCGCCGTCGTATAGGGCGATGAAGCCCAGGGAAGCGTGGGCGAGCGCGTATTTAGGATTGATGAGGATCGCTTCGTGGTAGTCGGCCAACGCGGTTTCGTGCAGGCCGCTGTGAAAAAGAACTCCGCCGCGATAGACGCGAGCGGTTTCGCGGTTCCGGTTAATCGCAAGAGCGGCTGTGAGCGCGCGAAACGCCGGGCGAATCTGAAAACCGCGCAGCGGCGTCCACAGGATCATGCCTTTCGCGCAGAGCGCATTGCAGTTGACAGGATCAAGTTCGAGCGTGCGCGCGGCGGCTTCTTCGGCGCGGAGAATCCACTTCGGATCGGGATCGAGATGCATTCCGATCTGGCTGCAGATCATGGCGAGAATGCCCCACGCGTCGGCGAAGCCCGGATCGAGTTCGATGGCGCGATCGAGCATCTCGACGGCGGCGAGCAGCTCGATTTTGCTGTAGCAGAGAGTGCGGTCGACGGCGCGCATGTAAAGCTCGAAGGCGAGCGGGTGGCGCGCGACGGGACTGGCGAAGTCGCTGGATTTCTCGCGAGCGCGCGGGACGAGGCCGTCGAAAACCGAATCGGACAACTTGTCTTGCAAATCGAAGAGGTCGTTCATGTCGCCATCGACTTTGAACGAGTGAAGCACGCGAGCGTCGTGCCGTCCCCACACTTGCACGGTGACTCGGATGCGAGTGCCCATTTTCTGGATGGCGCCTTCGCCGACCATATCGACGTTCAGCTCGGAGCCGATTTGATTCCACTCGGCGCCGCCACGTGCGTATTTCATGACAGTGCTGGTTGGGCGGACGACGAGATCGGGCGAGCCGCCGAGGCGATTGGCGACGGCGTCGGCGAGAGCGGTGCAGAGGAAAGCGTCGTCGGCCGTGTGGCCGTGAAATTGAAAGGGAACCACAGCGATGGATTTGCGGGGCTGCGAGCGCGGAGTGGCGACGGCGGGCGAGGATGACGGAGGCGCGGCAATCGATTTTAGAGCGGAATTCACTTCGCATGCGCGAGCGGGACGGCGCGTCGGATCTTTTTCGAGGCACTGCAGGATCAAGCGATCAAGCGGAGCCGGAAAGCCGGGGCGCAAACTGCCGGGCGATGGCGGCGTAGTGGTGGCGATCGCATGCATGATCGCGAGCGCGCTGAGACCTTCGAACGGGCGGCGGCCGGTGGCTGCTTCGTAGAGAACGGCACCGAGCGAAAAAATGTCGGAGCGGCGGTCAACCGGTTCGCCGCGCGTTTGTTCGGGAGACATGTAGGCGACGGTGCCGACGACGGAGCCGGGGCGGGTGAGGACGTCATCGACCGTTGCGGAAGGATCGGCGGAGGAAAAGTCCTGGGTGACTTTTGCGAGGCCGAAGTCGAGAATTTTCGCGCGGCCGCGTTCGGTGAGGAAAATGTTGGCGGGCTTGATGTCGCGGTGGACGATGCCTTTGGAGTGCGCGGCGTCGAGGGCGTCGGAAACTTCGACGGCGAGAGTGATGAGGGCGTCAAGACCGAGAGAGTGAGAGGCGATGTGGTCTTTGAGAGTTTTACCGTCGAGAAATTCCATGGCGATGAAGACGTGGCCGGAGTCATCGACGAAATCGTGGATCACGCAGATGTTGGGATGGTCGAGCGCGGATGCGGCTTGTGCTTCGCGTTCGAAGCGGGCGAGGGCGTGAGGATCGGCGGCGACATCGGGAAGAAATTTGAGGGCGACGAAGCGGTGAAGGCGCGTGTCTTCGGCTTTGTACACGATGCCCATGCCGCCGCTGCCGATGCGATCGACGACGCGATAGTGCGAGACGGTGCGGCCGATGAGGGAATCGCGTGCGGGCATGCGGGCCATTGTGGAAGGGGTTGTACGGTAAGTCAATAAAACGGGGCGGTTGACGTGCTGTGGTGCGGAGGCTGAAGGCGTTTTGTGGACGGATGCGGATGTCTGGACGTGGGAAGGCACACAGGCGAACTCCAGCCTGTGCCACCTGCTTTCGTCCCTATTGTGATTGTGGCAAGAAGGTGGAGTGGTGCCTGGAGGGTGCATGGCTGAACCCCGGGACCAACTGAGAGTTGGTCCCGCTCAGGCACGAAAGCCTAAGCTACATCGCGCTGCGCGCGACTTAGAACCGCACAGACTGACGGTCTATATTACAGCTCGCTGCGCTCGCCCTGGAGAGGCTATTTACTAGCGCGGGGCGAGTAATTACACTTGTCGCGTGGGATCCTTTTCGCGCGGCTACGGTGGCGGTGGATACGGCGGATACCGCTTCGACATCAGCGGATTTTTCCCGAAAGCGATCAAGTGGATCTGCATCGTTTGCATCGCAGTCTTCACGGCGCAGAAGCTATCGAACTCCAGGTGGGGCAACGAGGGCTGGAATTTCTGGACGCGGTACCTGGGGCTCAGCAGCTACGCGGTAGTTCATGGCTGGGTCTGGCAGCTTTTTACCTACCTTTTTCTTCACGCAAACATCCCGCACATTCTTTTCAACTTGCTGTACCTGGCGATGTTTGGAGCGGTGCTCGAGCACACGTGGGGCGCGCAGAAGTTTCTGACGTACTACCTGATTTGCGGAATCGGCGCCGGTCTGGTGGAAGTGGGAGTGAAGTGGCTGCTGTTCCGGACCGGGCACGGGAGCGAACAGTCGCTGCTGATTCCGACGATTGGCGCGTCGGGCGCGATTTACGGAGTGCTGTTGGCGGTGGCGGTGATTATGCCGCACCGGCAGGTTTATCTGTTTCCGCTGCCGGTGACAGTGTCGATGCGGATTCTGGTGATCGTGCTGGGCGCGATCGAATTTTTCGGGACGTTGGATGCGACGGACGGTGTGAGCCACATCTGCCATCTGGGCGGGATGCTGGTCGGGTACATCTATATACGGCGCGGGTCGTACATGTATGGGTCGCGGAACTATTTTTCGGATTGGAAGAAGAAGAGGTTGAAGCGGAAGTTCGAGGTGTATGTGAAGGAGCATCAGGACCGGCCGTCGTCGCGGCCGGATAATTGGTTGAATTAGTTTTGCGGTTCGCCTGCCTGTGGGGTTTTCTGAGAGTGGATTTTGAGATTGCGTCGTGGTGTGTGTTGGTGCGTACGCTGACGGCGAATGCGCCCGCTTCGCAACGGCGGCGAACCGGCCCCTACAGGTAGTTATGGTTTACGGGTCGCTGCGCTCGCCGAAGTGCTAGGCGCTGCCGATGCGGATTAAGCGCATCAGGTTGGTGGTTCCGCTGGTGGCCAGGGGGGTGCCGGCTACAAGGCCTACTACGTCACCTTTTTTAACCAGGCCTTCTTCGAGGAGGCGGGCTTCGGCGGTTTTTGTGAGCAGATCGAAGTCAGTGAAGCGCTGAATGCTGCGCGGTTGCACGCCCCAGAAAAGGCCTAGGCGGCGGCGCGTTTCGCGGACGGCGGAGAACGCGATGATCGGCGCACGGGGCCGGTATTTCGAGACGAGGCCGGCGGATGAGCCGGATTCGGTGAAGACGGCAATCACGCGGAGGTGCAATTCTTCGGCGGCGTGGCAGACGGCTTCGGCGATGGCTTCATTGATATAGAGGTTGCGGCTGTGCGCGGGGCGCGGAAGCACGGTGACGCTGGCTTCGGCTTCGCGAATGATGCGGTCCATCATCGAGACGGCTTCGAGAGGGTAGAGGCCCGCGGCGGTTTCACCGGAAAGCATCAGCGCGTCGCTACCGTCGAAGATGGCGTTCGCAACGTCGGAAGCTTCAGCGCGCGTGGGGCGCGGATTTTTCTCCATCGAATCGAGCATCTGCGTGGCGGTGATCACGGGGACCAGCGCGTTGCGTGCCTTCAAAATGATCTTCTTCTGCACGACCGGAACTTTTTCCGGATTCATTTCCACGCCGAGGTCGCCGCGAGCGACCATCACGCCGTCCGCGATTTCGAGAATGGCGTCGAGATTGTCGATGGCTTCGGGTTTTTCAAGCTTGGCGATGACTGGAACGTTTTTGCCGGCTCGCGCGATTGCAGCTTTAGCGGCGCCGACATCGGCGGCGGAGCGGACGAAGCTGAGGGCGATGTAGTTCGCGCCAATTTCGAGAGCGGAGAGAAGGTCTTTGCGATCCTTCGGCGTGAGCGAAGGAATCTTCAGCTTTACGCCGGGAAGATTGATGCCTTGGTGCTGGCCGAGGCGGCCGCCGTTTTCCACTTGGGTGATGACTTCAACGCCGCGCGTGGAAAGCACGCGGAGAGAGATCTGGCCATCGCTGAGCAGAATGCGATCGCCCTTGCGAACGGATTCGGGCAGCTCTTTGAATGTGGTGCTGACGCCTTGCTCGGTGCCGACAAGGGGTTTGGTGGTGATGGTGAATTTCTGGCCGAAGCGAAGGTGGACGCCGGTGGGAGTGACGAGCGCGCCGGTGCGGATCTTCGGACCCTGCAAGTCGGCGAGGACCGCGATGGGCTTCTGATGTTTTTTCGAAGCCTTGCGAAGGTACGTCACCAGGCGCGCACGGTCTTCATTGGTGCCGTGCGAAAAATTGAGGCGAGCCACATCCATCCCGACCCGGACCAACTTATCGATCATTTCGTAGGAGGAAGTGGAAGGGCCGAGAGTACAAACGATTTTAGCGCGTCGAATTTGGGTCACTGTTATTGGGCCACCGAGAAGCCGCTCACGATTGTATAAAGAAACGCGATTCCTTTGTTGAAAGAATCGACGGGAATCTGTTCGTCGTCGGAATGCATGCGGGTGTAATCGGTTTCAGATAGTGGAAAAGGGATCACGCCGTAGGCCTGGACGTTGCGCATGCGGAGGCGATCCGAATCGGTGGCCCACGGGGACATCATCGGAATGGCGTTCGCGCCCGGGAAAGATGTGGCGGTCGCTTTCACGATGGCGCGGTAGAACTCGCTATCGAGCGAAGAGTTGGGTGAGGCTTCGCGGCCGCCTGGCTGAAGATCGAGGCGGACCTGGGGATCGTTGACGACTTTGGTGAGCGTGGAGATCAGGTCGTTGATCTGATTGCCGGGAATCTGGCGGATGTTCAGGTTGCCGCGCGCTTCGGATGGAACCACGTTCACGCGAATGCCGGCCTGGAGCATGGTAGGTGTAACGGTGTCGCGCAACGTTGCGTTCCAAAAAGGGTTGGTGTTTGAAAGGTAGCGTGCGGCGTGATCGCCACGATCGGGCGATTCGAGCATCTGTATCCACTTGGCGGTCTCGGTGTCTTCGACTGCGGCGAGGCCCTGAAAATACGCGCGTGTAACGGCGGTGAATTGGACGGGAGCTTGCCATTCGCCAAGCTTGGCCATCGCGGCCGAGAGGTGAACGACGGCGTTATTTTTTGTGGGCATCGAAGCATGTCCGGCGGTGCCCGTGGCGATGACGGCGACGTTGCTGGCTACTTTTTCGGCGGCCTGAATGCCGACGTACCAGACTTTGCCGTCTTTCATGACGGTCTCTCCGCCTTCGTTTATGGAAAAGCCGCAGGCGATTTTGTCCCAGTGCTGCTCGACGGCGAATTTCATGCCGAACTCGCCGCCGTCTTCTTCATCGGCTTCCACGAGGAAAATCACGTCGCGATTCAGACGCGCGGCGGTGCGCTTGAGCGCGATGAACGCGGCGAGGTTCGCGACGAGCGGACCTTTGTCGTCGAGGACGCCGCGGCCGTAGATCGTGCCGTCTTTCACGATGCCGCCGAAGGGATCGACGGACCATTTCGATTTATCGACGCCGACGGTATCGAGATGCGCCATTAGGAGCAACGCGCGAGACGGATCGGGAACGGCGCTCGAGGAAAGGCGCGCGACGAGAAATCCGCGGCCGGGGGTGCTTTCGAAAATTTCAGAGGGGATTCCGTTTTTCTGCAGGATGTCGGCGATGTATTTCGCGGCGACGATTTCGTTGCCCGGAGGATTCGTTGTGTTGATTCTGATCAGGGCTTGAAGCCACGCGAGAGCTTCGGATTGAAGCTGGAAGACGGCGGCGTCTGGCGAGACGGGCGCGGCAGCGGCGGCTGGTGGAGGAGCGGCGGCGGCCTTGGATTTGGCTTGGGCGCCCGTGTGGATCGGAAAAATGGAAGCCGCGGCGAGCAAAATCAGACTGGGCAGAACGCGCGGGTGCGCCATTCGGATCGAGTCCTCCATCAATTGAATTCGGATATGCGCCGAGAGAACGAGCCATACTATCATGTGGATTCTGGGGCGTTGTGCGTGCCGGCATGAGGTGTTTCCGGCGCGCAACGGCTGACTTTGGGAGCGAATCGCGCGTGACGAGACAGCCTGCGCGGCAGGCCGTCTTACGAAATCGGAACCTTTGAGGCGGCGCGAAGGAATAAAACGAGAAATCGCCCGGTCCATCCCACAAAGGGTATGAACGCATCGTAATGAAGCGGGGAAGACGCCTGCCGGTAACCAAGCCGAGAGCGGCGCGGGCGAGGACGTTCAAGGAGATTATGCGAAGGAATCTGGGAGTTCGTGCGGTGGTGGTGGGCGCGCTGATTGCGGTGCTTGGCGTGCCGCCGAGCGCGATGCGCGCTTACGCGCAGCAGCAGGAAGGGCCGGCCAAGCCGAGTGGCCAGCAATCGGAGCCTCCCAAGCCTCCCACGGGACAGCAGCAACCGGCGACGGCCGGGCAGCCGCAATCGCAGGCGCCGCAGACGGCGATTTCCGTTTCGTCGAACCTGGTGAACGTGGATACGGTGGTGACCGATTTCGAAGGGAACATCATTCAGGGATTGCAGAAGCAGAATTTCCGCGTGCTCGACGACGGGCAGCCGCAGCAGATTTCGAATTTCGGACCGAGCGAAGCGCCAATCACGATCACGGTGCTGATGGAATTCAGCAAGCTGATGGGCGGCTACTTCGGTTATAAGGCGAAGAACTGGGCGTACGGATTTCTTTCGCATTTGAATCAGAAGGATTGGGTCGCGTTCAAGACGTACGATCTGCGGACGAACATCCTGGTGGACTTCACGCAGAACAAGCAGGAAGTGGCGCAAGCGGTGGCCGGACTTTATTTCCCGGATTTCAGCGAGGCGAATTTTTTCGACGCGCTGCTGGAAACGATGACGCAGATGCGCGACGTGAAAGGCAAGAAAGCGATTTTGGTGATCGCGACGGGATTCGATACGTTCAGCAAACATACGCTGGATCAGACGCTAAAGAGCGTGAAGGAAACCGACGTGACGATTTTCTGCGTCGGGATGGGCGAAGAAATCGATCTATATGGGCGCGGCAGCCACATCGGATATTTGCAGGCGAAGAATCAGATGAACGCGTTTGCGGAGATGACGGGCGGCTACGCGTGGTTCCCGCGATTCGAAGGCGAGATGCCGGATATTTTTAATTCGGTGGCGACGTATTTGCGGAGCCAGTACACGATCGGGTTTGCGCCGGCGGAGGGTGGGGACGGGAAGTGGCACAAGCTGAAGATCGAGGCGCTCGACAACGACGGGAATCCGCTGACGACGCCGGACAAGAAGGGGAAGCCGAAGAAGGTGAATGTTTACGCGCGGTCGGGGTATGAGTCGGCGAAACCGGGGTTGGCGGCGAATTGAATCGCGGCTTCAGGGGCTAAAGCCTGACGAGTCGCATTGTGAATGACACGGCTGAAGCCGTGTCCCGCAAAGCGAAGCAGACTGAAGTCTTCGCTGCGCTTATTTGCGGATGCGGCGGAGGTCGCGGCCGGTCATTTCGGGTGGCTCGGGAACTTCCAACACGCCTAGTAGAGTGGGTGAAATGTCGCGCAGGGAACCGCCGGGTGCCAGCTCGGTGCGGCCGTCTTCGGTGAGCAAAATAAACGGAACAGGATTTGTAGTGTGGTAGGTGTGCGGGCCGCCGGTGACGGGATCGATCATGGTCTCGGCGTTTCCGTGGTCCGCGGTGATGATCCAGGCGCCGCCGCGCGGGCGGAGCGCTTGAAAAATCCTTCCTAATCCCGCGTCGATCGCTTCCACGGCTTTGATGGTGGCTTCGAGCTTGCCGGAGTGGCCGACCATGTCGGCATTCGCAAAATTCATGATGATGGCGTCGAAGTCGCCTTTTTCGATGGCGTGGACGACGGTGTCGGTGACGGCTTCGGCGGACATTTCCGGTTTCAAATCGTAGGTGGGAACTTTCGGCGACGGGATCATCACGCGATCTTCGCCCACGTAGGGCTTCTCGATGCCGCCGTTGAAGAAGTAGGTGACGTGCGCGTATTTCTCGGATTCGGCGACGCGAAGATTTTTGTATTCGCGCTCGGCGAAAACGTTGGCGAGGATGTGCTCGAGTTTTTCGGGAGCGATGAGGTAGCGCAGCCAGGGCCAGGCTTTGTCGTACTGCGTCATGCCGAGGTAGGCGAGATTTTTCGGGCGCGCGGGATCGACGAACTCGGTGAACGTGGGATCCATCAGCGCGCGCGTCATTTCGCGGGCGCGGTCTGCGCGGTAGTTGTAGAAGATGACGGCGTCGTCATCGCGAATCACTCCGCGCGGGCCTGAGCCGTCGGCTTTGGTGATGAGGGTGGGGACGATGAACTCGTCGGTGACGCCTTTTTCGTAGCTTGCTCGGACGGCCTCGACGGGATCGGCGAAGCCGGCTTCGGCGGCGCCGTGAACGAGCGCGCGGTAGGCGCGCTCGACGCGTTCCCAGCGATTATCGCGATCCATCGCGTAGTAGCGGCCGCTCACCGTGGCGATCTGGCCGCCGTACTCGCGGAGTTTCTGCTCGAGTTGGCGGATGTAGTCGATGCCGCTATTGGGCGGAGTGTCGCGGCCGTCCGTGAAGCAATGAACGAAGATGTGCTCGACTTTCGCTTCGCGCGCGATGCGGAGAAGCGCAAAGAGATGACTGATGTGCGAGTGGACGCCGCCGTCGCTCAAGAGGCCCATGATGTGAAGCTGGTGCGCGCGGGCGCGTTCGAGCGTGTCGGCCAGGAGCGGCTGCTTGGCGAAGTCGCCCTGGGCGAGGAGCATTTCGATGCGTGTGATATCCATCTGCACGACTCGGCCAGCGCCGATATTCAGGTGGCCCACCTCGCTATTGCCCATCTGGCCTTCGGGGAGGCCGACAGACGGGCCGGAGGTCTGGATCAGAGTATTGGGGAATTCGCGGAGAAGGCGATCGTAGTTCGGCTTGCGCGCGAGAGCGATGGCGTTGCCGGCGGTTTCGGGGCGGTAGCCCCAGCCGTCAAGTACGGTGAGGACGATGGGTTTTGGGCGTTTGGCCATGTGTATGTCGCGCGCGATGGAGATTCGGTTTAGTGGACGGCAAGGGCGCTGCGGCCGGGGAAGCGGGCGTTTGCGCCCAGGGCTTCTTCGATGCGCAGGAGCTGGTTGTACTTTGCGATGCGATCGGTGCGCGAGGCGGAGCCGGTTTTGATCTGGCCGGAGCCGGTGGCGACGACGAGGTCGGCGAGGAACGCGTCTTCGGTTTCGCCCGAGCGGTGCGAAATGATCGACGCGTATTTGGATTTGCGCGCCATTTCAACGGCTTCGAGAGTCTCGGTGAGGCTGCCGATCTGATTGAGCTTGATCAGAATCGCGTTGGCGATCCCATCGGCGATGCCCTTCGCGAAAATTTTCGGATTGGTGACGAACAGGTCGTCGCCGACGAGCTGAATTTTCTTGCCGAGCTTTTGCGTGGCGAGCTTCCAGCCATCGAAATCATTTTCCGCAAGGCCATCTTCGATCGAGACGATGGGATATTGCTTCACCCAGTTGTCCCAGAATTCGACCATCTGCTGGGACGAGTGCTCGGATTTGTCGGATTTTTTGAAGACGTACTTCTTTTTGTCCGAATCGTAGAATTCGCTGGAAGCGGGATCGAGCGCGATGGCGACCTGTTCGCCGGCTTTGTAGCCCGCCGCGGTGATGGCTTCGAGAATGCGTTCGATGGCTTCGACGTTGGATTTCAAATTCGGCGCGAAGCCACCTTCATCGCCGACGGCGGTGGAGTAGCCGTTTTTCTTCAGAACGTTTTTCAGGTTGTGGAAGATCTCAACGCCCCAGCGCAGCGCTTCGTGGAAGCTGGGCGCGCCGACGGGCATGACCATGAATTCCTGAAAATCGACGGAGTTATCGGCGTGTGCGCCGCCGTTGATGATGTTCATCATCGGGACGGGAAGGGTGTTGGCGGAGCCGTCACTCGAGTAGCGCGCGATGTACTTATATAGAGGTAGGCCGACTTGCGCAGCGGCGGCGCGGGCGGTAGCCATGGAGACGGCGAGGATGGCGTTGGCGCCGAAATTGGATTTATTGGGGGTGCCGTCGGCGTCGATCATTTTGCGATCGACGGCGTGCTGGTCCGAGGCGTCGAGTCCGATGACGGCTTTGGAGATTTCGTTGTTGATGTGGCCGACGGCTTTCTGTGTGCCCTTGCCGAGGTAGCGGGACTTATCGCCGTCGCGAAGCTCGATGGCTTCGTGCTCGCCGGTGGAAGCGCCGGAAGGGACCGCGCCGCGGCCCATCGCGCCGCCTTCGAGGTACACATCGGCCTCGACGGTGGGATTGCCGCGGGAATCGAGGATTTCGCGGCCATGGATGCGGATGATCTTTGCGGACATTCTTCCCCCTGACGGATTGCTCGGCAATTTGAAGCGACAAACATCCTAAACGCTGGGCGCAGGGCGATTCAAGTGCGCCAAAAGTTTTCGGCCGCGGGCGCGCATGGCGGCTGTGCCGATTTCGGTGAGTTCCGCGAGGAGCGGAAGGATTTTCGTTTTCAGTTTTGGGTCGCGCGCGGCGAAGTCGGTGAGTGCTTGCATGGCGTGAGTTTTCACGATGCTGCTGCGGTCTTTGAGGTAGTCGAAGAAGATGTCGATGGCGACGGTGCGCTCGCGCGGCGTGAGCGGGAGGCGCGGGAGGATTTGCGCCATGTGCCAGCGGATTTCGATCTGGTCGGTGCCGCCGGCGAGGCCAAGGAAATCGAGTTTGTGCGGCGCGAGTAGGTCAGGGCGCTGGCGGGAAATTTTTTCGATGGCGTCGGAGGCGCGCATCAGAAGCACTGCGTTTGCTGCGGCGGTGGCTGTGCGTTTGTCGTCATCCTCGTCCTCGGCTAGTGCGAGGCAGGCGAGTAACGCGGGGAATTTTTTGGGCGCGGCGAGGACTTCGGCGACTACAGCGTTTGTGCGGCCTAGCGTGGTACGACTGCCGCCGCTGAGTTTCGCGAGGAAGGGATTCGTTTTCGCGGCGCTTGGGCGTGTGCGTTTGCGCATCGTGTTAGCCGGTTTTTTTGAGAAGCGTGAGCCAACGGGTGAAATCGACTTGCACTTTGTCGTCGGGCTGCGCGGCGCGGAAGCGGGATTCGAGATCGCGGAAGTACGCGTCGGGATCTTGTAGCGAACGGGCGTAGGCGATGCCGTACGAAGTGGAGCGGCAGTAGCCGGTGAAGTCGGCGACGCTGAGGAATTGGATGTTGGGCATGTCGGTGAGTTCGATGACGGTCATGCGCGGCTCGCTGCGGAGAATGTCTTCAGGGAACTGCTTGAGGACACGCTCGTCGCGGAAATCATTCCAGCGGGCGGTGAACTCCCCGCGGATCACGTCGTAGATGGGTCCGACGGTTTTGGGGAAGTCGCCACCGCAGACGGCGAAAATTCCGGCGGGGCGGAGCCATTCGGTGACGCGTGCGAGAACGATCGCGGGCTCCATCCAGTGCAGGGCGTGAGCGGTGGTGACTAGGTCGATGCTCGCGGCGTCGAAGTGAGCAGTCTCGGCGGTTTCGGTGCGGACGACTACGCGAGGCTCGTTTTCGCGGAGGCGCGCGGCCATCTGTGCGTCGGGTTCGAGGCCAATCACTTGATCGAAGTCGTTGAGGAGGCCGTGTGCGAGTTTGCCGGTGCCGCAGCCTAGGTCGAGAGCGATGCGGCGCGGAGGTGGGAGCGCGGAGAAGATTTTTTCGTAGATGACGGGTGGGTAGCCCGGGCGGTAGATGTCGTAGGTTTTTGCGGCGTGGCCGAATTGGGTGCGGATTGACATGGTAAAGAGCGGCGCGGAGTGGCGCCACAAAAGGCAGCGTCAACTGCTGCCCGGTCCCGCTCGCTTTGCGAGCGAGACCGGCCGTTTCAGAATCGAGAGCCGCGTGCGGCGAGCTACTCAGGTTCCTCGATCATGGATTCGGGGCGAACGACGACTACCACGCCGCCGTCGCTGACTGCGTAGCGAGCCTTGTCGGCTTCGTGGTCGTAGCCGATCACGGTGCCTTCAGGCAAGCTGACGTGGCGATCGATGATGGCGCGTTTAATTTTGCAGCGGCGGCCGATGTTGACGTGATTGAAAACGATGCACTCGTTCACTTCAGCGTAGCTGTTGACGCGTACGTCGAGGCCGAGCACCGAACGTTCTACGCGACCTCCGGAGATGATCGACCCGGAACCGACGATGGAGTCGAGCGCAGAGCCGCGGCGCTCGGGATCTGCGAAGACGAACTTTGCCGGTGGATACTGCTGCTGCCAGGTGTGAAGCGGCCAGGACTTGTCGTAGAGGTTGAATACCGGCGTGACCGCGACGAGGTCCATGTTCGCTTCGTGATAGGCATCGACGGTACCGACATCGCGCCAGTAGGCCTGCTCGTTTTTGTTTTCGTCCTGGAAGTTGTAGGCGAAGACGCGATGTTTATCGATGATCTTCGGGATGATGTTCTTGCCGAAGTCGTGCTGCGAAGTGGGATCTTCGGCGTCGGCGATGAGCAGCGGGAGAAGCAGCTGCGTGTTGAAGATATAGACGCCCATCGAGGCGTTGCACTTCTCCGCATTGCTTGTGGAGCGCTTCGGTGCGGCCGGCTTTTCTTCGAAGCCGACGATGCGCCAGTCTTTATCGGTCTCGATCACGCCGAACTGCTTGGCGGCGAGATGCGCGTCCACTTCGAAGGTGGCCACGGTGACGTCGGCAGCGGAATCGATATGCTGCGCGAGCATCTTCTGGTAATCCATCTTGTAGATGTGATCGCCGGAAAGGATGAAGACGTAACTGGATTGCTCGGATCCGATGGAATAGATGTTCTGATACACGGCATCGGCGGTGCCGAGATACCAATTGTGCGAGACGCGCATCTGCGGCGCGAGGACTTCGTAGAATTCGCCCATGCCGACAATTGAAGTCCAGCCGCGGCGTATGTGGCGATTCAGGCTGAGCGATTTGTATTGAGTGACGACGAAGACGCGGCGTAGTTCGCTATTAAGGCAATTCGAAAGAGTGATGTCGATGATGCGGTAGATTCCGCCGAAGGGAACTGCAGGCTTGGCGCGATCGCGCGTGAGAGGCCACAAACGCTCGCCCTGACCTCCGGCAAGCAGTACACCGATCGCTTTCCGCATCGTGGCAATGCCAACGGCCATTCGCGCGCCTCCCGGGACTTCGCAAATGAAAGCAACGCATTCTAGCAGCAATAGCAAGGCCGCGCACTTCAGGCAAAACCCTTAGGAATGCTTGAAAAAAACCGTGCACCTCGAAGGATGGTCGGAGCGTCCAACGCGCGTAGAGGGAGCCGGGTCGCGGCGCGTTTTATTAATCAGGGAGTAACGTAGCCCAAAATTATGAGATGTTGAATATTCCAGCTTGACTTGGAGTCAGTAAGGGCGATATGACTTTTGGCAATTGCTGGTACAGGTGTGGACCAGCTACACTGGATATACCTCAGTGAGAACAAACATCCAACGGGGAACGGGGGTGAATACGCGTGGCAGAAGTTGTCATTCAAGAGGGTGAATCTCTGGAGAATGCCCTTCGACGGTTCAAGAGAAAGGTCCAGTCGGAAGACATTATTAAAGAGATCAAGAAGCACAGCTACTACATGAAGCCAGGTGAGAAGCGTCGTGCGAAAGAGGCCCTCTCGCGTAAACGGCTCCGCAAAAAGCAACGGCGTGAACAAGACTAGGTCCCAGTTTTTGGGCCCATTCAAACGGAGAATGCCGGTGGTGAGGAGGCCGCAGTTGTAGCGAGTTCCAACTCATCGCTTGGCATGACCTGTTCCGCTGCTACTCCTTTGTTTTTGAACTGCCCAGGAGCAGCGTATGGAGTTTCAAGACAGGGTTTTGAGATGCGCCGAATGTAATGCCGAGTTCATTTTCACCGCCGGCGAGCAGATGTTTTTCGCCGACAAGGGTTTCAAGAACGAGCCCAAGCGGTGCAAATCGTGCAAGGCAAACCGCGCTGCGGGAAATGGGAACGGAAACGGCAACGCTGTCCAGCGTGTCGAAACCAAGACCACTTGCTCGCAATGCGGGAAGGAAACGACGGTACCTTTCAAACCGACGCAAGGGCGCCCAGTTTACTGCCGCGAGTGTTTTCAGCACAGGCGGACAGTGAGCGAGCCCCGCGCGGTGGCGATGTAAAAGTCGCAACCCGAAGCGCTCGGATTGAAAAGTCCGCGCGAAGGCCGAACGAGTCCAGGGTGCCCGGGAGTGGCCGGGCGATTCCTAAGCCGAGCGTGCATAATAAAGGTTGCTAAACAGAGGCTCTTCACCGTCTGGGCGGTGGAGAGCCTTTTTGTTTTTGTGCGGACGGTTACGCGGCGTGCGCCACTGCCGCGCCGTTGACGGGCACGATCTGGCGGAGCGCCGCGACGAACGCTTCCATCTCGGGTTGGGTGCCGATCGTGACGCGGACGAACTCTGGCATGGAAGGGAAGTATCGGCCGACGAGAACGTTGTGTTCGGCGAATTTTGCGATGATCGGCTTGGCGTCTGTGCCGACGCTGAGCATCACGAAATTTCCCTGCGACGGAATGTAGGTGCGGCCGTCTTTTGTGAGTTGCGCGTAGAGCCAGTCGCGCGAACGCATCAGCTTGTCGAGCGTAACGGCGAGACCTTCGTAATCTTCGAGGCTAGCCGTCGCCGCGGCGATTACGGCGGCGTTGATATTGTCCTGCACGAAATAGCGCGAGAGGAGTTCGATCGTCGGCTTGCTGCCCACGCCGTAGCCGAGGCGCATTCCCGCCATGCCGTAAATTTTCGAAAAAGTGCGAGCGACCAGGACGTTGGGGTGCGCGGCGATCAACGGCGTGGCGGTGCCGTAGGTGGGTGCGTCGGCGAATTCGAAATAGGCTTCGTCGATGAGGATCAATGTAGTGGGCGGAACGGCGGCGACGAACGTCGTTAGTTCATCGCGGGGGATGAAGGTGCCGGTGGGGTTATTGGGATTGCAGAGGTAAACGATGCCGGTCTTCGAGGTGCAGGACGCGGCCATCCTTTGAATATCCTGCCGATGATCGGTAGTGAGCGGGATTTTCACGGTATTCGTGCCGCCGATTTCGGCGTATTCGAGAATCGCTTCAAAGGTGGGAAGCGGAGCGACGAGATTCGATTGAGCAGGGAGGAACGCGGCGTCGGCGCATTTCAGAATTTCCGTGGAGCCGCAGCCGAGCGCGATGTTTTCGGGGGCGACGTCGTGTTTTTTGGCGAGCACGGCCTTGAGTTGTTTGGCGGCGTCATCGGGATAGCGATTGGAGATGGCGGCGCACTTCGCGAGGGCGGCGCGGGCTTTCGGCGAGGGGCCGTAGGGATTTTCGTTGTAGTTGAGCAGGACGGGCGATGCGGGATCGGCGGCCGGAGACGGCGCGAGCTCAGACGCGGCACCGGCAAGTTCGGCGTCAAGATTTGGCGCGAGCGCGGGATATGCAAGCGCGGCGGCAATCGATCCGGTGATGGCGCGCGAAAAACTGCGGCGCGTAAGCGTGGTCATCAGGGCACTCCGGTGATGGATTGGCGTGGATGATACGCGGTGCGGGGGCAGCCCTCAAAGAAAATCGCAGAATCTCAAGCGCGAGAGGGGGCATCAAAGCGGTGCTGCAAAAGACGCGATTTGGCGCGACCTGCCGTAACGATGCGCCGGGAGGACGACCATGGCCAAGAGGCCATTGAGCGAGAAGGCTGTGCGGGAGAAGTTGAGCGAACTGCTGAGCTGGGGCGAGGCGCACGCGGACTGGAAGAAGGCGATTGACGGAGTGAGCGAATCCAAGCGCGGCATCCGACCGCAGGGGATTCCTTACTCGTTGTGGGAATTGTTGGAGCACGTGCGCATCGCGCAGTGGGACATCATCGCGTTCACAAAGGACGCGAAGCACAAATCGCCCGAGTGGCCGTCGGGCTACTGGCCAAAGTCGCCTGCGCCGCCCGATGCGGCTGCGTGGGACAAGACGGTGAAAGAGTTCTTCAAGGGAATCAAAGAACTTCAGAAGCTCACGCTCGACCCGAAGGTGCAACTCGATCAGAAAATCGCACACGGCACCGGCCAGACGCCGCTGCGGCAAATTCTGCTGTTGGCAGACCACAACGCGTACCATCTGGGGCAGTTCGTGCTGGTGCGGCGCGCATTGGATGACTGGAAGGGAAACTGAGCGAGGGCGCGCGCTCGTATCAGGCTCGGCTAGACTGATATAATCGGTTGGTCGGGACTGAGGACTTACATGAGCCGTGGACAAGCCATCGTAGACAGCGCCGTTTCCAAAGACGGAAACGAGAAGATTTGGGGTGCGTTTCGCCGCTGGGGCTATTTGCAGGCGAACATCGACCCGCTGGGCGACCTGAAGCCCGTTGCGATGCCCGAGCTGGACGTGCAGGGCCCCGAGGCGGAAGCGGCGAGGCGCTATTACTGCGGCAGCATCGGCGTTGAGTTCATGCACATACCTGACGCCCGGCGGCGGCAATGGATTCAGGAACGCATGGAAGCCGATGCGGCGGAGACGGATCAGAAGCGCATCCTCGGTTGGCTGGTGCGCGGCGAAATTTTTGAGCAGGTCCTTCAGACGCGTTATCTCGGCACGAAACGCTACTCGCTGGAAGGCGAAGTAGCGCTGCTGCCTCTTCTTGATTCCATTTTGAGCGAAGCCGCAGAGCATGGCGCCGAACAGGCGGTGCTGGCGATGAGCCATCGCGGTCGGTTGAACGTGATGGTGCACATCGCGGGACGCGGCGCGGCGGAAGTGTTCGCGCGATTTGAAGATGTGGACCCGCGAAGCGTACTAGGCGGCGGCGACGTGAAGTACCACATGGGCGCGACGGGCGATTTCGGCGCGGCGGACGGCAAGACGATCGAGATTCACCTGGTTTCAAACCCGAGCCACCTAGATGCGGTGGATCCTGTGGCGATCGGCCGCGCGCGCGCGAAGCAGACGCGCATCGGCCACGAGAACGGACGCACGCAGATTGTGCCGGTGATCATGCACGGCGACGCGGCGTTTGCCGGACAAGGCATCGTCGCCGAGACGCTAAACATGGCGGCGGTGGAAGGGTTCACGGTGGGCGGCGCGTTGCACGTCATCGTGAATAACCTGATCGGGTTCACGACGACGCCGCGCGATTCGCAGAGTTCGCGGTTTTCTTCCGACTTGGGCCGCCGGCTGCCGATTCCTATTTTTCACGTGAACGCCGAAGATCCGGACGCCGTGGTGCGCGTGGGGAAGATGGCGCTCGACTACCGGTATGAATTTGGTTCGAACGTAATTGTGGATCTAATCGGCTACCGCAAGCACGGACACAGCGAAGTGGACGACCCGACGATCACGCAGCCGCTGCGTTACCGGAAGATTCAGGATCGCGCTCCGATCTGGGAGCAGTACGCGGAGAAGACCGGCATCGATGCGACGCCGATCGTTGAGCAAGCGCGCGAGGAATTGGATGCGGCGCAGAAGCACGCGTTGGAATTGGAAAAGAATCCGCCGATGCGGCAGATGCCGCACTACTGGGACGTGTACAAGGGCGGAAAGTGGAAGACGGACTATGAAGTTGAAACCGGCGTGCCCGTTGAAACGCTGAACGAAATTGGCGCGCGGCTCGTTGCGTATCCCGATGGATTTCACATTCACCCGAAAGTGAAAAAGCTGCTGGAACAGCGCATGGAAATGGCGCAGGGGAAGCGTCAACTCGATTACGGCATGGCGGAAGCGCTTGCGTTTGGCTCGCTGCTCGAGCAAGGGACGCCGGTCCGATTGACGGGGCAGGACAGCCGGCGCGGAACATTCAACCAGCGGCATGCGGCGCTGATCGATATTGAGACGGAAGAAGAATACGTGCCGCTGGAGCATCTGACGGCGGATCAGGCGTGGTTCGAAGCGTACAACTCTACGCTCTCTGAAATGTCTGTGCTGGGATTCGAATACGGATTCGCGCGCGATTATCCGGAGGCGCTGGTGCTGTGGGAAGCGCAGTTCGGCGACTTCGCCAACGGCGCGCAGATCGTGATCGACCAGTTTGTGACGGCAGGCGAAGACAAGTGGGCGCTGCTATCGGGCGTGACGATGCTTTTGCCGCACGGCTACGAGGGCCAAGGGCCGGAGCATTCGAGCGCGCGCATCGAGAGATTCCTGCAATTGGCGGCGCGCGACAATATTCAAGTCTGCCAGCCGACCACCGCGGCGCAGTATTTTCATTTGCTGCGGCGGCAGGCGCTGCAGCACTGGCGTAAGCCGCTGATTGTATTCACTCCGAAGAGCATGTTGCGTAATCCGGCGGCGGGATCCTCACTGGCGGATTTGGCAGCGCCGAAATTCCAGAGGATCATTCCGGATAAGGGCGATGGGAGCGCGACGACGCGCGTGCTGCTGTGTACCGGCAAAATCGGGCACGAGCTGGTGGCGGAGCGCACGAAGCGGAAAGACACTTCCACGGCGATTGTGTTCGTCGAACAGATGTATCCGTTCCCCGAAGTGGAGCTGCAGGCGGAACTGGATCGCCACCCGAACGCGCGAGACATCGTGTGGGTGCAGGAAGAGCCGGCGAACATGGGCGCGCTTGCGTTTGTGCAGCCGCGGCTCGAGCACCTGACGCACGGAAAACCGGTGCGGACGGTGAAGCGTTCAGCGAGCGCGAGCCCCGCGACGGGATCGCACGGCGCGCACGAGATGGAGCAGCACACGCTGCTCAATCTGGCCTTCGGCGGGCCGGACAAGGCGTAGGAAAAACTTCCACAAAACTTAACAGTGACGGTTGACGGGCTTCAGCTTAGCGGGTGCTCGTTGCTGTGTTAGCTCGCCTGAATTATTTCGTTGCGATCACTAGTTGTTGCGGCGCGTTTGGCACTGGCACAAGTTCGACGTGCTTGAATCCGGCGGAGCGGAACATGCGTGTGTAGTCGGCGAGCGTGTAAGCTTCGCCTCCGGGCGTGGAAGCGAAAAACATCAGAGACATCAGCGCGGGCGCGGGCGGCGAAATGCGGTCGTCATTCGGAATGAAGCCGAGAGTGGCGACACGCCCGTTTGGCGCTAGCGCGGCGTGGAGTTTCTTCAAAAACGTTTCGATCGTCGCAGGGTCGAGAAGCTGAAGAAAATTCGTGAGCAGCGCCAGGTCGTAGCCCGATCCAAGGTCGATGTCGAATGCGCTGCCGGGAATTTTGTGGAATTGCGAAGCGACGCCGGCGATGTCGGCTTGTTTCTGGGCGACTTCTAGGACCGGCGCCCAGTCCTGCGAATAAATTTCGGCATTCGGGTTATTCGCGGCGATCGTAACGCCGAAAAGCCCGTGCCCAGCGGCGACGTCGAGCACTTTCATGCGCCGCCCGTCTTCTACGTTCAGAATCTTGGCGAGGTTGTGCGCCATCGGCGCCTGCACAGTCGCCATCGAAACGGCGAAATCCACCCAGGCTGGATCTTCCGGGTCCATCATACCGTCGTCATCGGCTGCGTTGCGTCCGCGGCGGATGGCCTCGGTGAGCGATTGGAAGGGACGCATCACGTGATCGGATGCGAAAAAACCTTGGGCGGCGTCGATGACGCACGTAGGTGAATTGCGATCGAGGAACGCCTGCGAGTCCGGTGTGAGGGCATAGGTGGAATCGTGTTTGGTGAGGAAGCCTTGCGTGACGAGATTGTCGCAGAGGATGCGGAGGCCGCGTTCGGAAGCGCGGGCTGCAGCGGCGAGTGACGCGATTGAATTTTTACCCCGGCCGATTAGCGAAAAGAGATCGAGTTCAATCGCCGTCTTCATAGCGGCGGTGCGCTGATAGGCGTTGAACGCTTCCATGATGCGTTCGGGTGTGGGCTTGGCTGCGGGATTCGGAGTGGACATTCGAGTGGCCTCAATGTATCCGATTCGTGTGCGGCGCGAAAGATGCGATG
>Ga0206966_1053_pt1 | contig 35501 bp, 31 predicted proteins | sample Alteio_BWOrgHeat_23_FD_152970 | JGI IMG/M metagenome (GOLD analysis project Ga0206966, IMG submission 152970) | Enriched cells from forest soil in Barre Woods Harvard Forest LTER site, Petersham, Massachusetts, United States -... | ecosystem: Environmental > Terrestrial > Soil > Temperate forest >...
CCTTTGTAACCTGCTCCCGGGAACGACCCAAACATAAACATATGAATAGGTTAGGTAAATGGCACGACGACACTTCCCCCCTCCATTGCGTCCCTATCCGTTCGATGGCATAGAAAATCTATATTATTCGGTAGAAGAATTTCTGCGGCGCTTAGCACCGCTTGAGAATTAATTTCTATCATCATCATCACGTTGCTCATGCTGTCATAGAGTAGTGTCTCGGTCGACTCGGAATTCGCGCCGCGAAGGGTTTGGTGGCGCGAGGAGGTCATTAGGTGAATCTACGGAGTTTTATCGAAATGCTTGCGGGATATGTCGAATGCTTCGGATCTATCCACAGCTTGGAACGGGTCTAAATTACGCATATAGGGTATCTGGCGCAACCAAGGTATGAATTGTTCACCGGCTTCATCCTTGGTCATGAACGGTCCCTCTAAGGTGAATGGCCCCGTAGGTACCTTATCGTTGGGCTTATGGGCAAAAAACCAAGGATATGCGGCCAGGACTCTTTCTCTCTCCTTCTTTGCAAGCGTTTTATCGGCGTCGATGACGATGTAGCCATTCGATATCATACCATCCAGCCATGTCAGAATCATTTCGTTGGTGATTAAACCTGGTTTACGACCAGGCATCTTATCCAAATCGCTCTCTGATAGCCTATGCAGATATGACCACGCGAGAGGTAACGCTTCGACCCAGATATTACTTTCACGATATTCTTGCGGCATCAGAAATCGCTTGGGATACGGGATGGGCTTGATGACGTAGTAGACACCATCGATATCAGCGGTCATCGGGAACCCTTCCATGTGAAAAAATTCCAGGCACATGTAATCTCACATCGTGAGGTGGAGTCATGCTTGTTTATTGGACTTGCGATTGCGCAGTGCGAGATATTGCACGTAGTCGCCAAGCTCATTCAGAAATTTTTGATTGAGGGACCTTGGGTCTATGTTGCGGAAAATTGTCCTGAGAATGGGTCCTGGTGAGGGATTATCCGAAGTACCCGTCAAGTAATCGAGATCGATGCTGAGAGCCTTGGCTATCTTCAGAAGATTTGAAAATGAGGGCGCACGGTTCCCGGTCTCGAAGTGGCATAGGATGGGAGATTGAATTCCAGCGAGCCGTGCAAGGTCTACCTGTGAAAGACCACGCTTCACGCGTATTTCTATGAGACGTTGGGAAAATATGACGTATTTTGGGCTCGGTATGTGCGTCATATCTCTATCCAATAAAAATATTATGGGCGACGGAAATTTCAAATCCCGAAGTTCATTGAGGACGATTACATATCGATAAGAGCAATATAATAACATTACAAACAGCAATGCAAGGGGAGGGCCTCACTATTACCGACTGCTAGATTCAAAACCTGGTGCGGATCCTGGGATGATTGCTGGTGGCGGCATGTACCAAACCCCTTTAGTACGCGAAATCCCCTTCAAATAGGGTCTTGGAGGGAAGATTTGGGGATTAGGGTGGTGGTGGAGTCCACCCCTATGAGCACCGCCACGGCCTCAATTGTCAACCATGCGCATCCGACCGGGGATATTCCCATCACCGTGCGGGCCCCTTACCAGCGTCCCCAGGGTGTGCGCGTGATTGCGTCACCGGATCACATCGAGATCGATGCGAATTGGCAGACGTCCGCTGGTGAGTCGGTGCGGTTGGTCCTGCGGGACGCCAAGGAGTTCCACGGCATTCCCATCGGCTTTGATGGGCACGTCCACTCCCTGCACCGGCGATCGATCAACCGTTTCCTCGACTCCATAGCGGGCGATGACCGCCCTGCCGTGCAGTGGCTGGACAATCATCTCCGCGCGGAGGTCCTGCGTCATCCTTCCAGGGAGGAGACGCCAGCAGATCGCCGCATTCCGTCCGAATCCCAGGCCAGAGCCCTCCTGGGTGCAACGCATAGCAGAGAGTCCCTGGTTCTAGCAGATAGGGGTCGAGGACCTGCTTTCTCGGTCCCCATCCACCCCCCGTCGATCCATTCGTCGGCCCAGTTGACCATCTTCGATCTCCTCGGAGTCGCGCTCCCTATGGTCGAGTCCGCTACCCATCTGGGTCAGCCGGTGGTGAGCGCGCCTGATGCCGCCGTGATGGGTGACGAGGCGCATCGAGTGAACGCCCCTGCGACGGCCATCAATGCCGCCGCCCCTGTCGAGCTATCGTCATGATCATCGAGAATGAACCCTCCGCCGTCTACCACGCCAAGCCGGCTCCCGGAATTGGCAGCCATGCCCTCATGGACAGCGACCAGGAGGCGGGCGGCTCCCTGCGCGCCTATTACGAGCTGCATGTCGCGCCGCCCATCGGAACCTCCAAGGAGAGCGACGGGTTCAAGTTCGGGCGTGCCTTCCATGCGCGCGTGGGCGAAGCCCGCGATTTTGCCCTCGGCACGGATCCCGAATTCGTCATCCGACCGCCGACCTATGTCAATGCCAAGAAGGAGACCAAGCCGTGGTCGGCGAAGGCCAAGGAATGCGAGGCGTGGCTGGCCAAGGAGACCCGCACGGTCCTGAAGCCCGAGGATGCCCTCGACATCGAGCGCATGCGCCACGCCATGCAGGAAGATGACGCCGCCCGCGAGATCATGCAGCAGGGGAAAGCCGAGGTCGTCGTCCGACGCACGGACGAGGTGACGGGATTGACGGTGCAGTGCCGTTTCGACTGGATCGATCTGGACCGCAAGATCTGGGCCGATTTCAAGACCACCGATGATCTAGCCTGGTTCACCAAGGACATCGTCCGCTACCACTACGACCGGCAGCATGCGTGGTACTCCCGCATCCTGTGCGACGAGATGAAGTGGACCTATCCCGATCCGGATCTGCGCGGCTACATCATCGCGAGCTCGAAGGAGCTGCCATGGTCGAGCCAGGTGTACACCTTCACCCCGGAACGCCTCACGCAGAGCGACAGCAAGAATCGTCTTGCCCTGAATCGTCTCGCCCAGGCCTACCACGAGAACCACTGGCCCCACGCTACGGGCGGCATCATCACCGTCTGACCGCTCGCGCGAGCCGGTGCGGCACCTTCACTCCAACGGAAAAGGACGATCTCATGTCTCCACTCCTGCTGATGCTGCCATCCTCCGTTCGGGGCGGCCGGGTCGCCCATGCCGGCGGTCGGGAAGGCCGATCCGTCCATGTGATTGTCGCGCATCCGGTGCAGAAGGGACACTTCCAGCGGGCGATCGGCGATCCCCTGTGCCGACCGGCCTCGCGTTTCGCGCATCTCAACGAATATGCCATTACCAGCCTCTCGGTCGCCGAGGCCTGTCCCCAATGTCTGATCCAGGCCGTCCGTCTCGGGATCCTCACCCAGGACCAGGTGCGTGCGGCCGAGGTTGCGTACGCGAGCTCGCGCATCGCTCCGCAGCCATCGGTCTCGGTGCCATCCCGGCCGCTCAATCCCTGGCACCAGCTCCCGATGTGGAACGAGATCCCCATCGACGGGACGCCGGCGGCCGCCGGCCCGGGGGCGCGGGCCTTCTCGAGGTTGGCCATGCATGGCCGACGCCTCATGCCGAACCCGGAGCCGCTGCGCGCCACGCTGTCTGGGACGTGGTTCTATCAGCGTGCGCTGTCCCTGGCTCCGGGGGAGATCCACAAATCGCCCATCATCCTGCGCCTGCCCGCCCCCCAGGCCATGAGTGACAAGGTCGTCATTCTGGCGGCCTCCCAGGGCATCCCGGCATTGCGCGCCACACCCTTGGCTCGCCTCGGCAATGACCTGGTGGTCTCGGTCAGCTCCTATGAGGTCCTCCTCCGCTTCCATCAGCCCAGGGGCTTCCCGGGAGGGATATCTCGCTACCGCGACACGCTGAGCGCCTGGCATCGGTACTCCCTGACCGACCAGGCACGGCTGGAGCGGAAGCAGTGGCGCATCGAGACGATACGTCGACTCGTCGCTGGTGGGGCGAGCGAAGCGGACATCGCAGGCTGGATGTTCGAACGTGCGACCTACATCGTCGAGATCTCCCATCAGCCACATCCTTCTCAGACCTGAACGGCCGATAGTCATCTCCTGACCGTTCCATCTCCCTGCGATCGGATCCTCTTATGCCAACGAGTCCGCACCCCGAACCATCGACTCCAGCCGCCATCAAGTCTGAAATCCTGGTCGGCTACAGCGATTACGGCCCCCGGTCGGGCGAGGCGCACAAGATCGAGCTCGAGGCCATTCCCAAGCATGTCCTGGCCTGCGGAACCACCGGGTCCGGCAAGACCGTCTGCCTGAAGGTGGTCGCGGAATCGCTGTTGGCCCGCAACATCCCCATCTGCTGCATCGACGTCATGGGCGATCTGGCCGGCTTGGCGGTTCCCGCCGGCAGCCCCGAGGTCTATCGCCGACTGGGATTACCCGAACCGCTCGAGGTGAGCGAGAAGGCCTGGTCCCTGGGTCGGCAGGTCGCCGATCGGCTGGAGAAGATCATCCATGCCCGTTACCTGACGCCCTGCTCTGACATCGGCGAACGTATGGCCATCTCGCCGCTCCCCATGAAGCCGAAGTATTTCGAGGAGGAGTACCAGAAGGACCGCGATGAGGTCGAGCTGCAGGCCAGCACGGCCGCCTGGGCCCTGATGGGGAAGATCGGGCTCAAGCAGCCGCGCGATGGCGTTGGCGGTGAACCCGAACTGGTCCGGGGCCTGATCTTCGAGGTGATCATCAAGGCATGGCAGGAGGACCTGGATCTCAATGGGGTCGACGGGATCGAGAACTTCCTAACCCTCTCCAAGCAGGTGTTCGCCAAGCGCATGCCCGGAAATCAGGAGAGCAAATACGAGGCGGGACTCCGGAGCCTCTCCACCGGCCAGGCGGCGCGCTGGCTCGAGGGGACGCGAGTCGACTGGGATGCCCTCTTCACGGTGCCGAAGGGGAAGACGCCCCTAATCATCATCGCTTTGGAGCATATTCCGAGGGAGCAGCACCCGTGGGTCGTCAGCCAGGTGGTGAGCAGCCTCGCCGGATGGTGCTCGATCCAGCCTCCGACACCCGGTCGGCCACGCGTCGGGCTCCTTATCGACGAGCTCGCCGGCGAGGGCGGCCGGAACTCCCTGCTCCCGCATCTCACCTACTCGTCGGCCTCGGGGACGGCCCTGCGCCATGTCCTGCGCAAGGGTCGGCACTGGGGTCTGGGGCTCTTGGCGGGTAGCCAGAGCCCCTCGGATATCGACGGTCGCTCCTTCACCTTCTTCAACACCACCTTCGCCGGGAGGCTGAAGACCGACCACGATGTGCGCCTGGCCTTATCGGGTGGGAATCTGTCTGGGGACAAGCTGAAGAAGCTCTCGGGCGTCATCAAATCTTCGACGGCTCCGCGCATGTTTTACACCAATGCTCGGGGATGGTGCGAATCCATCCAGGTGCGCTGGCTGGGGACCCTGCATTCCCGCATCGAGCGCCATCAGGTCGCCAAGCTCTATCAATCGGGCCATTTCCAGCGCCCTGGGTCTGGGGTAGAATCGAATCGATGGACCTACCACGATCAGCGGCTTCATGATCGCGGTGGCCGTCTGGTGGCAGTGCTCACCCGAGGTACGGCTGGAATCGTCACGGCCCTCATCGATAGCGCGGGAACGGGCATCGAGAGCGCGGTCTTCGCGCTGTCCACGGAGGGTCTGCTCCGGGCAAGTCTCTGGATCGGATCGCGCAGCGGATCCCGAGGGGTCAGCCTCGTGTGCAGAGATGGCGAGGACCAGCGAATCCTGCTGGATATGGCAAGGAAGGCGGAAATTCCGATCCATGGGAATGATCGGCCATGGCATGTTCTGCCCCCGCGGTGCCCGACCGATCCGGCTGGATTGGTGGCGGCTGTTCATCAAGTAGTGCTCGCGGCTGGCTGTCTTGCGCAGATTTCCACACGGGACCAGGCAGCAGCGTGATCACCCGGAGGGGATAGTATTGATGGTCGGCATTTACCGCTCCAGTTATGTTATCTTGACGCCCCCTATTGCCCTATGCGGTTAGCCCCCTTTACGAGCACATACGTTCCATTGCTGATTCCTATCAGGGTTAATAGTTCTGTCGGTAGTTGCGGCATGGTCATTGTCGTCACCACGCTGTAGAGGAATACCACCAAGACGACGAGTGTCCAAATCAGAATCTGTACTCGATGTATCGCAGGACCATTCTCATCATTGATGAGGTCTGCAAAGAGACTTTCTGAGCGAGGCATAAGTCCGTCGATAGCGGATTTTGATTGTTCAATTTTCAATTGCTCTTGGTCTAAGAGGGCTCTGACATTAGGGGGTTGAGGCGCCGCTGCCTGCAGAGCGGCAATAGCCAACTCAGAAGCTGCTATACTTTGGACAAGGGCAAGAAATTTCGCCGACGTCGCAGAAGGATTCAGATTCGCAGGCGTGGACACATCAAGCATTGTTCCGAATGCTAACGTTCCACCTCCTATTCCCAGTAAGATAAGGACCTGATCGGTGAGGGTGTGATAATCCTGTAATGCAGCCAAGAGGAATAGAAAACTATAGACACTGACGCAGAGCCAGCACAGCATTTGGACTCGCGCCAAACTAAATGGTCGTTTATAATAATCTAATTTCCCAGGAGGATGCGCCGGATTAGTCAAGGAAAGTGGATTATATGAAAAGACCTTTGGTTGATCGAGTCCTGACGCGCGTAAGAATGCATATTTCTTGAATAAATAGCATATTATCCAAGTCACTAGGATTGATAATCCAATGAAAAGGAAATAGTCCCACCCATCAATAAGCTGGAGGTCGAGCAGAGTTGTTTCACGTTCTTTCCCAGGATATTCGATGCCCCCAGTCGTTCCAAATGCAATATTGATCTTTGATGCCGTGAATTTCGGATGTAACGACAATATCTTCACCCAGGCATCTTTGTTTTCGGACGAGCGTGTTATATCAGCGGCTATTACGGTGCCCAGGACACTGGGGTGAATATTTGGCAGGGGAATATGATCGATGTAGACAATGAGTGTATTTGATCCAGGCAGCGCTGCATCAGCAGGTTTCTCAATGGTCCATTCTATTCGACTGCCCAGGGCGAAAGGTGGTGGCTTTTGCGAGCCGGCATCGGTATTCTTGCCGGAGGCAACTGATACTGATTCGGAATGTGGTACAATGCGAACTGCCGAGATCGTAATGGGCGTCGCGTCAGTGGCGCTAGCGAGAGTACAGGTCTGTTGTGCCAGGAAAGCAGTCAGGCATATGATGAACGCCAGTAGCTGTCTTTTTCGGATGCTCATTATTATTGGCATTGGCGCATTCATTTCAGATTTTTGTGATTCAATCCTAGGTAATCTCATAAGCGATTTCCTTCCTCGTTGTTATTTCAGTAGCACATAGATCACAGCGCGTTTACCGAAAGCGCCATTCAAGGGAGCGAGGACAGGACCTGGTCCATGTCCTTCATGGTTATGGCACCTCTGATGCTATTAACTCTATTAGTAATATCGCCAAAGGATAAGGTTTGGTTTTGCCAATGAGGTCGTAGCTGGAGCATGGCAAACGCTCGTGCAGATCCAGATACTGGCCCCGCAGGAATTGGCACATCAAAGCCTATCGTTTCGTTCCAGCTAGGTGAACCAGATGGTGCGCTTGCGGGGAAACTCCATTGATCGGTTTCATCGACGGCCTGCACTGCTGCAGGGCTTACGATGCTCGCGTCGAGCAAGTGATTTGCTGCTTCGCCGCGATTTGATAGCGTGCTGAGGCCATATTGTATTGCGAGTGTCTTCGGTATCGAAGAATGGTCGAAAACTGTACTAATTCGTGTTCCGGCTGAAATATATGGAGAGATAATGACAGCCGGAACCCGAAATCCCAACTGTGTGAAGGCGCACGAAGTAGGCCATACCGTTCCTGTACCTGGCATTGCGCTAATTGCCGTGAGATCCTTTGCTATTGGTGCCCCATAAGACTGCGACATGCTCCGGTAATAGTCCTTTCCACCCGGACTTACACAATTGGGGGGGATGACGTGGTCATAAAAACCACCATGTTCATCATACGTTATTATAAGCAAGCTGTCCCGCCAGATTGGCGAATTCCGTAGCGATTCGTAAATATACCTGACCAAGGCCTCGCCAGCTTTAAACGACCCCAGTGAATGCTGAGAATTACCACCTAGATAATTGATGAAATTACCGTAATTTGGCTCGATAAATGTATATGCAGCCGAATAATCTGGTTTACTGACTTCTTCCAGAAACGAACTCAAATTTGAATAATTTCTCGCCAAATGATCAGGCGTCATGCCTTCCAGTGAATAAACCTGAGGAACCATGGGTCCTCCGTAAAATATTCTCCAATTATCCGAATCGATACCCAATTCATGGTACACTGTTTTTCCGGAGAATGAAAATCCATCGAATATTTCTGAAATTACAGCTTGGTCAGATGATGGTCCATCGAAGAATCCGGCTGAGGATGCCGCGTGAAAAAAGAAGCGATTGGGCCAGGTTGAACTTGGCACAGATGCATGCCAGGCGGTGCAAAGAGCATATTGACGCGCCAGTGTACCTAGTACAGACGTCTGATCTGGCAAGAGCATGCGAATCGAATCGAAACAATCTGAGGGGACGGTTTTATTGGCCGCGAGATACCCAGTCTGAATGGCTTCGACCCATTTGTTGGGATCGAAATTCGAAATGCTACCTGGAACTGATGAGGATAATTGCTGGAATACATTGAGGTATTCATGGGGTGGATCAAAGTTCATCTGATCGGGTACTTGTTGGCCGCTCACTGAAAGCCCCGGGGTCACAATCTGGTTCTGACCAATTACTGATGTGAGCCATGTTGGATCGAATGTTCCTCGCAAAGAGGGATCGGCACCGAAAACATGGTCGAAGCTGCGATTTTCGAGCGCGAGCACAAAAATATGGTGAATACCATCGTGGAAACGCGGCATGAGCATTGGCGGGTTCCCTTTGGGGTCGCAATATGTCCAATAACAACACCAGTGCAATGGCTTATCTTGATGCTGTGGATGTGGGGAAATGTGTACGCGAATCACACGCCTACCGGAGGAGGCCATTCGAATAATGCTACCGGTGCGATTATCCCTGCGGCCGGAGTAGGATTCCAGACTGTAATCCATCGTCATGATCAGAAAGCCACGCCCGCTTGACGCTCAATTGAGGCCATGGTCCTTTGGTGATGTGAATTGCGGGCAGCCGTTCTCCATTAGGAGTCGGGTTACGACGCTTGGGATGGCTCAACCGTAGGTTGCTCAATTCGACGTCGGTGTGAAGTCATCGGCGTGTCCGAGGACGTTGCGCTACGGTAGTCGATTTGGAATAATTCTTGGCCGTGTTGCTTCGCCCAGCTGTGGCAGATCGCTTGGCCGTTGGAACAACGTCAGCCCGTGGATGCTGCAATCGGCCCGTCTCATGATTACGGAGGAGGTGGGCGACCGCGTCTCGTGTTTCTCGAGTCGCCGTGCGGATCTTCATGAGAACATGGTCGTTCTCGATGTCACGGATCTGGCTTTCAAGCAGGTCGATGGACGGCAGGAGTGCGGTGAACTGAACAATGGAATCGCGGAGGGCCTGAACGACTCGCGTTAAGCTATTCGTCGCCTCTGAGGCCTCCCCCGATCGGCGAATCACCACTCGGCGTTCCAACGGGGAACCGGATCCTGAATCTGATCGGGTCTTGCGTGGCCTATCGATGATCCGGACCTGGTCGGTGAGGGGGGCATCCAAGTATTCTGTATAGCGGGCGCGGGTGCGCTTGTTTGGTCTTGCATCAGTTGTCAGGATCCGGTCGAGCGACTCCTGGTCGACCCCAATATCCATGGCCAATTGGTTGGTATTGGTGAGTCCAGACTTGAAGGCACGGGACAACAGGCGTTGGGCAAGCTGGTTGTCGGGTATGGCCCGGACGTTGCGCAAGAGCATGTAACCTCCTTCGAGTCCCTGTGTTCTGTGGAAGGCCGATGCCGGTAACTCTACCCTATCTTTCCAGGCTTTGTAGACATATCTAATTAGATATTGAAAAATACTCCAATTGGATATGCTGCGCCAGTATGCGGATGCATGGGAAAATCAGGCATCTACGTTCGTCTTCTAGGCCGAGTCACCTGCTGACCGCTGTCCGTAAACATGCCGCACGATCGTCGTTGACGGTGGCCGATCTCTCGAGGCGATCGGGCATGTCCATCACCCAGGTCCGGAAACTTTTGGGAATCGGCAAGGGAGCAACCCGCGGCCACCATCTGATTCCCCTCGAGCGATTGATCGAAGCATTTGGCCTGCGGCTGCAGCTCACCGACACCGCGACCGACAAGGAGGTTGGTCGCAGCAGGGATGCCATGAGTCTCGATGAATTGGCGCTTCATGCCGGAGTTCGCATCACGATCAGGAAAATCCGCAGGAGCTGACCATGTCGACATCCACCATTCCCCATTCTCCCTCCGCCAAGGGCAGCCCCTCGCATGCGATTCCTGTGGGGCCCGCAGTTCCCATCTCCCGGCAGCAGCTCATGCGCCTGGTCCGGTACCTGCTCCTCCTGGGCGGTTCTGATACCCATGCTTTTTCAGACCATCAGGGTATCCCGGACTATGCGGCTGCGCGGGTATTTGCGGTTGCGCTTCGCGAGCAGCTCGGCGTCTTCCTGGACGACCTGGTCGCCGTCGAACAGCGCGGTGGACGCGTTATCGTGTCGACGCTGCTGCCGTCGTTCGTCTGAATCCGCCGACATCCACGACGTTAGTGCCGCATGTGGGGAGATACCTTCACAAGAAAATCATCGACGGGCGCTGCGCGCCATTGCCACTCTGCAACGCATCAGCGTAGCAACCCGGACTTTCCTAATCCTGGCTCGGATGTGCCGCCTCGGGCTCTGTGCGGTTGTTCCACCAACCTATCCCTGACGTCACCAGGTAGAGACCGTACATCCAGACCAAGAAGCCATAGCGTCGCAGGGGTGCGCTCCGTTGGCAGACCAGCGCCACGCCGGCCAAACCGCACACGGCTCCGGCGTATTGGAGAACATCTTGGGTATTCATGGCGCTTATCTATTCCCGAGGGGCAGAGAGGGTGCTGCAGCAATCAGTGCGTGAGTTGTCCTCACACCCCCGCTGGCATCGGGGTCAGGCGCTTGAGTAGGGCAATCTGGTCGGTGAGGTGTTTGTCACGCTCGCGCAGCTGGTCGACCTGGCGACGGAGATCGTCCACGCCGGCGTTCGCCAGATTGGCCGCATTGCGCTGGGCCGACAGCTGCGATTCCATCATGCGAATCACCTGCATCTGGTTGGCCATCTCCTCCCTGGCTGCAGCGATGGCCTTGTCGGCCGCAGTGCGTGCCTTTTCGTGCTCCGCAGCCTCCTCCGCGATGGCCTTGGTGTTCTCCTCCTGCTCGGAGAGCGCATCCTCGAGCTCCTGCAGGTCCTTCTCGAGCTTGGAGCATCGGACGGCGCGGGCGGCCAGGTTCTCCTCCTGGGCCGCGTGCAGCTTGCGAAGGTCCTCCTCGCGCCGGGTGGCCTGGGCGATGGCCCCCTGGAGGGTTTTGATCTCATCACCGAGGCGGAGATCCTCCTGGGAGCGCTTCTTCAGTTGGAGCTGGATGATCTGCCGGTCTGCGGCCAATCGAACATAGGCCAGGCGCTTCCCGGCGCCCCAGTGGTATAGGGAGAAGATGATCCCTCCGAGCCAGACCAGGACGAGGAGGAGGATGACCGCGCTGAGCAGCCCGGCAGCGAGTGTGACCATGCCGGACAGATTGGCAGTGAACCAGAGGGTGAGGGCATCCATGGGAGACTCCGGTGACGGTGGTATGGTGATCTGGGGGAAGGCGTCGGTGGTCAATGGCCGCGGTGTCGTGGCGGGTGTTCACTGGGAGTCTATCCCTCCCCAGGATTGTCGAGTCATGTTTGAAGGCAGGTGTCATGCACCATAGGGGTTTGGTACATGTCGATCAGATCCTGCCTGCAGGGACGATCTATGCTTTGGTAGGCATTCCGCTCTCTCTCCTAGGAAGAGCCAAGCGCCGTCAGGCTTTCCCGCGCGACGATATCGACAATGCGGGCGGTTTGTAATGCCTCGGGAAACCGTGGATTTTCATAGAAGCCCATGTCGATCTGGAGGGGTCCGATTGGTCGAGGTCCGATAAAAAGGAACTCGAACTGGCTAATAGCCTAGTCGATATGCGCGAGGCAATCCCGATGCTCGGACTCGATGGATGGTCAGATAAAGGGGCAGTGACGAGCGAATTACGGAGATCGCCTAAATACTAACCCCTTAGTAATCGGCGTCTTCCTTGCTACACAATCGGATGCCAAGGCGCGCAAGACGTGCTATATGATATATTTTATCTGGTTTATCTATATTTTTTTATTTCATCAACATGCCCAAATAGGGTGAGATGGTCTCACACACGCTGTCGAATGTCCATCTTTGCTGCATTGGTTGAATTGCAGTCCCCGCCTATGGTCCACTCCGCTGATTCCGGCGTGCTTTCTTAGGTAGTCGCATTTTCGATGTCCAATCCGATGTCGACAAGGATGTCATCGCTATGAAATATTCAATTGGGGGCTGTTCGTTCTCTGCGAGATTTTCTGTCGTTTGTCTTTCAAATAATATTTTTATGGCTGATCGTAATGATGCAGATTAGGTCGCATGTTTATGTTACACTTATGGTCGCTGGTCGATTATTATATTGTCCATTCCCATTTAAATAATCAAAATTCTGTAGGAGTAATATATGCCATCCGTTTCACCCGTGGTACGTAGACAAGTCCTTCCACTTATTTATATTATCTTGAATCATTGGGGCCATTTTGATCCTCAACTAGATCCTACCAAGGTATTAACTTATGATCCGAAGGAAATTGAAAATGACGGATTAATTGATCCGGACCCACCTCATGACACCTTGAATAGTATTGCAATTAATATTAACGATCAGCTCCCCCCTAACGGATTTCCATTAAAATCTCCTGTTACGGGTAATCAGTTGTCTAAATGCGATACGGTCGGAGATGTTGTTGATTCCGTCTGTGCCAATCTATTAAATCAGAATCTGCCAATATAAAATATCAAATCGGATTATTTATGAAAAAAAACACTTACCCATTAAACATACTAGCCTTACTAATTTTTGAATTTACAGATTATTCACATGCCGCAGAATCGGACGACCCATTGGATGCTCTGAAAGATAAATTGTCGCTTTCTCAATCTTCGACGACACCAGCTGCCCAAAATCAGCCAGCATCATCATCATTCACGATTCCTGATCATGGAGCCAATTTTTATGCAATTGATGCTGCGCTGGGATATAAGCAATATTATTCTGCTCTATTAAATTTGTCAGCTAATGCAGAGATTCATAGAGATGACGTTGTTACCGCTAAAACCAACAGCTTCCTATTATCGGTAGTCGATACCGGAGCATACAATATTGATGAGGCAATAATAAAGAAAGATGCTAATGGGAATTTTATTGATGAATCCACCAAAGCTGTCGCAATATATCCAACGCTTAATTTGTCATATAAAAATGATCGTATACTAAACACTGAAAGCGCCTTAGCCAGTTTCAGTATAACACCATTTGACAAGGATTTGGGTCTTCATTCACCATATTTATATAATGGCAAGTCTTTCGATGACAAATCATTCGATTCGATTCCATATTTCGGTATAGATTGGATACCATCACTCGGCCTCGAGGGGGAGGATATTCTGCATGCGACTAAAGGCGCAATAAGGGGCAGAGTTTTTCGTGGTACCGGTGGCCTCTCATTATTTGTATTCCCTGCGTTGGCGGAATTCAAATCGCGACTCGAATTTTCAATAAATGATATATTTTCATATGATGTTGCTCGTACAGGAGCCTATTCTGGTGCAAAATATCATCAGCTTATAACCACCGCCTTAAGTTACTACTTTGATACGAAAAGAAAGGCCGCAATCGCGTTGTCATATAATGATGGGAGTAACCCAATTACCGGAACCTCCGATGAAAAGTATTTGATGCTATCTATGACAATAAAACTGTGATGCCATCGCTATGCACTCATCTTTCCGTGTGATGTCGCACAAACTATCACTATGTGCTCGCCTGTAATCTGTGGCAATCGGATGACGGCTGGTGAAGCGCCATTGTATGTGGTGCCGCGGCTTTACTTCTTGTTCAGGCTCCGACATTGAAATCGAAATGTTTTTGCAAATGTCTCATTTTCTCAACGTTCTTTCTGCATGAAGGCTTGTCTAATAACATATCGGAGGTTTTTCCTATGTCCTTTCCCATTGTCAATTCTCTTGCCGCGCCAAAGGATTGGGGACTCGGTCGAGTCCTCAACGATCTTAACGCTACTTTGGCGTCAGACGGCAGCTTGACCCTTTCAGGTAATATCCACAACGGTGCCGTAGCTGACAATTTACATATGCGTATTTATGTCGAGAGCCTTGATGCCAACGGGACAATGGTATTCTCAGATTTCGTTTGGGAAGGCGACTGCCCTGCAAAAGGACTACCCTGGAATCAGGAGACACACCGCATTATCGATGTTCATCGTTCTACTGGTTTACAGGTTGTTGTGATGCAAGCGCAGGTTGTCAGCATACGTTTCCGGTTTGAAGGACCATAAAATTTATATTTGTGATATCCCTATTTCCCAATAAGTGCGAGTATTCACTTCCTTATTACATACAACATCATCACATAACTGATAAACCTAGCTAAGGGAATAAAATGAGAGACGGAGTATTTAAGGGAATTTTCTGTATCGTAACGCTGTTGGTCATCATCGGAGTAACGCTGGTTTCCTTCTTTTTGTCCCATTCTGACCCTTCGTCTTTGAATGATCAAGTTCAACGAATTGATAATATAAACGTTGTAAAGAAATATATAAAATCTTATATTGGGTGGAATGGACAAGAAGGTATTTGGGATTCTGGAACGGCACATGGACAGATGTATTACGATCTAAAAATTTTTTGTGATGGTGTGGGTGAAATTAATACTTCCTTAAAGAAATTTAAAAATGCATTAGAATCAGAGGATGCATTATCAAGGTACGGTTCGCATTTGCATGGCGATAAAATTGATGCACTTATTAGAGTTAAGGACGAAATTAATCTAGATATTGACTTACTCCAACGGTACGTTTTGACATGGATCGTAACTATAAGGAGTTACCAAAATGGAAATGATGTGCCGATAAAATATCTTCATACTATTAGCGGAAACATTTATATTATGCCAATTACAGACTGTTTAAACGCCATTAGACTAATGATAAATGATCGAGAATTTTGGGTCTTCGATTCAGAATTCAAAGAACAATTCAGATATTTAAAAAAATTCGAATATAATAAAATGCACATAAAGGATTTATTTCCAACATACGAACCGCAAATCAGATTTTCTCAAATAAAAATAATAGTTCTCTCGGAAATCGGTTCGCTCTCATCAACACAGTTTGAAGTATACTATAACAAGGAAATTGAAGCATTCCGGCAATCGATGCTGGAAATTACTGGGGAAAAAAGTATCAAGGTTCTCGAATGGATTCCGCCAATATTTTCAACCATGTGGTGGGTACAGTGTTCCCCATGGATTATTGATCTTGGAATAATATTGTGTTATATACTATTATTACGACTCGAGGAATATAATAAAAAGACTACCGTAGTAGCACCAACCAAAGAATTGGATTATCCCTATTGTCTCGCATTCCCTTCTGATAATAGTGGACTACTCGGTATAGGACGAATTTTGCAGGCATTATTTTTCCTGTTACCGATCTTAATATTTCTATTCTGCATATATGAACAAACGAGTATCTCTAAAAAGTTTCACAATCTCATAGGCATTCATGCAAATAGTCTTTCATATGCATTTTATAGCCAAATACCTGGACATGAGAACGATCTCTTTGCCACCGGTCAGACTTTAAATGATGTTCTAAATGAGATTTCAGGCGACAATCAATCTCTGAACGAAGACGCCTTGTACTTTGCTATCAGCAAGAAAATCTATCCAACCCTTTCGGAATTTATTGGTATAACAACAAGTTTTTTGTTGACGTTGTTAGTGATGCGAAAGGTATACGCTATCAGGTAACCTGTTTCATAATATTCTGACTCTTCTTCCATTTCCGCAGCATATTGGCCGAGACCCTGTCTCAAGAAGGTGTGGAAGCTCAAATGGATACCGTCGAAAATGTGGCTACAGCAGCCAATTAGGACGCGGGTGTTGTATTTTTCTGAATAGATCTGAACAAATTGCCTCGCCTCAGTTTCGTCTCCAGCGTTAGTAGAATCTCGATTGTCCTTTCCCAATTTGGACCACTCGCTCCGTGTAGCACGGGAAATTGGAGATCGCGATGTCTCATTGCGTTAATAGACTGAAGGGGTCTTGGACTACAGTGAATCAAGCCGCTTAGCGTTTTCACGCAATCTCCGTTCCAATGACACCCGCGCATAGGCTTTTCTGGTGGTTTCGATTGACGCATGCCCAAGTAGACCTTGAGCAACCTCGAGGCCGGCAGCGTCGGCAGTCGTTACGGAAGCAGATCTGCGAATGCTATGGGCCGAGAAGAGTCTCGGGTGCACCAAGGTTCCATCCTCTCGGCGCTTGGCGTGGCCGGCGAGCTCCATGTACGTGAGCACCTGGTAGCGGATGGATTTGGCGGTCATCCGTCGACCTGCACAGCGACGATCGAGGGCGATGAAGAGGGGTTGCAGCGGTTCTGATGGAATGCCGATCTCAGCCCGCCGGCGATCGAGGTACCGGGTGAGGATGTCGGCCACGGACCGGGGGATGATGGCCGCAGTGTCCTTGGCGAGATGGCCTTTGGGCTGGTGGGCAATGGTGCATCGGTCCAAGTCGACGTCGTCGATATCCGCGCGAACGACGCTGATGCAGCGGAAGGCAGTGGCGTACATCAGGGAGAGCAGCGCACGATCGCGAATATGCCCGAGGGTATCCTCCGGAATGAGTTTCACCAATGCGACGATCTGGTTGTGCGAGAGCGCCGGGAGGGGACCATCGTGGTATTCGCGGATGGTACGGATGGAGCGGCCGATCGCCGGGTAGTGGTCTCCCGATTCACACCAGCGATAAAAGGATTTGACGACGTTGAGGTAGAAATTGATCGTCGCCGGTTTGAGCTCGGCGGCTATCAGCGTGGTGACGTATTGCTGAATGGTCGCCGGAGTCGGCTGGTCGGTCCGCGCGTCGCGTTCCAAGAAGGCGAGCCAGTACCGGATGGTCTCGCGATACCCTGTGCGGGTTTCGGCCGCGAGCTGGTGCTGTGCGACCTGCTCATCAAGCCAAGCGGTCCAGCGGGTGACGAGCTCCCACTGGCGGTCGAGGACCACGGGTGCGAGCACCTCGTCGGCGTCGGCGGGTGATGCCCTGGGCTGGAGATCGCGGTTCTCGGGCATGATCGTCCCTTCTTCTGAAATGGAGCTGTGTCCAGCTGCCAGGCCTATGGCTGGCCTGTTGCCTTCGGAATGCTGGCGGCGAGGTGTTTGGGCAGCGTGGCGTTGATCCATAACGATGTTATTATGCGGCGTTTTCTGGCCCTCACCGTCCTGTTTGGATTGTAAGCATTAATCATCACGATTCGCACGAAAAGCTAGTAGATTCGCATCAATAAGTAGAATTTTCGCATCAATGAGTAGTAATTCCAAGTCGTATCGTGCCCCCCTCTCCTGTCAAGTGTGTGTAAAATAGCGTTTACGAACACTAAAAAATAACGATAACGATACGTTATACGTTATTAAAAAAAACCGCGTGGACCCTTGTCGAGACACCGCCGTGGGGTCCGGTGGGGTCGCCGACGGGGAATTCGGAGAAAAATACGCGCCAAGGATTTTTTGGCCCGATTCCATCCACTCCCGTGGGGTGGATCGTCTCGACGCTTCTTGAGCCATCCTGGTCGCCACCTAGTCTGCCGACACGCCTATGAAGCCTGGCTTAGTTCCTATTTTTGCCGTCGGGAAGGCCCTCGCCGTGGGCGCATGCTTCTCCCTCTGTCTCCTCTGGGCCGTTGGATGGCTGCAGCGGGCGGCCGGTATTCGGCAATGGGAGATGACCGATCGCGAGGTCGGGGTTGAATTGATCATCGATTTCTATTGGGACCGGCGGGGCGGCTATTTTGGCGCAGGCAATCCCAATGCCGTCCATGACATGGATCCCATTTATGCCGCGACGACCGTCGGCCTTCGGCATGCCCTTGACCGCAATGCTGACGGCCGCCTGACCGCTCAGGAATGCGCAGACTGGTTGGAGGGGTCCGGATTGGACGCGTTGCTGGCACGGGACGATGTGAAACCGATCATTGCCGACTGGAGGCGCGATATGGCCCATGCCCGCGCCATCATGGACGGACTATTCGCCAACAGGGTCCATTTGTCGGCAGAACCTGGGAGCGAGCTGTATGGTGTCCTGATGCAGTGGGGATCGGATCACCTGAAATGGGTCGATCGAGCTGCAGCAGCGTCTGCTATCCAAGCATGTGCCCAGGGACGACCTGTTCCTCAAGGCCCCTTTCTCCAGGAGCTGGATGCCCTGTGCATGATCGTTCGCGTCGCACGGACCGCTGAAGATCCTCGTGCTGGCATAGGCCTGTCCTCATGGCGGAACTTCGGATATTCGGGATGGCGCGCCCAATATGGATACCGCTGTCGGCCGGACGTTTACGCCCGAGATGAGCAGAAGCGCCTTTTGTGGAAAGGCATGGATCATTCCGCCGGCATGGATGTCATTCCAGGCGAGCAGCCGCGACCCCTGATGACCTGGGATCTGGGGATGTTGGGACTATGAAGCCCCAATCCATCGCTCCTCAATCGGTAGGACCCGCCACGCCAGGAACTGCCCGGTTCCAGCCATCAGCGGAGCTTCCGGTCCAGCTCGCAGACGAAGTGACCAGCTTGTCGACGGCCGCTGGCAGCATATTGCCGGCGATAATGAGAAACCGCGCGCGGATCTGGGCCGGGCTGACTGTAGGTATGGCCCTGCCAGGAATCGCCATATTCGCACTGCCGCCTCCCGGAGGATGGTTGTATTCAGCGAGCGGAACGTTCACCCAATTGACGATTCGACCTGGCTTACTCTCCACCGCCATCACCAGGGGCGATCACGGTGTCCTGACCGTCCTATCGATTGCCCTTGTCGCTCTCTGGGTCATGGCGCTGGTGTGGGTCTGTCTCCTCTGGATCTCCTCCCTGCGCTTGGCCAAGACCCTTGGGCCAACAGAATTCGGCTGGTTTCGCCCCTCTGGCATCCCGGGCAGTGACGATTCCTACTCGAGACTGCAAGGATCAACTATCTGCGTGGCACAGCCCATGCGGCTCAATGACATTGTCGGCACCCCGTCGGCGGAGGTGGTCGTCTACCAGCGGTTCGGCGATCGGGCATGGTGCCTGGTTGGCTTGAATGGCAACCTGGTGTACGCCACCAGCCCCGCCTATCGCTTCCTGACCAGATGGTGGCGCCTGGGGGGACAACCGATGGCCGGGAAGCAGGAGGACATTTTCCGGGTCAATGGCGAGGTCGGCAGCATTCTGACCGCAATCCAGCGTCAAACTGATGGGCATAGCCGTACCAGAATGGAATCGATCACCGCCTCCATCAAACGAGCAGAACGAGCGGCGGCGGAGGAGCAGAGACAACGGGAAGCGTACGAGCAACAGAGAAAACAGAAGGAACAGGCCGCGCAGCCGAAGGAGACGGCACGTGGGCCGTCACCCCCGCAGGCTCCTCCTTCACCGCTGCCACGCATGCTTTCCGACCCGTTTGGTGTCAAACGGCACATTCCGCCCCAGCCGCAGCGCACAGAGGCCGAACGCCAGGTCGACGCCAAGCAGCAGGTGGAGCTGTCGCTCATTCTCCTGCGCGATAAGATCGCCGTCTCCGAAAGTGCGTGGGACATATTGTCCGCAAATCTCCGCGCCTTTTATCTCGATGATCCATCGTCCCCGCGGGCCATCCTGCTCAGTGGTCCTCCGGGGACGGGGAAGACCACCATTGCCAAGGCCATCGGCGAATTCGCCGGGTGCGCCTTCTTCCCTCGAACCATTGCCGATCTCAAGAAGGGACATTTGGGGCACGGAGCACAGGCGGCCAAGGATCTCTGGAAGGAGGCCGGTGCTGCAGGACGGGCCATCATATTCCTGGACGAATGCGAATCAATTTTCGCCAGTCGTGGCGGATCCGATAGCGATGTGATCACCAAGGAGGTCCTCGGTGTCTTCCTACCCTATCTGGATGGTGTCGAGAAGTCGGGTCGTGTCCTGTTCATCGGGGCTACGAATATACCGGATATCATCGATACTGCTATTCTCAGCCGGTTTGACGTGACTTTGACGATTCCGGCTCCCGGAGCGAAGCAACGTCGCCACATCATCGTCAACTGCCTGAAGAAATATGAGCTACCCGAAGCTATTGCTGATCGGCTCGTCGAGCCGACTGAGGGGATGAATGGGCGAGACCTGGATAGCATCATTCGCCGGCTGCGTCAGGAATCGTTGGCTGGGAAAACTATCGAGGAGTCGCTTGAGACGCTCATCCGCTCCCGACGGCTCCAGGGCAATGCCCAGACCAAGCAGGGCCTCACTTGGGAAGATGTCGTCATCCCCGACGTCATCAAGGAGACTCTGCAAGGCTATGTGGCTCGACTCAAGAACCGGGAGCGGTTGCAGGCGGCGCTTGGATCGGACTTCATGCCCCGCGGTGTCCTGCTCTACGGTCCTCCGGGGACAGGTAAGACGCAGATAGCACGGGTCATGGCGCAGACGGCGCAAATCGCGTTCTTCGTCGCTACTACGGCGGACCTCAAGGCCGGATATATCGGACAATCTGGTCAGCGTGTGAAGGAGCTGTTCTCCAAGGCGCGCTCGTCATCGCCGTGTATCCTGTTTATTGACGAGCTCGACATCATCACTCCCGGCCGTGGCTCAACGAACGATTACATTACGCAAGAGATCATCGGGCAAATGCTCCAGGAGATAGATGGCATCCGGAGCCAGGCAGGTGCGGTTTTCCTGATGGCGGCCAGTAACGTCCCTGATGCCATCGACGCGGCCATCCTCAGCCGCTTCACGGAGCGCATCGAGATCGGCCTGCCGGATGCCGCCTTGCGCGTGCAGATCGCCTTGGCGATCTTGCGTACCACGCCCGTCAACGGCAGTCGGGAGGCCGTTGCGGAGGCGATCGCCTTGCGGACTGAAGGCAAGTCCGGCCGCGATATCCAGACCCTCATCACCAAGGCGATATCCCGGGTTGCCGATCGGGCTATCAATCATCCGAATCGAGACATCGGACTTGAAGTCGAAGATTTGCCGTCAACCTGATGTATTATGCCCAAACCAAGGACCTCATCCTACGATCTGAGAGTGACGGTGCGGGGATTTCCCACACCCATCTGGAGTGATTTTACTGTCTCAGCCCACATCGATTTTGGTCGCCTGCACCGCATCCTCCAGATTGTTATCGCACACAATAGTATTCATTTCAATTTTCGTGCGCTTTCCTATGTATGAATATAATTAAGTTATGTTAAATCACATATTCCAAAAGAGGATCCGATAAAATGGGAGATGTTCCTGAAGATGAAAGTAAAACTATATCCGATCGAATGGCCGGAACATCTCTAATATTAATGGTTGTAACTACAATTACACTCGTAACTGTTTTCCTGTCCGATTCTGATAATTTAGAGAAAGCCACAAAGGAATTAGAATCGGTAGCTATTGCCACCAGTAATTGGAAGTCGTATCCAATAAACGAAATGATGAGTAGTAAAACATTTGGATACTGGAATTCTGCGGTATTTGAACATAATAAGTATACAGACGGAACGTCTGTCGGATTTGGACCTTCTGAAACCTGCCTTTATTTGAGAGGAGAAAGACCGCGAAATATCGATGGAAAGAGCATAATCGAAGACCTTGGAATATTCCCATTTATGATAACTGGCGGTCAATATTACATTGAATATGTTAAGAATGAAAAAATTCCTCCATACGACAGTTCGGATATTACTGGGAAAATATATCAGAGTCACGAAGGGTATGTTAGAGAACCCGCAAGTATAGAGGAATTTTTTGACACATGGGACTTATTACGGCAATATCAGATTGCAGATATAATTGTACCGCCTGAAGATTCCGGACCATTACTCGGTATCATTTGCACTGAGCTGACTGGAATAAGTAAAACAAAATATTGTGGCGCCTTCCTTTTAGATCCTTCTGATTCCCACAATGTTCCAGATAAGGTCATAGAAATTTTCCCAAAGAGAATGGTATTGACCGCAAGGAAAATTGAAAAGTACGAACGTGACTTAATTGTCTTGGCGCAACATGATATATACGGAGAAAAAGCAAACAATTTTCCGATGAATTATAGTTATTTGCAATACCAGTATTGTCTCACCCAACATCGTGGATCGAGCCTAAAATACTTGAATAACGAGGTCTATAAAGGAGAAGATAGATACTTCTTTATTCCTGTCAGATCGGTTTCGGTATCTATTCAGCCACAGCAATATCTTTTGAATAGAATGAACCCAGAGAAGGAATTATTGAAATCATTTCCATTCTTTAAAGAGTTACGGCAATATTCCGACGAGATGAATAAGAAAGAATTTAAATTGAAACCAGAACAGGGGTTATACTATTTAAGGAATATCAAAGAACATATTACCGGAGAAGTTGAAATCCCAGGTTTTAAAGTTCCTAGCGATAAAATAAAGATGGTCGCCGCAATCCTTATACCAGCCCTGTTGTTTTATCTCATTATACACCAAATCGAGGCTATCATTTCAAACAGTTTCGGTTCTTTGGGAAATTCTTCCTGGTTTGGATTTCACCGGAATGAGATTTCTATTATTATCTACATCGCTGTTTGCAATATTTTACCAACATATCTGTCCATCTATTGTATAAATAGCATATTGTCGGAAAATTTCACGCCCTGTCTTTTATGGACTATTGTTATTGCCGAAATTAGTTGCTTTACAGCATTTCTTGAAATATTAATATTAAAAAGAATAAATTCCAAGCGACTGACAGAGCATAATATATTTAAGCCGAGATCACATACTTAATTACAACTATTGGGTAGTTCCCGAATAAACTCCAGTTAGGCCCGGACGAATAAACCAGGGAAAATCACTCGCTAAGGATTTATCCGAGGTCCGAAAGGAGTGAGCGTGCGATCAGCGGCCGGGTGGTCCTTGTAACCAGCGCTTTTCGCGAATCATGCTAGCTATGTCCGACGAGGATCCAGTTCCCTGGCAAAGCTTCTTCGACGACGAAACGCTCCGCGCCGGTCGGCGGATCATGCGCAAAAATCTCGTCTCGCGGCTCTCGTTCAGCCGCAGTAATACGGTCAAGGGGCGGGTCCATGTCCGCAATTCCTATACCTGCAGTGCGCAAATTGTAGGTCTGGAGGTTGGCGACGATCAGGTGCTGCGTGCCGCCAAGTTAGTCTTTGATTGCCCTTGCCCACATGGCCGGATCGGCTGCGAGCATGTGACGGCCCTGATGATGGCGCTTGCCGCGGCGAATGGACACCCTGAGCCGGATGCCGATGAGGTAGAGGCTGGCCGTGAGGCACTCGATGCCCGCTATGATGTTGACGACGAAGACGAAGCAGAAGACGACTCAGATGACCTTTGGGACGAGGATGGCGAGGTTAAGGACCCTGATGCCCTTCCCCAGGGCGGTCTATGGTCCAATCTGGTCGCCCCTATCCGAGGATTACACCATGCCAAAACGATCGTCCCATCGATGCCACCGGCCAAGACGCCACCTGCCGACCGGGGGGAGCCACCTCCAACCATCGAGGTGGCAAACCCCTATCGCGGCGACGCAGGCGGCGTGTGGGAATTCAATCAATGGCTGACTGAGCAGCTGTCGCGGACCGCGGTGGGGACGGCAGCACGATCCGCTGATCACCACATCACCTACCACCTCCATCGGGACCAAAGCTCGGCCAGATCCTGGTCCTGTGAAGTCGTGGCAGCTCGTCGCCTGAAATCCGGCGCCCTGGGAGTGCTTAAGCGATTCCGCCAGCTCAGCGCGTCGGACTGGCGCAGTGTGCCCTATGTCACCGCCGAGGATCGCGACCTGCTTCGTTGGCTGACGGGTCTTCACGATCCTGATCGCGGATATGCCAGCCATCCGATCTTCAGCGCCGCCACTGGGGTCAACGGCGAGGCGATGACGCGGCTCCTGTCGACAGGACGCTGCTATGTAGAGGATTTCAGCCATCCGCTCGCTCTCGGGCCTGCTCTGGAGCTGATCCCGAGATGGGTGGAGCGCCCGCCGGAACCGCGACCTGGGCAGGGCAAGCATTCCAATGCCCCCGCCATGTGGCAGCTGGTCCTTCGCCGCCCTGACGGGTCCGACGTGCAGCTCCTGCCGCTCGACCCGCCCTGGTATGTCGCAGACGGCAAGGCCGGACCCGTGGTCACCACGCTTCCGGCTGCCCAGGTGATGACCCTGCTGAAGATGCCGCTAGTGCCTGGCAAACTGCTGCACGCAGCGGTGAAGCAGCTGAGCAAGAATGTCCCCGGCTTACCTGCAGCCCCACCGCTGATCGCTGCAGGAACAGCGGCGGACATACCGACGGGTCATCTGGTCCGTTGGACGCCGACCGTAACCGAAAATCAGGGATCGAGGAACCGCGTCCCGGTCGATGTCGTCCTGTTTGCCGTCCGCTACGCCGGGGTCCTCTTCGATCCCAACGCCCAGGGCCCGGTGACCGGCGCGGATGGAGGTCCGATCTTGCGCGATCCGCTCCGAGAGGACGTGCTCCAGGCTCAGTTGCGACACCTGGGCCTGATCCCCGTGCCTGAGCTCTTTGAGCCTACGGCATCTCACGACTGGTCCTCGCTGCCGTCGTTCAAGTCGACGTTGCGGCCGTGGGTCCACCAGGCCGGCGTCCATGCAGCCCTGCCAGGCAAACCCATCGTGTTGCCGGCAGCGATCCTCAGCGCCTTGGAGGCAGCCGGCTGGACGCTGTCTGGCGGGTCCACCCTGCCACCCACCCTGGCGGCGGCGTCCATCGAGGCTCGTTTCCATGAGCCGGACGATGCCGCTGAGGGTGACTGGTTCCGCCTCGATCTCGGCGTTCGCTTCGGTGACGAGCGCATCGATCTGACGCCGATCGTCTCTGTGCTCCTTGCCGATGCCGACGCCGTCGCCCGGCTGCCTCAAGTGGCCCTGGACGGCCGCGAGTGGGTCTGCATCAGTGTGCCGGATGGCCGGGTCGTACGGGTGCCCCTCGATCTATTGCAACGCCTGGTCGTGCACCTGACGGCCATCTTCGACGCACCGCCAGGATCAGGCGGTTGGAAAACCGATCCCTGGCAGGCACTCTCCCTGGATGGGCTGGAGGGTCTCGCTGCCATCAACGGACCGCGACTCAAGGACTTGGCGAAGCGTCTCGCCGGACTGGTCGACCTGCAAGACGCGAAGGATCCTCCGGGCCTGTTCGCCAAACTGCGCCCCTACCAGAAGCGCGGCCTCGACTGGCTGCAGCGCCTCCGTGCCGCTGGTACCGGCGGGTTGCTGGCGGATGACATGGGCCTGGGCAAGACCGTGCAGGCCATCGCGCATCTCTGCGCAGAGGCGTCGGCGGGCCGGCTTGCGAATCCCGCCTTGGTGGTAGGCCCGGCGAGCATGGTCGGCACCTGGCGGCGGGAGCTGAACCGCTTCGCACCGCTCCTGCGCATCTCCGTCCTGCATGGCGGTGATCGGGCCCGGACGACGCAGGAGATCCTGCGCGATCGACCACAGGTGGTGATCACCACCTATGCCACCCTCCTGCGCGACGCCGCCCAGGCGGAAGCCATCACATGGTCGATGGTGATCGCCGACGAGGCGCAGTCGATCGGCAATCCGACGGTCAAGAGCGGTCACGTCGTGCGACGGCTGAAGACCGCGCAGCGCATCGCGATGACCGGCACGCCGATGTCCAACCATCTCGGCGAACTGCACACCCTGATGTCATGGCTGGTGCCCGGCCTCCTCGGCTCGGCCGCCCGCTTCGACAAGGCTTTCCGACGTCCGATCGAGAAGGACGGGGATCGGCTCCGTGCCGAGATCCTGCGCAAGCGCATCGCGCCCTTCCTGTTGCGTCGCACCAAGGAGCTTGTGGCTCCCGAACTGCCGCCGCGTACCGAATCGGTGGTGACCATCGAACTGGAGGGAGGCCAACGCGCCCTCTATGAAAGCGTCCGCCTGGCGATGGACGAACGCATCCGCGCCGTGGTCGCAGCCAAGGGTCTGGCCCGCTCGCACATCGAGGTGCTGGAAGCCTTGACCAAGCTGCGCCTGTGCTGCTGCGACCCGCGTCTGGTGAAGACCGGGGACCAGAAGCAGCACGCCGACATCGGTTCAGCCAAAATCGATTGGCTGCGGGAGAGCCTGCCCGAGCTGCTCGAGGAGGGACGGCGCATCCTGCTGTTCAGCCAGTTCACCAGCTGGCTCGATCTCATCGAAGCCGATGTCCTGAAGCCGGCCGGCATCGCCTGGCTGCGCCTCGACGGTTCGACCGTCGACCGCGACACGCCCGTGCAGCGATTCCAGCGCGGTGAGGTCCCGCTCTTCCTGCTCTCGCTCAAGGCCGGCGGTACTGGTCTGACCCTGACCGCCGCCGACACGGTGATCCTGGCCGATCCCTGGTGGAATCCGGCGGCGGAGGCGCAGGCCGCGGATCGCGCCCATCGGATCGGACAAGACAAGCCGGTGTTCGTCTGGCGCCTCGTTGCAGAGGGCACAGTGGAGGAACGGATCCTGGCGCTGCAGGCGCGCAAGCGGGCACTCATGTCGGCCATGCTCGACGAGCAGGGGCAATCGGTGCCGTCTTTCACGGAAGAGGATCTCCGTGCGCTCCTGGCGCCGTTGCCAGAATGAGGAACCTGGTGAGGAGCCATCCTCGATCAGCCGATTGAGGTCAGATCACGAAACGGAAGAAATCGTACGCTAAGACCTAAAACTGGTCAGGCGACCGCGGCCATGCCGGCCCAGCGGCAGGTGGTGGAGGTATGCGTGCGCGGACCCCGGTAATTGCGTGGCCTTTTTCAAAATGCCGCACCTCTCCTAATTCCTTGTAAAATAAAATACTTCAATAACTTACATCAATATCGAAAGTCCGCGCCCCAACGAGATGGTCTCGGCATTGGCCGAGGCTGCCATGATCCGCGTTGAGCATATTGTCAATTGGGGGATCCTAGCATTGCCAGAGGCATCACCGAAATATTGAAGCCCCTTTTTTCGACAGATCTCGTTCCTTGTCCGTTTGCCTATTTGCAGATTGTCGTACGACTCGATCATCACATGCAGCTTCGCAACCACCAAGGGGGATAAGGTGAGTACTTCGCTCCGGTTTGGTATACTCACCGATGCCGGTGAGGTCATTGCACTGAGTCAGCGCAGGTTCCAAGACGTTTTCCTGCGCCAGGATGCCGCCATTGGGGAGTATGCTGGGAAACGCATAGCCCTGCTCACGATCCATTGTGTCGTCGAAAGACGGCGCGTTAAAAAAATTATCAACGTATATGGAAGCTTCGCACACATAGGATCCGATGGATTCGCATCCAACGACTGCCCCGAAGAGCAGGAACACCTTAAGGCAGCTGCTGATGTCATTGGTGTCAATCATGATCCAGCAATTCATAAAATGTTCGGGTTCCTACCAGTGTCTGAAGAAGTGAAGAAAGAAGCGCGTGCTCGACTTGATCGCTTCCAATGGAAGCCGAGTCCTGCAGCGATGAAGAAAATCGCCGATCTCTATATGAGAGCAGGGGTTATTCACTGAGAAGTCCTCATGGTTTATTTTGCAACCTGATTATCGTGTTCTTTGTTGCTCCTTGTAGAGACGACTCTTCATATTCCGGGGAATGACAGCAAGGGATTTACCTTCATGAAAAAAAGTGAACTTCTGAAGTCTTGCATATTGCCCAATCTTCGACTTGAAGAAGCGAAACGGATTGGAATTCCCGTTTTGCTTGTCAATGAATTTTTCCTTGTCGAGAGAGATGCGGATGTGGAGAATATTGAATCTTTCGGAAAGGTTATCAACATTTCGCGCAAGGTTATCCAGGGATTCGGGAAATTATGCCGATCAATAACTATCCCTGGAACCCCTATCCGTGGCACAGCGGTGCAGTTGTGGACGAATCAGGTACACCACATTAGTGATGATGACTTTGAAAGACATATTGGTGATATGGGTAATCTCGAGGCATCTCTTGGTTCGCCATTTTCTTCACATGATGCCATTATATGGAGAAATACTCATGGATATTTTGAAATTTATGAAGCTCGTAGTATTGCCGTCCTTGAAACGGATCAGTTCACAGTAGATGGAAAAGATGTTTTACGGGAAATGCGCGACATGAAATCGGTCGGATGGGTCTCCCCAAAGGATGCTGCCAGGATCGGATATCCAACGGCCATGCCACATAAAGTAGAATGTTTTCACCAGAAAAGCTACGGCCAATTAAAGGAAATCGGAATCCCAATTGTCATTTCCATGTCCGCGTATTCTTCAGAGGGGCAACCATCCCACGGTCTTATGGAAGGGAGCAATTCTTACTTTAGATCGATTGCCATGCCATGTGCGCCTCATTTAGATATGACGATCGATTTCGGAAATGAGCAATATAAATTGTCAGAAAGTTATAAGCACATGCCGGAGATCGGGTGGCGCCAAGCACAGGGCTGTTATTACGTGGAATTGGTAATGAATCCCGGGGGAACGGGATCGCCAGAGGTAAAATACGAACATTTCGGGAGAGAAATGGAGAAGGCAGGATGGTTTACGTACCAACAAATGTGTGCAATGGGTTTTCCATTCGCATAGCCCACAATCGGACAAGTTGCAGCCCCATATCCCCCAGTATTCGCTCAGCTTGTGGTGATCGCAATGCTCGCTGGCTGAGGGTGCTCTCCCCAGGATCGTGAAGGACCCATGTCGGAAACCCCCGTACCACCGGACGGCATTGAGGAGATTGATGAAGCCGTTCCGTCCCGGTTATACCGCGTGCCCATTGCCATCGATCTGGCGACCCGTGCGCTCATCATCCCCGCCGAGGCAGTGCCTCGCACGCCGAACCGCTATCGGTGCTGCTCTTGCGGGAGGTTCCTGCGCCTCGTCACCCGCCGAAACCAGGTCGATCGGTCCCAGGAAAAATGGTATTTCGCCCATGCCCCCCATGAGGCGGACCAGTGCGGTGGGGAGAGCTACGATCATGCGATAGCGATAGCCGCGGCTACGTGGGTCCTGACGCGCCACCTCGAGGGTATGACCACCGTACGCTGTGCTCATCGCTGCGCCCGCTGTGATGTGGTCTCGCAGCATGAGCTTCCGCGCAGCGGCCTCCGGGTAGTCCCCGACCATCTCTACCAGGGGACGGCGTGGCGCAGTGACCTGGCCTTGGTATCGCCGGCAGCGACGATCGCGTGGGGCCTCGAGATATTCAAATCCCATGCCGTCGAGCGTGCCAAGGCGGTGGGCATCCCCTGCCGCTGGGCCGAGGTCACGGCCTCCGACCTGGTCGACATCGTCGCCGATCCCAAGCGGCGCGGCCGTCGTGAGGTCACGCTCACAGCCGTGAGCGGCCGCGCCGATGCCGCACCCCTGTTACCCACGGGCGCATGGCAGTGCGCCGAGTGCCGTGCGCTGCCGCCACCCTATCAACTGCCCCAAATCCCCACAGCAGCGTCAACCGCGCCCGCTTCTGTTGATCGCGAGCAGGGTCGGCGCTCCATGGTGTCGCTCCTGGCACGGCAACTGCAGACCGCCAGCGACCGCAAGCCCTTCGAGTTCCAGCTCCCCATCTCCTGCCCAACCCATCAGATTCCGCTGGTCCTCATCTTCAACAGCTACCTCGAGGTGCGCCACCTGCAGAAACCTCGGCAGACGTCGCGGCGCTTGTCGTGGGACATCACCCTCGAGGCGGCGATCGCCACGAAGTCCACGCCACCGCACCCTTTGGGAGTGCTCGTCGTCGGCAGCAAGCCCCATCGTGCCGCACGGGATGGCCACGTGGACCTTCCCTCGAGCATCCCGTTCCTGGTCGTCAATCAGGCGACCATCGCCAAGGGCCGGGCGCTTGTCCTCGCCATGCACCAGGTCTCCCTGGCCACGACCTGTCCCAGGTGCGAACAGGACCTGCGAACGGCTGCCGCCGCACAGGCACGCGAAGCCCTGCGGACCATGGATCGGGATCTGCGCATCGACCGGTATGCGTCATCCTGCAGACTCGTGCTGACCAGCCTGAAGACCTCCACGCCGCACCTCGATGCCAGGGATGAACGCGATCTGGCGCGTCAGGTCGATGGCTGGCTGTCTTCGCATATCGCTCGCCACGCCCTTGCACTGGACCGGGATGTCCGCGCGCTGACTGACGACGATTTGGTGGAGATGCATGCGCGGCACGCTGACAATGCGGAGGCTTCTATTGGCATCCTGCCGCCCGACGCATGCAGTCGGGTTGAGGAACTGGTCTCCTACATGCTGTCGACCTATGGACTCGCTGCATTGCGTCAGCAATTTATCGCCAGGGGGCGCGTTCTCCTGGCTGATCGTACTGCGCGCACTGCACGGTTCGAGCACTGGGAGAGCGCCGCGCGGATGCTGGTGGCCGAGCGTCATCGCATTCGGAAATGGCAACCTCCCGTGACCGACGGGATGCCGTCCGAGGTTCCCCCGGAGCTGGTTGATTCCTACCGATCGGCCTTCGCCGGGGTGATTGCCGCAGCGCAGGCCATCCGTTCAGACGATATGGACCATCTCAATAGGCATTCCATTGACCTGTATGATCCGATCGCGGAGGCAGCTACCACGAGCAGCGTCATTCATCAGGACCAGGCCGTCGATCGGTTGCAGCAGGCGTGCGATCCCGATCGCCTGTTCATGGCAGAGCTGGGGCGGATACAGGGATCATGGGAGGCGCTCAGCCGACAGCAACGACGGTCCGAGCTCGTGGACCTCGTCACGCAGCTCGAACAGCGGTGCCGTGATGGATTCGACGCCGCGATGTGCAGCGACATCACCGCCTTCGATGACCGTACTCGGGCCTTCTGCGCCGAACTGGCGGAAACGCGCACGAAAGCACTCGCCCTCATTCCACTGGTCGCGGCCCCGTTCACCATCGATCACCAAGTGCTCAGTATCCAACGGCGCCTCGCTGCTTGCGAGGCCCCTTGCCAACCGCTCTTTTGGCAGAGGACGCATGCGGGCCTCCTGTTTGACCTGCGCCAACGGGCCGAGCAGGAGCGTACGCAGCGTCTTCTCGATGCGCACCTCCAGCGTGTGACATCAGGCACCCAGGACCCGCCACCACAGCCGGTTGATCACAGCGCAAAGGTGACAGCGGCGATCACCGCGATCCGGTACCTGCGCAACCTCCTCCTGGAGACATCGCCGGATCAGGAGTGGGACATCGCCGGGGCACCAGGTCCGGCACAGGCACTTGCCGCCATCGTCGCCATTCCGCAATCACACCGTCCGGCTTGGATGCAGGACGTCGAGACGGTGCTGCGCGCCGGCATTCTCCGGATGTCGTCTCAGGATAAACGGCGCGAACTGCTCCAGCTCACGGAGCAGCTCCCGGTCTCCCACCATGATGCAGTTCCCTAATGGGAGTATTGCGAGAGCAGCGGGCAGGTCTCCGTATATGAACCCTGGTGCCAGCCGTTCCATGATCTCCCACCGAGCATCGCGGCCCGACCGCTGCCGGGCTTTGGGGGATTCCAGCCAGGCGTAACCCTCGTCGACAAGCTCGCGGGGCCAAGGTCGCTAGCAGTGCTCCATTGCGTTAGGCCCCCACTGCTCGCATCCAATCGTCCGGCATCGCCTCGATGTGTGCCGTAGCAGAACCAGCCATGGCCAGCACCTCCCGCAGCCCCTGCGGTAGACGCCACGGTTGTGGCGCCATTTGTCGTATCCTTGTAGGAGAAGGCTGCGATTGCCCCAGCACCTATGATCGGAAGCCATCGTGATACACTACGTCCCAGGAGACGCTGCGTGACTGACACTCCGATTTTCTTCAGGAGTGCCTGGATGGCTCGAAGAGATGCGCGTTTTATCAGGTATCGCTCGCCGACTCTTACTACAATTTCCTTGAAGCCAGTAGCAAGTCCGTGCTTGAATAGGCAATACAGCATCGCTTGTTGATCAAGAGAAATGGTTTTACCGTAAATGGCTGCTATGTCAGAAACTAATTGCGTTTGAGTCAACCACACAAGCTTTAGTTCCGGTAGTATGGTCACCAAACCTATGGGTCCAGGTGGTAAGGCCATTCCTCCTGAAATCGTCGCCGTTTTCATGGCGGCAACGGTCACCAGCTTTTGACATGTGGTCTTCGCAAGGTCTCTGTCAGGAATTTCATCGAATGTGCTTTTGGGAATTGTCGCAATCAAACTGACAATTGCCGGGATGATGTCGTTCATAGTACAGCTCCGGCAGCGCTTGGGATGGGAAACCAACGACCAACAAGAAATCGTGTGCCGACCTTCTGGAGCCATGGACGATTCGTCTCAATTCCCGTGAAGCGGAATTGATTGCCATTGACTCCGGTTCCGAGCTCGTATCCGGTGATAGCGATTGAAATCGCCATGTTTTCGCCTTCCAGAGTCAGGCGACCAGAGATCGTTTTCCCCTCTCGATCAATCTTCAGGTCTTCAATAGATCCAATGGAGTCCAATGCCTTGTTGACAGCACCTTGAGCAAGTTTGTCCTTCGACCAATCGATGAGCCCCATGGCATCTCCGTATTCTTCAGGTGGACGCGAACAGATTTGGAAATTGTCGAAACTTTTGCCGACTTGATTGTCTAAACTTTTGCCGGGGTCCACCCCGGTGGCCGCGTGGCTCCCAGGACCCGGTGTGGACACTCCACCCGGGAGCCAGGGATGCTCAAGCCAATGTCATATCTCAAGATACACCATCTCCACCAGGCTGGTCTCTGTAAGACCGCCATCGCAGTTCAGGTTGGGTGCTCCGTGCGCACGGTGTTCACGGCCCTCAAGGGCCCCCCACCGACCGCCGCGGAGATAGCCGCCGGGCACATGGTGCGGATCAAGCCGCAAGGCCGCCCCAGTCGTATACGCCAATTGCGTGAGACCATCGAGTCATGGCTGTCGCTGAAGCGCGACCTGCCAGTGAGCGAGATCCTCCGACGCCTGCGGAGCGAGCAGGGCTACAAGGGCAGTGATCCGCCCGTCTATCGTCTCGTACGCAAAGTGCGGCCTGCGAAGCCGACGAATAGCCCTGAAGTTCGATTCGATGGATTGCCAGGCGAGTTCGCACAATTCGATTTTGGACAGGTGAAGATCCAATTCCGTGACAAGACCAGCATGAAGATCCGATTTTTCACGGGGATCTTGAAGTACAGCCGATTTCGCCACGTGGAGATCGTTCCGGATGAACGCGCGGAGACGCTGGCGCGTGGGACGGTGGCATGTTTCGCATTGTGGGGAGGAGCGCCGAAGCAGTGGGTCTATGACAATCCGACCACGGTGTGGTACGATCGTGAGCGGCAGATCGCCCATCCCTATCTGCGCCAGCTCCTGGGTTCCTACAATGCCCTGATCGAGGCAACCACCCCTGGGTGCCCGAATCAGAAGGGTTCGATCGAGAACAACGTGAAGTTCGTGAAAAATGGCTTCTTCCTCTGTCGGTCATTCGATAACGAAGCCGACATGGAGCGGCAATTGGGAGAGTGGCTGCATGAGATCAATCATGATCGCAGCAGCGCCGCTACCGGCGAGCCTCCGGCCGTCAGATTGGCCCAAGAACGAGAGCGTCTCGCGATCCGATCGCTCAATGAGACCGGGTCCAGTTGGGCAATGATCGAGACGGGCACGGTTTTGCCGACGGGACTGGTGCGATGGAATGGGGCGGCGTATTCGGTGCCGCCACAGTATCTGGGAGCTCCAGCGACACTGCTGGTCCGCAAATCCACCATCGACATCGTCGTGAATGAATCGCGCTGCACGCATCCCCGGCTGGACCACACTGGTCTCGTCTCGCGCCTGCCGGAGCACAGCCTTGCCCAAGTTGCGATCACGACGGAAAAGCGGAAGAAGACCTATGCCATGCGTCAGCATCTCTTCGATATGGGGCCGGCGGCGATCTCATTCTGCGAACAGATCATCATGGGGCATCCCGGCAATGGCTGGTACCCGGACATCCATCGGCTCTATGACATTGCCGTCAAAACGGATCGGGACATGTTCCTCCATGCTTTGACGCAATGCCTGGATCGCGGGGAGCAATCGGTGAGTGCCGTGGCGAAGGAATTGTCCCGCCAGGGGGTGGCGTCATGAGCGCGGAACTGCCGGATATCGATCTCGCGGCGCTGCTCAAGCGCCTGCATCTTCCCACCATCAGGAGGCTGCTGCCCTCATACTGCGAACAGGCCGCCGCAGAGGGATGGAGCCATCACGACTTCCTCGCGCGCCTGGTCGCCGAGGAGGTTGCGAACCGGAATAATACTCGCGTCCAGAAGGAGGCGCGTCGGGCGCGATTCCCCAGCATCAAGACCATCGAGCAATTCGATTTCACCTACCAGACCAGCCTGAAGCGACAGGCATTGGGTCCCTATCTCGACCCCGACTTCGTCAGCCAGGGGCGCAATCTCATCCTCTTCGGTCCCAGCGGTACGGGGAAGACCCACCTGTGCTGCGCGCTCGGCTACAAGGCCATTCAACACGGTCACTCCGCGTTGTTCATCCGCGCCTGTGACCTCATCGACGAATTGGTGGCGGGGGCGAAGGACGGGAAGCTTCGCGATGTCAGCGACAAGTACATCGACCCGGATGTGCTGATCATCGATGAGGTGGGATACCTGCACCACGCCAGCACGGCGGCGAATGTGCTGTATGGCATTGTGGACGGCAGGCACCAGCGCCATCGGCCCATGCTGTTCACGACCAACAAACCGACGACCCAATGGGGCGATGTCCTGCATGACCATCAATTGGCGGAGGCCATCCTGGACCGTGTGCTTGAGCGTGGAGCCGTCATCGAGCTCAAGGGCAAGTCTTACCGCACCAAGCACCACAAACCGCCTCCAGGAGGCTCCAGGACGTCGCCAGGCGAGCCATAGAGACAGACCACGACAGGGAGCAGGTCGGGATGGGTTGGGCCCCATCCCGGCCAGTGGAGGCGGGCCCTAAAGCCCGCCGAAACGGTGCTCCCTGGCGTGGTCTCTGGACACCGCACGATAGCCAAAGATCATCAGGCCACTCGGCAAAAGTTTAGACAAAAAATCGGCAATTTTTTAGACAATCTCCAAGATTGATATCACCTACTTCGTAGGTGCTGGGCAAGGTAGCTATCGGGACCGCGATCTGTGCAGGCACAAAGGGTGACCAGGATCACGGTCAGGTATGGCAATTTTTGGTAGGTCATGCCCGCCGATGGTGCCAAGGCCGCAACCGCTGGCTAGGGAGAGCCAGCCGGCTGTGCCTTCCCCATGCTCACACGTCCCGCCCGGCCCATAGGCGTCTCTTGCCCCTTCCAGTGCAGCGAT
>Ga0206966_1054_pt1 | contig 34428 bp, 29 predicted proteins | sample Alteio_BWOrgHeat_23_FD_152970 | JGI IMG/M metagenome (GOLD analysis project Ga0206966, IMG submission 152970) | Enriched cells from forest soil in Barre Woods Harvard Forest LTER site, Petersham, Massachusetts, United States -... | ecosystem: Environmental > Terrestrial > Soil > Temperate forest >...
CCAGTGGTTCCGGCCGCGCGTGAAGAAGCTCGAAGACAATCCCGAGTACGATGCCACCGATTGGAGTGCGGCGATGGAGAAATCTCTGCTGTGGGGCGACGAGATACCCATCGGAAGATTCTTCGAGCGAACCGAGTGCCCACACTGCACGGCGCGGAGCCGGTGTTGAACGCCGGCCCACTCGTCAAGCAGGACTACCGCATTCCCGCCGATGCCGCGAAATCCTTCATCGCTGAATTGATGTAGAGAGACGCACTTGGGGAGATCGCCGCTTGAAGGAGCCCCGATGAACTACGCTCGCGTCGCATTCGCGGCCCTTGGTGCCTTCATTGCATATTTCGTTCTGGGTAGTCTGATATTTACCCTGCCGGGGATGAGGAACGAGTTTATGAAGTATCCAACGGTATACCGGTCGCAGGAAGGAATTAAAAGTGTGATGCCGGCCGGGATGGCGGCGATGTTCGTCGCGATGCTGGTGCTGGCGGTGCTTTATGCGATGCTCTATCGAGGCGGCGCGGGCTGGGCGGAAGGCGCGCATTTTGGAGCGCTGATCGGCGTGTTTGCGATCTGCTCCTTCGTCATACACAACTACGTGAACCTAAATATAGGGCTGAAGCTAACCTTGCAGCAATCGATTGCCTACTTCGTCGAGTGGCTGGTGGTCGGGATTGTGATCGGACTGATTTATCGGCCGTTGCATTGAGGGTGCGAGGATCAGATATTAGCCACTTGCGCTGACAGTACGCTCTTCTCAGAGCGAAAGAATGGGCACTCGGCAACGGGTTGGCATCCGGGAGATTAGCCGTTAGCTCAGGGAGAATCCCAGGTTTGAGAATTCGGACCTGGGGCATCTGCCCTGTTTTGGTCTGGTTTGTGTAGCGTTTCCGAGTCCTGCTTAGAGCTCAGGGGTTATGGTTGCGTTGAAACCTGTGGGATCTGCGTCGTTATTGCCTCCGGTCCGCCCGGCTTCGAAATCCATGGTGTCACCCCGGCTGAGTTTTAACGTCAACGAGAACGAGGCCGTTGCTGAGCCGTTCACCGGGCTGTTGAATAGAGATATGCGTCGCGCAGGATATGGACATTCCGGTGGTCTGGGCCGGTTCCGAAAAACTGGCCGACTATGTCCCAGTCGCCGCGGCTGGGCACGGTCCAGCGGACCACGGTGTAGGAGGACGGCCCAGGCCCCATGTCCAGAACGGCTGGATTCGAAGGTGAAGCCGGAGATTGTAGAGAGAGAATGGTCCGAGAACCTTATAGGTGGCAGAGAAGTCGCTGGCTGCCGAGTTAGAAGGGGTTGGCGGTTTCGATAAACCGGCGCAGCAGAAAGCCGTGCACGACTCCATCTGCGCCCGTGTAGCGGCCGACGATGTCCCCCTGCGGGTTGCTGCCATTGGCGTAGGTATTTGTGCCGCCCGGGATGTCGACGCGAATGCAGTTGCCGTTCTTGACCAGCGCGCCGTGCGTATTGCCGTCGACTGTGCCCTAGGCGGCGCGAGGAGCAGGACCATCTGGGCTAGACTTGATTCCGCGAGGGCTTCCTTCATGACGACAATTAACGAGTTAAATGAGCGCTTCGGGATTCCGGGCGTGGCTGAGGTTGTGTCCGGGCGAGGCGGGCTAGCCGTGGTGCGGGTCACGGCTCCGTCGGCGACCGCCGAGATTTATCTGCATGGTGCGCAGGTGACGTCGTGGAGGCCGTCAGGCGCCGACGAGATCCTGTTCGTGAGCGAGCAGTCGCGGTGGGAAGACGGGAAAGCGATTCGCGGCGGTATTCCGATCTGCTTTCCCTGGTTTCGCGGGAAAGCGGACAACGCGAAGGCTCCGGCGCATGGGGTGGTGCGGACGAAGGCGTGGGAACTGACGGCGATCGCTCAGCTCGGCGATGCTGTAACGGTCACGCTGGCGACGGAGAGCGATGAGGCGAGTCGGCGGTGGTGGCCGTTCGAGTTTCGGGCGGAGTATCGGGTTACGGCGGGTACGGAGCTGAGACTGGAACTGGCGGTGACAAATACGGGCAGCACGACGATGCGGTTTGAAGAGGCTCTGCACACCTATCATCGGGTGGGCGATGCGGAGAAGATTCGGGTAACGGGGCTGGATGGAACGGCGTTTCTCGACAACATGGATGGGAATCGCGAGAAGATGCAGCACGGCGATGTGGCTTTTACGGCGCAGACGGATAATGCGTACATGAATACCGCGTTGGCGCTCGAGGTGATCGATCCAGTGCTCGAGCGACGCATCCGGACGGAGAAGAAAAATTCGCTGACCACGGTGGTGTGGAATCCATGGGAAGCGGGCGCGAAGGCTCTCGCGGATCTCGGTGACGACGAATGGCGGCAAATGGCGTGCGTGGAGGCGAGCAATATTCTGAGCGCGGCCGTGACACTGGGTCAAAGTCACAAACACGTGATGACGGCTGCGATTTCCGTGATCAACGATTGATACCTTAGTAGACCCGCATACGATCGAGCGGGATGCGCACCTGGAAGCAGGTTGCGGACGGCCGGGATTCTACTGCGACGGATCCGAAGTGCTTGTTGACGACCCGCTGAACGAGATCCAGACCCAGGCCCAGGCCCGCGCCAATGGGCTTGGTGGTGAAGAAGGGTTCGAAGATGCGAGATTTGAGAGCGGGATCGAAGCCTGGGCCGCTATCCCACACTTCAATGAAGACCATTCGACCCTTGAGTTTTGTGGTGAGCCTCAGGGTTCCGCGATCGTGCATGGCGTCGAGCGCGTTTTCGATGAGGGCAGTCCATACCTGGTTGAGTTCGCTGCCGAAAGCGCGGATGGCCGGGAGGTTGGGATCGTACTCGCGTTCGATGGTGACGTGTTGGAGCCGCGAACCCAGTATGACGAGGGTGTTGTCGAGGGACTGGGACAGATTCACCTCTTGAATCGGCGCCTGGTCCATGTAGGAGTAGTCCTTGATGGCGTCGACGATCTCGAAGATGCGGGCCGTTGACCCGGCGACGGTAGCGGCCGCGCGCTGGTTGCGGACGGTGGCGGCAAAGCTGGCGAGAGCGAGGGGAAGCACCCCCGGACTGACAGTCGTGGCCAAGGTATCCAGCATATCGATGGGCAGCGCGGACTCAGCAAGTGCTGGAGCAATGGTCCAGGCATTCTGTATTTTTTGCGCTTCCAGCCAGTCTAGAATCTGGTCCTCACGGTCGCTGTCTGCCAGTGAGGAAGAGGCCAGGGAAGACGCGGGCTTCGAGGCCACGGTGGCGATGCGAGCCTGAGCCTCGCGCATCCAGACGCGATAAGCGTCCAGCTCCTGTTTGGATTTAAGCAGATAGCCGAGACAATATTTCGTCTCATCGTCGCTGTCGAGATTCGTGGTGAGAGCATTGGCGGCACGCTGTGCGGCGGATGCTGGATTGTTGAGCTCATGGGCCAGGTTGGCGGCGAGCTTTCCCAGAGCCATGAGTTTCGCGGCTTGTTCGTCGGCGCGGGTGAATTCGCGAACGCGGTCGAGGAGCAAAGTGACACAGCGCTGGTTCATGGACGGAACGGCCTGAAGCATGGCGGGGAATAGATCCTCGTGCAGGTCGAGTCCCCAGAAGGAGCCGGAAGCACAGCCGTCTCCGCCCCAGGTTTTCATACGGGAATAAGGAAGCTTTCCGGTGACGTGCGCGGTGCGGCCGATGAAGAGCGTGACGGGGCCGTGGTTGCGTCGGTTGACGTAGACGTCTCCACGCAGGATGAAGTTGAGATGGTGGGACGGCTCGCCTTCGGTGAAGACGATGGCTCCGTCGGGAGCGATGCGCTCGCTGGTGTGTGTGGCAATCCAGGTGTACTCGTCTTCGGTGAGGCCGTCGAGCTCGGCAATGGTGCGCAGAGCCGCGATGATCTCATGCCGCGGAGTTGGCTGCGGAGGCGGAGCAGCATGGACGAGGCCGCTTTGTGGTGAGGAACTCATCTCAGCGTACCGGATATCGGGTGAGTATAGAGCATCGGGCGAGTACGAAGTATCGGGGGACATGGGCACTCACTTGAAATCAGATTTACACAAGCCCTTATTCGACGGACCCACCCCGAGAATGGTTACTACGACTTGATAAATGCGAGCAGGTCGGCGTTGATCTCGTCGGCATGGATTTGGCACATACCATGCGGGTAACCGGGATAGACCTTGAGCTTGGCGTTCTTCAGGATTTTTGCAGATGCGCGGCCAGCGGCGTCGATGGAGACGATCTGGTCGTCGTCTCCGTGCAGGACGATGGGCGGGGATGTCGATCTTCTTGAGGTCTTCTGTGAAGTCCGTCTCGGAGAAAGCTTTGATGGTGTCGTATTGGCTCTTGTGCGATCCGATCATGCCTTGAAGTCAGAAGTTGACGCGGACTCCCTTGGCGATTTTTGCTCCCTCGCGGTTGTGGCTTATGCCTTCGCGAGGGTGGAGTTACGAGCGGAGGAAATCAGTCGCCGGAAGATGAGATGGCGGCGTCGATAGCCTCCACCAGATCTTCATACTCAAATGCGGCATCGTGGCGCTGGCCGTTGATGAAGAAAGTTGGTGTGCCGTTGACTCCGCTGCGCACTCCGCCGTTGAAATCCCCTCGGACGCGATCCACGAACTCATGCGATTCAAGTGCCTCGTCCAATGCCGCTGGATATAGGCCGAGTTTCTCGCCGAGCTTCAGTACGAGCTTGGGAGAGAGGCGGGCCTGATTTTCGAAGAGAAGGTCGTGCATCTCCCAGAATTTTCCCAGGCTGCCGGCAAACTCGGCCGCCTCGGCGGCCATCTCGGCGTGTGGATGGCTCTGTGTCAGCGGAAAATTACGGAAGACGAAGCGCAGACGCTTCCCGAAATGCTTCTGCACGCGCTTGACGATGGGATAGGCATGCCCACAATGCGGACACTGAAAATCTCCGTACTCGACCAAGGTGCAGGGGGCCTGCGGGTTACCCTGGGTGTGATCGTCGGGACCGACGGGAATTCTTAGCTTGCTCACGGAAATCTCCTATTTGGGAAGGCTTTCCAGGGCGTCGAGGATTCCGTCGGCTCCAGGATTGACGGCGATCGGTGAGCAGTAACTCCAGGCGATTACACCGTCTTTGTCGATGACGAAAAGGGCCCGCTCGCTGACACCGCCTTCGCTCCGGTACACCCCATACGCTCGGGCCACCTCACCCTTGGGCTCGAAGTCGGCGAGCAGGGGAAAGCGGTAACCGCGGGCCTGGGCGAAGGCCGCGTGGCACCAAGCACCGTCAACCGAGACGCCGAGCAGCGCTGCTTCATGCTTCTGGAACTCGGGGAGGACCTCATTGTAGAGGCCCATCTGGTCGCCGCAGACCGGGCTCCAGTCAGCGGGGTAAAAGGCCAGGATTACGGGCTTGCCGCGCAGATCGCTGAGAGAGAGCTTTTCATTAGGCGTGACGCGAAGAGTGAAGTCGGGGGCGGGAGTTCCGGGGGGCAGGATGTCAGACATGTTGTTCTCCTTAGTGTTCGGGACTTGGGGAGTATCGATCGCGAATCGGGCGTTGCCGGTTCAGAATATGCGGGATTCACAATCCTGTACAGCGGACGTGTCGACCTTGGCGGGACTGGTGGGTACACCGGGCGTTCAGGCGAGCGGATTGCGGGCGCGCAGCTCGGCGACGATTTCGGCAGCAGCTTCGCGGGCTTCGTCGGAGCGATCGGGCGGAAAAGAGATAGCGCCGACGCGGGCATGTCCGCCGCCGCCGTAGCGTTCGCAGATGACGGCCAGATTCATCATTTTTTCAGGATCGGCCGTGGTCCAGGGGTTAGAGCCAACGGAGACCTTGGTGCGGAAGCTGGATTTCGAGAGGCCGATGGAGTAGGTGGCCTCGGGATGCAGATAGTAGGGGATGAACTTGTTGTATCCCTCGAAAGGCTGGTCGCTGATGTCGAAGTAGATGGTGCCATCCTTCGATTCCGCCCGGTCGCGAATAAGGCAGAGGGATTCCGTGTGACGTTCGAGGAGCGGCGGCAGGAGCTCGGCCACGAATGGCTCTTTGATGATTTCACCAAGCGGCATTACGCTGAGCAGAGGGATGAGGCGGGGAATGAAGGCAGGGTCCTGGGTGGACTCGATAACCAGGGTGAGCTTCATGGCGGGGTCGGCCATTTCGACGGCGGTTTGCGAACTCTGGTAGAGCGCCCCATCAACAATGTCGGCCCAGTGAACCAGCTCGGCAACCGGATTGGCGTTAAAGCCGAACTTGGTAGACGCAATGTGAGCCAGGAAGCTGGTACAGGAGGTGTAGGCGGGGTCGTAGAAACGGCGATTCGCGTAGCTGCCCTCGGCGATGCCGCGCCGGTAGTCCTCCTGGTCTTCGGGTGTGAGGAAGGCGCTGAGGTGGTGGTCGAACCACCAGGTGATTTGGGGAGACGCTGAATATTTGAAGTCGACGATAGCATTCTCATCGCCGGTGAAGTCGGCTTCGTTGAAGAGAGCACCGGCGCGGTGAACGAGGCCGTGGTAGGTGTAATCGGCGTTGGGCGTGATGCACTCGCGGTGGAAGCGAGCAAAGAGCGAAGCGGAACAGGCTCCGTCAAAACACTTGTCGTGATAGAAGACTCGGACGTTCAAACGAAAGGGGCTCCGGAGTAAATAGATTTAGCAATCGGGAATGACTAGGATTGCCGGGAAGTCTCGCAATGTCAAGGGAGGTGCCGTCCAGGCACTCGCGCCTCGCGCAAAAAACCTGTTTGTGATGCCGCGCCTTCGGCGGGACTGACCTCCGGCACACACGCCTTCGGCGCAAAAGTTTCCTGTGATGGACTTGCTCTAATCCGCTATTTGCCCGAGCTGGGGTACCCGTGCCACAGATACACCAAAGCCTCGGGCAGGGTTTGCTGTTTTACCGCGCGGTCGACGTGTCCCGCGTTGCGGGCAAAGACAAACTGGTAGTGATAACCTTTCGCGGCCAGCACTTGCGCCATGTCCTCATTGGCAACGACCCAATCGTGCATATTGTCGCGCATCACATTCGGATTCAATAGATCTCTGTCCCCCACTTCCATCCAGATGCGCAGGGGTTTAGCCGGGGAATTCGGGATCAGGTGCTCATGAAATTCCCATGCGCCATGCGGAGTCTCTGCGTTATAGGGCCACTGCTGGTTCACGTATGTGCCCGAATAGGTAAGAACGCGGCGATACAGCTCAGGGTGATACCACGCCATGATCAATGCGCACGATCCGCCGGAGCTGCCGCCCATGGTGGCACGACCGTCGGGATCTTTGGTCAGCTTCACGTGATATTGTGTCTCCACCTGAGGTAGTACCTCTTTCTCGACGAACTCCGCATATCGCCCTGACATCGTGTCATATTCCAGGCCGCGTTCGCTGCCCTGCGCATCGCCCCCGCCGTTACCGATCGAGATGGCGATCATTACCGGCACGCGATGCCCGGCAATCAGGTTATCCAGCGTCGTGAACAATCCCCGGTCAGGCCCGTCCGCACCTACAATAAACGGCGCTACCGTCCCGCGGACGTATTGTTGCGGCACGTAAACCGTCACATGGCGTGTGTAGGGAGCAGGGTGGCTTGTGGTGACCATCAGCCTGGCTGGATCGGCCGGGTCAGGCGTACCAAACGTGTTGGCCTCCCGTGCGATGCCGGGATAAATTCTGCTGTCAGCAGAATCCACCGTGAACTCAAATACCGCTCCCTGCGGCACGCCGTTATCGGCAGACGCCTCGGGTTCGGCCTTGTGGGTGGGGCCAAGGATGAAGTTTCCATCCGCGTTCGCCGGAGGATTGGTCCCATCGGGTAATTCCAATGCCGTGACGTAACCAGAAGTGTGAGGATCACGAGTGGGCGGCGCCGGCCGCACGCTGGGCGCTGTCATTGGAGGCGTCTGGATCAGTGCGCTACTGATGCCAGTCGTCAGACTACCAACCATCAGACCGACGAGAAATGCGATGTTCAAAAGGCGGAGCAATCTAGCCGACGTGTGCATCTTGGTGATATTCAGTCCATCCCAAAGACAATTGTTCAAAAAATCATTTCTCAAGGACTATTTAAAACTTGCCGTGCGACCCTTATATCACTGACGCAAATTTCTGAACCTGTCAGCCTCACGTGGCGTACTATGGGCAGCATCCCCCAAGGAGACTCGACTTGGACGAACTAACACCCCAAAAAGAACTGACGCCGCAAGGCGCACTCACACCGCAAACCGAGATCCCACCGGTGATCACGCCCGCTGAGCCGCCCAAGCGCGGATTGCGATGGGTCTTCGTCGGTGAGAATGGCATTCGCGCCGGATGGGGAGTGCTGCTGTTCGCGCTCATTTTTATCGCCCTGGGACGGTTCGTGGGGTTCGCAGTTCACCACCTTTTCCATCCGAAACGCATGGATCCCGCTGCCCCCCTGACACCGCGACTCGGCGTACTCTCAGAAGGGCTATCGACACTTTGCGTCTTTTTGGCGACAGCGGTGATGGCGCGGATTGAGCGGCGCGGGGCGTTTTCCTACGGTTACGAGGGTACGGCACGCGCCGCGCGGTTCGTCTTCGGGCTGGTGTGGGGATTCGTTGCCATTTCCCTGCTGGTGCTCACCCTATGGAAGGCTGGTCTGCTGGGATTTGACGGACAGATGCTGCATGGCGGGACGATGCTGGAATACGCCGCCAAATGGGGGCTGGTCTTTGTATTCGTGGCACTGTTTGAGGAATCGCTCCTGCGCGGCTACCTGCAGTTTACGCTGACGCGCGGGATTGGATTCTGGTGGGGCGCTCTCCTGTTGTCCTTCCTGTTTGGATTCAGCCATGGGAGTAACCCCGGAGAGTCACCAGTGGGCCTCTTCGCCGCTGGCGCAATTGGCCTGGTGTTCTGTCTGAGCCTCTGGTATACGGGTTCGCTGTGGTGGGCCGTAGGCTTCCACGCAGCTTGGGACTGGGGCGAGTCGTATTTCTATGGCACGTCGGACAGCGGCATGGTTGCAGCGGGACATCTTTTAGGCGAGCATCCATCGGGCAAGCTGCTGTGGAGCGGCGGGGCAACCGGACCGGAGGGCAGCCTGCTGGTTATTCCCCTGATATTGGTCATTGCGCTGGCTATGTGGCTCTGGTGGGGACGCCGGGTGACGTCTCCATTCGCTGGCAACGGATGGCGGCCGGCGTGGAGCCGGAGGCATGCCGCAGACGCGGGGCAGCCGGTTCAACCGGATATGGCCGCCTAAAGGCAAAGGTGGGCACACTTAAGGGAACTACGAAGTCCGTCGCCGTGCTTCCAGCGGTGCTACCGGGAATTACCGGATGTGTTGCGCAGGTCGGCAGTGCGGTGCCGCTGTTGGTGCAGCTTGCGAACTCGGTACCGCTGCCAAACGTCAGCACGTGCAGGGCCATGCCGATGCCTGGGCCGTTCTCGATATAAGCGATCTTTTTGCCGTCGAGCGAGATGACGGGCGAGGTAGTAACGGATCCGACGCCGGAGGCATAGGAAAAGATGAATGTTGGAAAGGTCTTACTCGAGCAAAGGGGCGACCCACTCCCGCTGTAGAGATTGTTGAATCCGACGATGTTGGCCTGAGTGCCGTTCGTCCCGGCAGTAACACCCCCGAAGGAAAGATTGGACAGCGTTTCAGTTGCACTCAGGGTTACCTGGGTGCCCGGCGTCAGTGTGTAGACGGTGACCGTGGTGCTTGATACCACGGCCACGATAGCAGCCGCGTTCGTAGCACTGAGATTACGATTGATCGCGGCCGCTAAATTCAACGCAGCGGTGGCCGCTGTCCCGGCACCCCCCGCGGCGGACACCTCGAAGAATTTGCCCGTGTTAACAGTAGTGCTGGAGGTCAAAGTCAGGATGACCATGGACCCGCCGGTCGGATTTACCGTGAACGTCACGGTATTCCCACCGGGGTCGCCGGCGGTGGTGAATGTACCGACAACATGAGTCCGTGTGGACCCGGTCGCCGCATTGACGGGAAACACCGCGTAATCGGCAGTGCAGCTCGGCGCCGCGTTAACGTCGAAGGTATACTTGGCGGGATACTGGCCCGCAGCCACCCCGGCGGTGGGGCCCAGGGATACGCTCCAGTCCGTTTTCAGCGCGTTCAGCCCTAAAGCTTCCGCGTTTCTTCGAAGTCGAATCGGGGATTCCCAGGGGGGTTCACGCGGGGATCCCCGGAGAGGTTCACGCAGGGATTCCCAGAGAAGTTCACGCGGAGGCTCCCAGGTGGATTTGGCCGGGGATCCCCGGGGTGCTGTCCGCATGAAGATTGGATATCCATGGGCGGCGCTCTGGTCCGCGAGCGCCTTGCCGTGCATGCGCATCGCGACGAAATACCGCGGATCGCCTTGCATTCTCTCCGCCTGTTCGCCCGACGCCAGAAGAGCTATCGACACACTACGAAAACCACGTATCGCGAAATCATTGTGCCGCATGACTGGGAAATCCTTCAAATCAAGTGGATCAAACAGACGGCCAAAGACTAATCGATTTTCGGCGGGTGGTGGCAAGAAATGATTGCAGTTGAGCGCAGTGAGTCTCACCATAGCGCCGATTGCGCCTAGGAGCCGGCAATAACGAAGAGGGAGTAAAATCGTCGAACAATCGAAGAGGCAGGAGGGAGAACGCATGAATCGCCGGGAATTCCTCACCGCAGCAGCCGCTGGACTGGGCACCGCTTACATCATGCCATCCGTGTTCGGAGCCGCCTTCGATACTCCAACCCTGACCAAGAAAATTCAGGCTACAGACACGGTCGTGCTGGGCAAGACCGGCATTAAGACCAGCCGCCTGGCAATGGGCACTGGGACGGTCGGCTTCGCAGGCGGGTCGAACCAGACGCGGACCGGCAAGCTGGTGCCGCTGCTGATGAGCGGCTATGACGGCGGACTGAACTTCTTTGACACTTCGGATTCGTATGGGAGCCATCCACAGGTGGCGGCGGCGCTCAAGGAGATTCCCCGCGACAAGGCCGTGGTGATGACCAAGTGCGATGAGCGCGATCCGGTGGAGGCCAAGGCTGACATCGACCGGTATCTGCGCGAGCTGGGGACGGACTATATCGATATCTGCCTGATTCACTGTGTAACCGAAGGCGACTGGACGACGCGCTATCGCGGTGTAATGGATGTCTTCGAAGAGGCAAAAGAGAAGGGCAAGATCCGCGCGCACGGGGTTTCGTGCCACTCGATCGAGGCACTGCGCGCGGCGGCGAAATCCCCGTGGGTGGAAGTGGACCTGGTTCGGCTGAATCCGGTGGGCGCGCACATGGATGCGGATGCGGATACGGTTATCTCGGTGATCAAGGAGATGCGGGCGCAAGGCAAAGGGATCGTTGGGATGAAGATTCTGGGACAGGGCGCGATGCGCACGCGGCAGGACGAGGCGATCCAGTTTGCGCTGGGAACGGGCGTGCTGGATGCGTTCACGATCGGCGCGGAGAACCGGAGCGAGCAGAAGGACCTGATCCGGAGAGTGGCTGCGGCGTGAGGGTCAAGATCTGTCGGCGAGAGAGAAAGCAAGTCCTTCGACTCCGTTTGGCGCTAAGAGCCAGACGGAGCTCCGGAGGACAACGTAGTTTTTAAGCTACCCAGGGCGATCTGCTTACTACGCAAGGCGATGAGACAATATCCTCCAGATGACTCTGGGGCGAAGTGTGCAAGTCGAGGAGCGGCGCAAGCGGCCTGTGCTGCGTATTTTGCTGGGTTTGGTCGTGGTGTTGGTGGTCGCGCTTGCGGGTGGAGTGCTCGGCGGCACGTGGTGGCTGAAGCGCGCTATGCGCGACTCTCTTCCGCAGCTTGATGGGCAACTGAGCCTGCCGGGTTTGACCCAGCCTGTCACGGTAATACGCGATCAGCATGGGATTCCACACATTGAAGCTTCGTCTCTCGATGATCTCTTCGAGGCCCAAGGTTATGTCACGGCGCAGGACCGCCTGTGGCAGATGGACATGGCGCGGCGCATGGCTGCCGGCGAGGCGGCAGAGCTATTGGGATCAAAGCTTGTAGAACATGACCGCATGCAGCGCGTGCTGGGGATTCGAGCGAATGCGGAGCGGCTGACGACAACCCTGAGCGAGCGCGACCGGCGCTACTACGAAGACTATGCGCGGGGCGTGAATGCCTTTATAGATCAGCATCAGATAAATCTTTCGCCGGAGTTTCGGCTGCTGCGCTACAAGCCGAAGCCGTGGCAGCCAGTAGATTCCCTGCTGGTGGTGATGAGCATGAACCAGATACTCGATGAGGACTGGAACACGAAGCTTGAGCGCGAACAGGTGACGGCGAGGCTGGGTCCGACACTGGCGGTGGCGCTCTATCCGAAGGGTTCGTGGCGCGACCACCCACCGACACAGGCTCCCCCCGACCTGACGGCGCCACAGCAGAATATTCCCGACATACCCCTGGATGAAACGCAGACCAGCATTGAGGAATTGCTGCGTCTGAGAGAGCTGTTGCAGGGTTCGCGCGCGGTCTGCGAGGGCTGTACGCCGGGGTCAAACGAGTGGGCAGTTTCGGGTGCGCACACTGCTTCCGGCAAGGCGATGTTGTCGAACGACATGCACCTGGAGCATGGGATCCCGAACATCTGGTATGAGGGCGACCTGAAGGCCGGGGATTTTCATGTCGCCGGCGTAACGGTGCCGGGGATTCCGTACATTATTGCCGGACACAACGGGCATATTGCGTGGGGATTCACAGCGCTGTACGGCGATATGCAGGACCTTTACGTCGAGCAGACGAATGGCCTGGACGAATACAAAGAAGCGGATGGCTGGCATCCGATCGAGCACGGACGTGAGACGATCCATGTGCGGTTTGGCGAGGATGTCGTACTCGACGTGGCGCGTACGGCGCATGGCCCGGTGATTACTCCGCTCCTGCCGCATGAGAGGCGCGTGCTGGCGATGCGGTGGAGCGCGTACGATCCCAAGTCTGCGGGGATTCCATTGTTCGACGTGGACGCCGCAGCGAACTGGCAGGATTTTCGCACCGCACTGAGCAAATGGTGGGGGCCATCGCAGAACGTGGTGTATGCCGACGATCAGGGTCACATCGGCTACCAGGCGGTGGGATACATTCCGTATCGTCCGGCGGGGATTTTGGGAGTGCCGATTGCCGATGCGAATCACGAGTGGCAGGGCTTTGTCCCGTTTGAGCAACTACCGTCGACGCTCGATCCGGCGAATGGAGTGATTGCCACGGCGAACGCGCGCATTACCCCAGATGGATATCCCTTTGAGCTGACCCTGGGATGGGCCGATCCGTATCGTAATGAGCGGATATGGAAGTGGCTGGCGGGCAAGGACAAGCTGACTCCGGCGGATATGCTGACGCTGCAGACAGATGTGTATTCGGAGGTCGATCAGGAACTGGCGCAACGGTTTGCTTATGCCATCGATCATGCGAAGGATCCGGGCGCCAAGCTAAAGCAAGCTGCGGACCTGATGCGATCGTGGAATGGCGCGGTCGGGATGAACTCGGCTCCGGCGGCGATTGTGGCCGCAGCCAAAACGGCCTTCTGGCCAATGCTGCTGAAGCCGAAAATCGGCGATGACTGGAAGCTCTACCAGTGGCCGGAGAGCGGCTTTGCGCGCGAGGAGCTGGTGATGCACGCTCCGGTGGGGTGGCTGCCGGAACGATACGCGACGTGGGACGACTTTCTTGCCGATGTAGTGCGACAAGGGCTTGAGACCGAACATGCGCCGATGGATCTGGCGAAGTGGCACTATGGGCAAATGCATACCGTTCATCTGGAACATCCACTCTTTAGTCTGCTGCCCTGGTTCAAGGACTGGACAGGAACGGGCGTCCAGCCGCAATCCGGGGATACGTCAACGGTGAAGCAGGCAGGCCGGACGTTCGGGCCATCGCAGCGGTTCACGATCGATTGGAGCAACGTGGATCAGGCGACGGAGAACATTGTGATGGGCGAATCGGGCGATCCTTTAAGTGCCTACTACCGCGATCAGTGGCCGTACTGGTATGGGGGCCAGACGTTCGCCCTGCCGTTCAGCGGAGAGGCGGTGGCAGCACAGACATCGCACACGCTGCGGCTTGTACCGTGAAGATTTTGCGATGCCTGCCATCGACTGCGGCGAGCCATGCGAGACGGCGGCGGTGGTCGCTTATCCTGGCATCGGTCGGGATTGCGCTTTTGCCGCTGGCGTGGCGGGGAACTTCCTGCGGCCACGACTTCGATTTTCATCTAGAGTCCTGGATGGAGGTGCTGCGGCAATGGCGCCAGGGTGTGACGTATCCGCACTGGGCGGCATCGGCTAACTACGGCGCAGGCGAGCCGCGATTTGTGTTCTACCCGCCGCTGGCGTGGGTGCTGGGCGCGCTGCTTGGCGTCGTGCTGCCGTGGACGTGGACTCCGCTGGCCTTCACGTTGATTGCGCTCGCAGCGATGGGCGCGAGCTTCTTCCACATGGCACGCGAATGGATGCCGGAGGATAATGCCGCGCTGGCGGCGTGTCTGTATGTGGTGAACCCTTACGTGCTGTTTGTTGCCTATGAACGGGCGGCTTACGGTGAGTTACTGGCCGCGGCGTGGATGCCTCTGCTGGTGCTGTTCGCGCTCCGCGAGAAACCGGCGATGCTGGAGTTGGCCGTGGTGATCGCGGGTCTCTGGCTCACGAATGCTCCAGCGGCGGTAATGGGCTGCTACGCGCTGGCCGTGATCGTCGCTGTGGCTGCGATTTCTGAGCGGCGTTGGGTGTTGATCGGGCGCGCCGCGGGTGCGACAGCGCTGGGGCTGGGACTGGCGGGATTCTATCTGGTTCCGGCGATTTATGAGCAGCGTTGGGTCGAGATCCAGCGCGCGGTTGCGCAGGGGATGCGCATCGAAGACAGCTTTTTGTTCGAACATACGGGCGAGGCGTACCACGACCAGGTGCTGATGACGGCGTCTTGGATTGCGGTCGCGTTGATAGCGGCAACAGCGCTGGCCGCGGCGATTTCGTATCGTGCGAGAATGCCGCGAGCGATTCGGATGCCGATGACCGTGCTCGCAATTGTGATGACGTATCTGCTGTCTCCCTTCTCCGACGTTGTGTGGCGGCATTCGCCGGAGCTTGCGTTTCTGCAGTTTCCGTGGCGGTGGCTGCTGATGCTTAGCCTGGTTCTGGCGGCGTTGACGGGGCTGGCGCTGCGAGGCGACGCGGTTACACGGCAAGATATCTTCCTTCGCACGGCGGTGGTTGTTGTGCTGGCTGGCATGATGTCGGCCATTGCGTGGGTGTACTTCTGGCAGCCGTGCGATGAGGAGGACAATGCGGGCGCGCAGCAGGCTACTTTTCGAGATGGCGGATTTGAGGGCACGGATGAGTATACGGCGGCTCCGGCGGACAATGGCGCAATACAGCGTGAACTCCCGCAGATTCGGGTGCTGCGAAGCGTGGGCGGCGACGAGGCCGACAGTTCGGTGGCGGAGAATCCGGAGTGGCAGACGGGCAATGCGGATTTGGCATCGTCGGAGGTATACATTCGGCGTTGGGATGTGGAGCGCATGAGCGCGGCAGTGCGCTCGGACGCGGGTTTCGCTGTGCTTCGTCTGATGGATTATCCGGCGTGGCAGGTGCGCGTGAATGGCGTACGTGTGGACGCGAAGCCGAGGCGCAGCGATGGGCTGATGACGATTCCTATCCTGGCGGGGACGTCGGAGATTGACGTTCAATATGGGACGACGCGCGATGTCTGGCTGGGACGCGTCCTTTCACTCACGGCGGCAGTCTTATGGTTAGGGTCGGCTGCACTGCGGCGACGCCAGCGGATATCATAGAGCGAATGCAAGCTGAAGTTCAGGTAAAAGAAATTTTGCACACCGGCGCGGAGTTGACCGACCGCGCTCTTGAGAGATTGCTGCCTCATGGCGAGGAAATACCTTCGTCGATCCATCGCGCGATGCGGCACAGCACGTTCGCCGGGGGAAAGCGGCTACGGCCGATTCTGGCGATGGAAGCGGCACGGATGATTGGCAGTGGCGAGCTTCCGGCCGGCGTGGAGGAGTTGGGCGCGGCGATCGAGATGCTGCATACGTATTCGCTGATCCATGACGATCTGCCGGCGCTCGACAACGACGATATGCGACGCGGCAAGCCAACTTGCCACGTGGTCTTCGGCGAAGCGATCGCGATTCTGGCGGGAGATGCTCTGCAAACACTGGCCTACCGGACGCTGGCGGGGTTGCGCTGCCGGGCTTCGGCGACGGTGGAAATTATCCGGCTGATTGCAGAGGCGACGGGCACGGTCGAGGGGATGATTGGCGGACAGGTGCTGGACCTCGAAGGCGAACATTCGAAGCCGACCGCCGAAAGCGTGGCTGCGATCCATCGCGCGAAGACGGGCGCGCTGATTCGCGTGAGCCTGGCGGCGGGCGGAGTCTATGCGGGCGGTGACGCGGAAGATGTTCGCAGGCTCACTGAATTTGGACGCAAAGCGGGTCTCGCGTTCCAGATTGTGGACGATGTGCTCGACGTGACGCAGGACTCGCAGCACCTGGGCAAGACGGCGGGGAAGGATTTGGCGAGCGACAAGGCGACATGGCCCGCCGTGTTTGGTATCGAAGCTTCGCGAACCTATGCGAACACGCTGATTGCTGAGGCCTTTGCCATACTCTCTCCGTACGGAGACACGGCCGAGGGATTGAAGGCGGTCGCGCGGTACCTGGTGGAACGAACGCATTAAGGGCAGGGTGAAGGGGATTAGGGTGTAGAGCCGGCGTCCGAGAATCCGGACGTGGGACACCCAGGCGTTTGTAGGAGATTTTTCTTGACCGAGGAAGATGTGCTGACGGTGCTCCGCGATGTCTACGATCCGGAGCTGCCGGTGAACATAGTGGATTTGGGCCTGGTGTATCGCGTAGCGGTTGCGCCGGACCCGGATGCGCCGGGGATGGTTCCGCGGCAGAGGGTGGAGATCGACATTACGATGACATCGAAGGGATGTCCATCGCATGAGCGGATCATCGAGCAGGTGCGCAACCGGCTGGCGGGCGTGCGGGAAATCAGCGCGGCGGCGGTGAACTTGGTGTGGGAGCCCGCGTGGGGTCCGCAGCGCATCAGCCTCGCGGCGCGGCAGCAACTGGGTATTGAATAGCCAACCGCCTCGAAAGCGGGCCTACGAGTCTGTGAGCGTCTTGCGCAACTTGTTGCCTTTTTCGGCGATGTCCTCGACAAACTCTTCCACGCGAACCAGCATGTCCTTTGCGGAATGCAGATAGCCGGGCATACCCTTCCACAATTCTTGCGCGACCTCCGGATTTTCAAGAAGGGTAACAGCGGCTCCGCCCGCGGCAACGGCAAGGGCCGCCTTCCGCCTGCCGGTTAGGAGCAGCCAGGCGCTCACAATCAGCGATCCGGCGCCGACGACGCGCGTCCAGTGAACTTCGGGGACAGAGTTGGGGAGTTTGGCTTCGATTTGCTTGGGCAATTTCATCAGTGTCATTTGTATATCCCGTGTAGCTTACTGGATGTGATGCAAAATCAGTCGAGATCGAAGTCGCGGAGCGGTTTGCCCTCGTCGGGAGTCTCCTTCGCCTTACGCAGGGCTTCGGCGAACTTCTTGGCTAGAACATCGTCCTTGTTCTTTTCGGCGTCGACGGACTGGCGGAAGAGGCTCTCGCGGCGCTCGTCCTGCTCACGCATGGCGCGGGCGGCGGTTTCAAAGTCTTCGAAGGTGCGCTTGCGCGGGGCGGGCGTGTGGGCAATGACGGCGCTGGTGGCGACGTCGATTTTGAGCGTAGCGCCGCATTCGGGGCAGGCTACTTCGAGCGTTGCTGCTTGTTTTGGACTCATAATGCAACCATTTCGCCGCAGACGTACCCAAATCGAGCACGGCTGAAGCCAACCCAATTCTAATCCGATTCGTGGATGGGCACTTGTCCGAGATGCTGACTAGAACGAACAAGCGGCAACCGATATTGCTACCTCACCCTATGAAGCAGCATGCTGCATAACAAATCCGAAAGAGCGCATACTAGACGACAAATCCCCTCTGGTGCTGGTCCTGCGGTGAAAGAGGAACGAAGGTTCACCGACGCCATGACCACTAAGACCTCCAACTCCATCGTCCGCCGCTATAAGTTTGACGCCTTCCTCAGCCACGCTTCACAGGACGCCGACTTCGCCAACTCCGTCGCACACTCTCTCGGCCAGAACCGGCTTAAGCCTTGGGTCGATAACTCCAACCTTGCCTTTGGCAGCCTGCTGCGTGACGAGCTCCAGTCCGCGATCGGAGACAGTCGCGCGATGGTGCTCCTGTGGTCGCAACCTGCATTGGAGTCGCGCTGGGTGATGGCCGAGATCTTCACCGCCTTTCATCTCAACCGCTTCATCATTCCCTGCGTGCTCGACGCAACCCCATTGCCGCAGTTTCTCCAGAACACAGCCTACCTCAACCGGCAGCGCGATCAGACGGACATCGGCACAAAGTTGGCCCTCGCCATCAAAGCGTCTCCATCCACCGCAAACAAAGTCGCTCCGTGGCTTGGCAGCCGGAGCCAGGTCGTCCAATCTCTCGTCAACGGAATCGGCGCGGCGCAGATTGCCACCGTCATGGCCATGACGGAAGATTTTCAAAAGGCTGCTGAAGCCAATGTCCACACCAGCGACGCCTTAAAGAGCGCTAAGCAGTTAGCCCCGTTTGATCCAATGATCCTGAACCTGGCCGGCTACCAATGCAAGAACGACTATATGTTCGCGCACTGGGATGAAATTCAGGCCGGACGCGCGCCCAAAGACCCGCTGCTCAATCAGGGAGAGCGTCACTTCTTCGACGCGCTCTGCGTCGATCCCTCCGACCCCAGCGCCCTCAATGGCCTGGGCAGCATTCTGATGTTCGAACGAGAACTCGATGCAGCAGAGTTCTTCCAGCGCCGGGCAATTGATATCGTGAAGCGCAGCGGGGGCAACTATGAAGCCGCGCAACAAGACCTGGAGCTAATCCTCTACTTTAAGCAAAAGCAAACGCAATAAGGCGCGAGGTCGATGACTGTGCCCATCCGTCGCACCTTTACCATAAGCTTTCCGCCGGAGCTCGCTGCAAGGTCGAGCAGCTTGCCGCACAGGAATCACGCACGACCAGCGAGCTTTTCTGTGAAGCCTTTCGCGCCTATCGTGCCCAGCAGATGCGTAAGATCTTACGAGAACTAAACGAGCTCGGGCACTCGACAAATCCCAAGGGCAATAAGCCTCAGAATGTGGAGCGTCTAGTTCACGAGTCACGCGCCGCTGCCAGGTCGAAGCGATCCGCTTGATGGTTGTCATCGATTCCGGCATCTGGATCTCGGCCATTCACTTCGGAGGAGTTCCTGCGGAAGCCTTGGAACCTGTTATACAGATGGACGACCTCGCCATCTGCTCAGGGATGGAGCAAGAAGTCTTCCGCATTTTGGAGCAGAACTCAAACGCGATCCAGAAACGATACGCACCCGAATAGCTCCTCACTGGAACGGTGCAATCCGGGTCGGAACAACCGGCGAGGCTACCGGCATTTCCCGAGATCCCGGCGATGATTTCGCGACTGAATGCGCTTCGAAGGCTCACGCCGACATTCTGATTTCAGGAGACAACGATCTTCCAACGCTTGGGAGTTATGAGAGTTGCCGAATTCTAAGAGCGAGGCAGTACCTTGACGAGCGTATTCTGCGCTAGGGCGCCTCGCTCTCACATCCCCTTAAGCAGCGCTTTCCAGCGTACCCACGCCTCTTCACGAGCCTTCACATTTGCCTCGTTCCCAGTGGTCTTCGTGGGATCCTCACCCGCTCGCATAAAGCCGTGTCCTGCACCGTCATACGTCACAGGCTCGAACTTCTTGCCAGCCTTCTTCATCGCCGCAATCGTATCAGGAATAGTTGCACCAATCCGGGCATCATTCCCGGCATAGAAACCATAGACCGGTGCAGTAATTCCGCTCACGTCCTTCGGAGGCGGCCCATAGAACACGAATGCCGCGCTCAGATCGTGGCGATTGGTCGCGAACCGGAACGACTGCCCCCCGCCCCAGCAGAATCCCGCCACCGCCAGCTTGCCGTTCACCGCCGGAAGCTTCTTCACGTATTCGGCGGTTGCATTCAGATCGGCGGTCACCACGTCGGGGTCGAGCGCCGACACAGCCTTCACCGCATCGTCGGTGCTGGCGAAATCGCCCGTGCCGCCCCCTTTGGGGCCAAAACCTGAAAGCAGATCGGGAGCAATCGCCACATACCCTGCCGCCGCCACTTGATCCGCCGCGCTGCGCGCCCAATCGGTCAGGCCGAAGATTTCGTGAATCACCAGCACCGCCGGTGTCTTCGACTTGACCTCTGGATAGACGACAAAGGCATGCACCACGCGATTGCCGTACTTGATGTCGACCCACTCCTGGTGCCGCGGAGACTTCTCCAGCCTCTCCTTGGCCCAATCCTGCGCCCGAGCCTGCGTGTGTAGGGTGAGGGCGCAACAAATGAAGGCGAAAACTGCCAGTGTCATCTTTCTCATAGTGGTAAGGTACACTCCTGATCGGAAATCTCAGTTGTCTTTTGAACCCTCGATCTGGCTCTTCTCCTGGGGCTTTACGGTGTTGCGAATCACCATGATCTTGTTCAGCATATCGAACCAGAAGGAGGCTCCCAGCGAGAGCGCCCCGGCGGTAATCAGCCAGCCAATCAAAACCACGAGTGCATCGCCGGCCATCGTATAGGTGTGGTCTTTCCACCAGCCCTTATACTGAGCCGGCGTATGCCGCCATCCTAACGGCAGAAGGAATTCCGCACTCACGTCATTGACCGCCTTGACTGAAGATTTCATCTGATCGGCGAGGCTGTCGGTCGGGGAAACGTTCTTGTGCTTCTGCAGATAATCGTTGGCCGCATTGACCATACCCTGGCGGGCGTCGCGATCTACCCAAAGAGTATGCGCAATACGAAGTGAGCTCACGTTGAACGCGACCGCCAGACCCAGGCCGATAATCATCAGTACATTTTGGGTATATCGCTTGTACCAGCCGGAGACCCGGTCCATCGCGTCGTTGTACCAGTTCTCGAGATTGGTCTGGAATTGCTGCAGCTTCTGGTAATCCTCTTTCGCGTCGCTTTTGGCATCGATCAGCAGCGTCAGCAGAGCCTCGACCGCCTTGTTTTTCTCGAACTGCTGATGATGGTCCCTTAGAAAATTCTCGATGCTTTCAATCGGAGTTTTGCCTTTGAACTTGTCTTTGTTCAGGATGTCGATCATCGCCAGTGCAAAGGTCCGCGCCGGAATATAAGAAGGCAGCAGCAACTGGTCTGATACGCCGTCAATTGCCCTTGGCGGTGCAATGCGTGCCCAGCGCTGAAGAGTCAGTCGAAAACCGCTCCACAGACTCAGCACCTTACCGCCATAGTCCTTGGCCGGGTCCTGGTAGAGGCCGCGGATCAGCCCGTGATTGTAGATATTGTCTACCAGCGTGGACGCGCCAGCCTCAATCGAGTCGCCCGAGAGCAAACTGCGCAATCCACGCTGCAGGTTCGCGGCGCGTGACTGAACTAGTCCTGCTAGCACCTCGTTAATCACCGATGCGACGAGGCTGAGCAGCAGGTAGATGTACACCATGCCAATCGCCACGTCCAGAATGACTGACCCGAACATAATGTCCCCGTTTCAACGAGCGGCTGGAACTGCTGTAACCCGGAAGCGGCCAGCATAGGGACAGGCTTGGGGCATGTCAATCCTCTTCTTTTCATTCGCCCAAAAAAGGAAATGCCCGCCGAGGCGGGCATCGATTGTCAAAGCCGGGGAAGGCGGAAAGCTCCGCCCTCACCCGGCCCAACGAGAAACCAAGGCAAATCTAGTTTGTCTGCGCCTGCGGCTTTGGCTTGGGCATCGGCATTTGCTCCGCATTCACCGGAGTCATCGCCGGACTATCGTAGCCGGTCAAATTCTTCATGCCGGCCAGCTGCTGCTCCTGTACTTGGAGGGGGCGCTGCATCACCATTACCACGGACGAACCCTCGGGAAAAACAATGTCATCTCCATGCTTCATCATCGTCTCAATGATTCCTGCCGCCGCACCAACTCCCGCACCAATGCCCGCGCCCACCCCGGGGCTACCGCCGGCATAACCGGCCAGGCTTCCTACGCCGGTTCCAGTTAACGTGGTTCCTGCAATCGTCTTAGCATCCGCGCCTTTGTTGCTCGACTGCTCAATCAGACCTTCTTTGTCCTTCACCTCGGCCCCATTTGTTCCAGGAACTCTATCTACCGCACCCGGCAACGCAATCACCACGCCATTCGGGAAGGCCATCGAAACAAAGTGCATCATCAGTTGTGCGCGCCCCTTAACTTTGCCGCCCCGCTGCAGGCCATCCACATAGCCCTGGACATAGACGCCTGCGGGAATCACTACCCTTCCTCCAACCACGACGGGAAAACTGCTGCTGAGATAGACCGCATCGCCCGGCTTCGCTGTCTTGGTGCTGAGCGCGGTACGCAATGTGAGAGGAATCGTGGTTCCCGCCGGTACGACGAAGGTCGTTTGATTGGCGGACGCGGGAGTGGACCCAACCGGAGCGGACTGCGCTGTGACAGGCTGTACGACTGGGACCCCCTGGCTGGAGGGCACAGCCTGCTGCGCCTGAGCGGCGATGGAGCAGGCTGTTGCCAGAGAGAAACCAAGCAGAAGACTAGTGGCGGTACAAGCCATTCGAATGATCTCCATATTCTGTGCGTATGAGCCCAGGGGAAATTTGCTCCAGAGGAGACTCGTCGATTCCACTTCATGTCTGGAATATCGATGTCTGGAAGATCGTGACGCTCATCGCTATCCCCGGGGGAGATTCTTTCCCCTCCTCGGGTTAAATCATTCCCAATTCTCCCACTTGCAACCCGAAGTGACTCTGCCACTTTTGTCGCCCTTTCGTAACCATTTAGTACCGTGGCCTTTGGTTACTGGAGATTTGGATAATCAAGCCGCGCGCGCCAGACTCTGAATCAGCGCCTCTCTGCGGTTTGCCACCATCCGATCCGCGCTCGACAGCACCCGGAGCCATGCAATCACTCCGCCCGCTGCCAGCACCAGAAATATAGGCACTGCCAGTTCCGCGTGCCCAAAGCGCGCCAGCGGAAGAAACACCGCCGCCCCCACTCCAAACACCACCAACTGAATCAACAGGCTCAGCAGCCCGTTCCCCGCTGACCCTTGCTCCCGGCTCATCCGCGTCAACGTCATCCGATAAGCCATGGTGATGGAGAGCACGTTACCCGCCGATAACTGCACAGGCAGCGCAAACAGAAGCCAGCAAAAGGTGGCCGCGAGCATCTCCCTGCCCGGCATGCCAAAGCGGAGCGCAACAATTGAGCAGACGATTACCAGTTCAAGCGAAAAGAGCGTGAGCTGCACCAGGTTTTTCGCCAGCATGACTGTTCGCATGCGCGTCGGCGCTATGAAATAGAGCTGGATGCCAGCGCCCTCTCCGCCCAGGCTGTTGTAGACCAACCGTGTGAGGCCAAGAAAACTGTAGGCCACTCCCAGCGGCAAAGCGTAGAGGGACGCAAAACCCGCGCTATTGCTGCCGCGGCCAAGCACAAACAACATGATGAGCGGGACGACCAAGCTGTACAGCATCACCCCGCTGCGCGCCAGATAGCGAAGCTCCTTCTCCACCACTGCGCCAATTGGACCAGACAGATCGAAGCCGGCCCGGCGCGCTTCTTTTCCCGCCTTTACCGCTTGCTGCGGCGCTTCACCCAGGCTCTCTCCGCGATACTCCGCGCGCAGCCGAATCGCAAGCATCGATCCCGCCGCGCATACATATAAAGCAAGCCCGCTCAGCGATGCCGCCGCACCGATCGCGTCTTTGCTCTCAGCCGCGTGGATTGCACCCGCCGCAAAGCCCGGCGGAAACACGCTCTGAACTCGATCCGCTGTATGCAGGGCGTGTACTGTAGCGGACCGTGTCATTCGTGACCGATGACCTGAATGCATGTACAGAGCCGGGTTTAGCAACTGAGCTCCAAGGAGCAGGAATAGAAACACCATCCCCAGAATCTCCCGCGTCCGCCTCTGCGCCAACCAGCGGTCGAGCCACGCAAAAATCATCCGTGTGAGCAGAAGATTGAACGCGGCAAATCCCATCAGTGCAAGCGTCGCCCACAGCACCAGATGCGGTCGTGCCCACACCAGCCCGATCCAGATGCCCGCTAGGCAAATCCCGCCCAGGATGGACGAAATATCGAAGAGACCAAAGACAAGATACTGCAACAGGTACGAACCGAAGCTCACCGGAAATCGCAGCAGCACACTCAGGTCTACGTGCTCCTGAAACGACGCCAGCGTCACCGGAGTCAGCTGCCACAAGAACAGCACCGGCCACAACAGGAAGGGCAGAAATTCGAGCTCACCATTCGAAGCCATGTCCCCGGCGCCGAACCCCATCCCCACGCCCACCGCCAGCCCCACCAGCGAAAAGAATCCCACCCTGAAGATACTCGCCGCCAGCTCGAAATTGCCGCGCCGCGTCCGTAGCGAATTCATCAGCATTCGCCAGCGCATCTCCGCCAGCGCCGCGTACTGACCGCGAACCATCGCCGATATCATGTAAGCCCCGTAGTTATAACCACGACAACTCCTGCGCGGACTCGCCTGTTCCTGTGCCTACGACATTGAGAAAAATCTCTTCCAGCGTGAGCTTCTCTTTGATAGGTGAGCCAGAAACAGATAATTCGGGCACTCCCGCACCCGCCAGCGTTGTCTCCACGCCCGCGCGTAGTTCTTCGAGCGATCCATTCGCCACCAGCCGTCCTTTATGGATGATGGCCACATGGCTGCAAAGCCGCTCCACAATTTCCAGCACATGCGAGGTGAGAAAAATCGTGGCCCCACGATGAATCATCCCTTGCAGCATCGCCTTCAGTGTGCCCGCCGCAATTGCGTCCACGCCCTCGAATGGCTCATCCAGAAACAGCACTTTCGGCCCGTGAATCACCGACGCTGCCAGCGCTAGCTTCTTCTTCATACCGTGCGAGAAGTCCGTGACCAGCTTCTTCGGCTCATTCGCGAGATGCATAAAATCCAGCAGCTCCTGCGTCCGGCGATTCGTCGTCTCGCGATCCAACCCATACATCCGGCCCACAAACCGCAGATACTCCGAAGCCGTCAGCCGGCCCAGTAGAGCCATCCCCTCCGGCACTACGCCCATCTGCCGCTTCAACTCCAGCGACCCTGCAGTAAACGCCTGTCCCAGAATTTCGATCTGCCCCGAAGTCGGCTCCAGCAGCCCTGTAAGCATCTTGATGGTGGTCGACTTCCCTGCTCCATTCGGCCCGAGAAATCCAAAAAACTGCCCCGGAGCAACGCTGAACGTAACGTCATCCACAGCGGTGAAGTCGCCAAACCGCCGCGTCAGGCCCCGAGTGGAAATCGCCGGAATATCCATGGTTCGGAGCATAAAGGAAAGCGAGCCGAATCCAAACGGCTCGCTTCCTGAACACCGATCACTGAACGCTGATCCTGACCGCTAAGCCCCCGTCTCCAGCACCACCCTGAACCGAGCCTTCCCGCTCATCATCCGATCGAACGCCTCGGGTGCCTTGTCCAGTGGATACTTCTCGATCAGCGCTGTCACTCCGGTGAGCACGCTGAACTTCAGCGTGTCTTCGGAGTCAATCGATGTCCCGCTCGGCCATCCCACTACCGCCCGCTTCTGCATTATCAGCGGAAGGGCCGGAACCTTCAGTGGATCGCCGGGTACACCTAAAATCACCAGCTTACCCTGATGGCCCAGTCCACCAATCGACGCCGACATCGCGTCCGCATCCGTCACCGTCGCGATGATCGTCCGGGCCCCGCCCAGCTTCTGCAGCTCCGCGGCAACATCCTGAGCCGCGTTGTCGATGTAATGGTGCGCGCCCAGCTCATGCGCGAACTTCGCCTTGTCTGCGCCGCGAGCAATCGCCACAGTAGTAAAACCCATCTTCGCCGAATACTGCACGCCCAGATGCCCTAGCCCGCCCATGCCCAGAACCGCCACCACATCCGGAGGCCGCGCCCCGCTGTTGCGTATCGCATTGAAGGTCGTAATCCCCGCGCACAGCAGCGGACCGGCCTCCGCGCCCGAGAGCGAATCCGGCACCGCCGCCAGCGCCAGCGCCGGAGCCACTACATAGTCGGCATACCCGCCGTCATAAGTTATGCCGGGGATCTGCAATATCGCGCACGCAATGTGGTCACCCCTCCGGCACGGCTCGCACTTGCCGCAATGGCCGCCATACCAGCCGATCCCTACGCGTTGCCCCGCCTTCCACTGCGTCACGCCCTCGCCGACCGCATCCACCATGCCAACCACCTCATGCCCCGGCACACGCGGATACTGGATCGGAAAGATTCCATACATCGTCACCGCATCGCTGTGGCAAACTCCGCACGCCTGCACCCGCACGCGCACCTGATTCGCTGCCGGCTCCGGAACCTCACGCGTCACAAGTTCCAGCGGACCACCCTTCTTGACCACCTGCACATACCTGCCCGTCTTCGTTTCAGCCGCCATCGCTATCTCTCCTTATGCGCTGCATCATGTCAAATGTGGCTGAGCCAAAAAGCGGCAAACCTCGTTCACCACCGGCTCAACCCCTTTCGTAGTGTCCACTTCGAGCTTAGGATAGGCAATCGTCTCGAAACGATTCTTAATATCCCGATAAAGATCAGCATTGCGATTTCTCGCAGGATTCTCCGGGTCCTGACGACTCAATCGATCCTCGGCGACCGCGTCCAAACATGTCACATGCAGAATCCGCCACGCCGCCCCAGCCTGCTCTGCCGCTTGCACGACCTCATCGATCTGCCCGCGCCACGAAAACGTCCTGCCGTCGATAAAGATAAAGGCCACTCGCTGCTTCTGCGTCAGATACGCCGCTGCCTCCAGCATGTCCCTCACGCAAAGATCATCCTGCTCGCGTGAGTAGTCCGTCATCGCGTTCGGAAACAGCGCCTCCCGTACCCGGTCCTTATCGAGAACTACCCCGCCCAACTGCGCCGCCACTGCCCGTGCCAGTGTGCTCTTCCCAGTGCCGGGCAATCCAGCCAACAGCACCCACGTCGTCATTGCTTTGACTGAAAGATCAACGGAACAAAATTACTCAGATTATCCCGCCACACCATCCACACATGCATACCCGGAGTTTTGATGGCGGTGGGCTGCATTCCCTGTTCTTTCAGCCATGCGATCAGCTTCTGATTCGCCGGAAAAAGTCCGTCCTCCGTCCCGCAGGCGATCCACAGCAGCCGCAGCTTTGCCTGGATCGCCGCACCCGTCTGCGGAGTGATCGCCGGAAACAGCGGCGTAAAGTTCCCCTCGCCCAGGCCGCCCGCGCTGAAGGCCCCGATATACGCAAAGTCATCTGTATAATTCAGCCCTACCAGCAAGGTCTGCGCGCCTCCCATCGAGAGCCCGGCAATTGCATGCTCTTCGCGCTTCTCCGATAGCGGATACTGCGCCTTTACCCGCGGCATTACCTCCTCATACAGCACACGCCCGAAGTCTCTGAAGTTGCGAGCCGTCGTCTCGGGATCGCGCCACACCGCCCATCCTTTGGTGATCATGTCCATCGTGCCGTAGCCCAGCGGCATCACCACGATCATGGGCTTCGCCTTGCCCTGCGCGATCAGGTTGTCCAGAATCACGTTCGCCTTGCCCATCCACGTCCACGCGCTGGGATCGTCACTGTATCCGTGCAGCAGATACAGCACCGGATACTTCTTCCCGCTCTTCGCATCGAATCCCGGCGGCGTATACACGTAGTACTCGCTGTTCACGCCCACAATATTCGAGTGGTAGAAGTGGTGATGCACAGTGCCGCGCGGAACATCCGCCGTCTCCCATGGCATTGGCGGCTGCCCCGGAACCAGAAATACGTTCTGCGTGGAGAAGAAGCTCGTCTTCAGCGTCGTATTATGCGGGTCGATCACGCTCGTGCCATCCACGTCATACGCATAGCTGTAATACTCGGGAGCAAGCTTGGGAACCGTGACGGTCCACGCGCCATCCGGAGCTTTGGTCATGGGATAAGGCTTCGCCACCCCTTCCAGATGTAGCTCTACCTTCATGGCATTCGGCATTGCCAGCCTGAACGTGGCGCTTCCGTCCGCGTCAACCTGCGGACTTGCGACCGGAGCGGGCACCAGGGGCACAGGAGCCGCGGAACGCTGCACCGGAGCAGGCGCAGCCGTCTGCTGCGCGAAGACCGCGAAGCTGCAGGCGCTGACAAAGAACGCCGTTAAGACAAAACGAGACCATCCGGACTTTGTGCCCGAGCAAAAAAATCGTGACATCATTCTTCCTATGAACTGAAATAACCGCGTCCCAAAGTGTACATGTGTGCAGGCACGAAAGTGGCAATTGCCACGAGATCACCCGGCAATTACCATCGATAAATTCTGTCGTTTGTCCAGTCGGACCGTCATTTCGCCGACAATCCATCTTCGTGGGTAAGAGGTTTTAGGTGTTCTCACACTTCATATTCTGGCCGTGGTTTGCGGGGATTGTTTTCCTCGCCATGGGTCTGTACTCCGCGCGTAAGGAGTACGCAGCGGCCCTCGGTCTGGACAAGATCATCGTCCTTGGGCGCGTCTTCGCCGCCTCGGCTCTGGCCACCTTCGGAGCCGAGCATTTCCTCAATGTAAAGGCGTTTTCCCCCGGCGTCCCTGACTGGATACCCTTTCATCCCTTCTGGATCGTTTTCGTCGGTCTTGCGCTCTTCGCCGGGGCCCTCAGCCTCGCATGGAACCGCTACACGAAGTTCTCCTCGACACTGCTCGCAGTCATGCTTTTTATCTTCGTCCTTAATTTGCACATCCCGCGAGTTGTTGCCAACCCGCATGACCGCATCTCCTGGGCAGTCGTCCTCCGTGATACCTCCTTCGCCGGAGGCTTCCTGGCATACGCCGGAAGTCAGACCGAGCGCTGGCGCGCTCGCGCCTTAAACCCCCTCGTGCTCATCGGCCGCCTGTGCATGGCCATCCCCTTCCTCTTCTTCGGCGTCATGCAGATTCTGCACCCCCAGAACGCGCCCGGCGTCCCGCTTGAAAAGCTCACGCCAACCTGGATGCCGGCTCCGCACACGCTGGCCGCGTTTACCGGCGCCCTCCAGCTTCTCGCCGGAGCAGCGATTCTCATCAACCGCTACTCCCGCATGGCTGCGGCTTGGCTCGGCTTGTGGATGGTGCTGCTGACACTCGGGATCTATTTGCCGATCTTTCTGACGGCCTCCGGTGGCTTGCAGCTTATCGAGGGCGTCAACTACGTCTTCGACACGCTGCTCTTTGCCGGAGTCATCCTCCTGCTCGCCGCGGCCATGCCCAGAGATACCCCCGGGGAGGCGGCAGCTCCGGCGCTTGCGAGTTAGGCCACTGCGTCCCTCACCAACAAGAGCTCTTATCGTCTAACCCCACATGCGGCTCGCCAAATTGCTCTCTTTGCTGGTGCTTGTTTCCGCGGCCTGTGCCCAACAGGTGCAACTCGCCAATACGCTTCCCGATACGCCTGCCGCGCACCAGTGCGCCGCGTGGCTCAAGATTTTCAATGGCAGCGATCGCCAGGCTTATGGCGCATTCCTACAAAAGAATCTTCCCTCAAGAGCGGGGCGCCTGGATCAGGAGTGGGACTTTCGCGAGCGCTCCGGTGGCCTTGAGCTCAGAAAAGTGGAAGAATCCGCGCCCACCAAGCTGGTTGCGCTGCTGCAGGAACGCGGCTCGGATCAGTTTGCCCGCTTAACCATGGAGGTAGATGCCCCCGAACCCCACGTCATCACCCGTTTCGAGTTGCGAGCCATTCCAACACCGGCCGATTTTCCGCAGCCTCATCTGAGCGAGGCTGAATTGATCGCCGCCTTACGAAAGAAGCTGGAAGAGGATACTGCCGCTGGCCGATTTGCCGGGGCCGCGCTCGTGGCAAAAGATGGCAAGCCAATATTTGCCGAAGCCTACGGCCTCGCCGACCGCGAGCACAAGATCCCGAACACGCTCCTTACACGCTTCCGCATCGGCTCCATGAACAAGATGTTTACGGCGGTGGCGATTCTGCAGCTTGCGCAGGCGGGCAAGCTGGGGCTCAACGATCCGCTGGGAAAGTATCTCACCGACTATCCCAACAAGGACGTCGCCTCGCAGGTAACCCTCCATCACCTGTTGACGCACACCGGCGGTACGGGCGACATCTTCGGTCCGGAATTTGACGCGCATCGGCAGGAGCTGCGCACCCTGCAAGATTATGTGAAGCTCTACGGGAACCGTGGACTCGGCTTCGCGCCTTCCAGCGGCCGTTGGGAGTACAGCAATTACGGCTTCATCCTGCTCGGCGCAGTGATCGAAAAAGTGAGCGGCGAGAGCTATTACGACTACCTGCGCGACCACATCTACAAACCGGCCGGCATGACCTCAACCGGCTCCGAGCCGGAAAACCAGCCGGTAGCGGATCGCAGTATCGGATATACCGCCATGGGCGGCGGCGGCGTTCATCCCAACACGGACACGCTGCCCTGGCGCGGGACTTCAGCTGGCGGCGGCTACTCAACCGTCGAGGATTTGCTGAGGTTCGCGAACGCCCTGCAGCAGAACAACCTGCTCAATGCGCACTACACAGAACTACTGACCACTGGTAAGGTGCCAGGACCAATCGGCAGCTATGCCTATGGGTTTGAGGACCGCACGATCCATAGCACACGATGCTTCGGCCACGGAGGCGGCGCACCGGGAATGAACGGCGATTTGAAGATATGTCCCGGCCCCGGCTATGTGGTCGCCGTGCTGTCAAACATGGACCCTCCCGCCGCAAACCGCATCTCTGACTTCGCCACGAACCGCCTGCCAGACCACTGAGGCTATACTTCGATGAATCGGGTCTTGGGCTTCCGAGTCAACTACCTGCTAATTTGACCGACGGGAGAATCCATGACCACAGCACCACCGCAGCAACCGCCTACTCCGCAGCGCTTCTTCGAAACAGCCAACGCCTATCAGCAGACCGAGGCCATGAAGGCGGCCCTTGAGCTAGAAATCTTCACCGCCATCGCCGAGGGCAATACCACCCCGGCCACGATTGCCGCGCGCTGCGGGGCCGCCGAGCGCGGCGTGCGCATCCTGTGCGATTTCCTCACCATTCATGCCTTCCTGACAAAAGAAGGATCGCACTATGCTCTTGCGCCGGATTCAGCCTTATTCCTCAATCGCCATTCACCGGCATACGTCGGCGGCGCAGTTGAATTTCTGCTCGCCGCGCATGTGCGCGAAGCACACGCGCGGCTGACTGAGGCTGTGCGCCGGGGAGGCACTGTGCTGGGCGAAGGAACGCTGGAGCCGGAGAATCCCGACTGGGTAAAGTTCGCGCAGGCCATGATGCCGCTGGTGCGTAAGGGAACCGAGATCGTGGCCGCCGAGCTACGCAAAGGCGGCGAGGCGCACAAAGTCCTCGATATCGCCGCCAGCCACGGGATGTTTGGAATCTCCGTGGCGAAACAGAATCCCGCTGCGCAAGTCTATGCATCCGACTGGAAGAATGTTCTCGAAGTCGCCCAGGAGAATGCCCAGGCGATGGGAGTGGCAGATCGCTACCATCTGCTCCCCGGCAGCGCCTTTGATACCGACTTTGGCAGCGGCTATGACCTGGTGCTGGTCCCGAATTTCCTGCACCATTTCGATCCGCCTACCTGCACCGCTTTCATGCGCAAAGTGCATGACGCGTTAGGGCCCGGCGGCCGCGCCGCAATTGTGGAGTTCGTTCCCAATCCGGATCGCGTTTCGCCGCCCACCGCGGCCGCCTTCAGCATGATGATGCTGGCCTCTACGCCCTCTGGCGACGCCTACACTTTCGCCGAGCTCGAGAGCATTTCAAAAGATGCAGGCTTCGCGCGAGTTGAGCTCGCACCAGAGGAGATCGGCCTCAATCGCCTGGTTCTCGCGTATCGGTGAATGAAGACTGTGTGAGGTAGCCCGGCATGGGCTCACCTCACACTCTGCTCGGCATAGTCTTGGATCGAAAATCAACGACACGAGAGGAGTCATACCATGAAAAAGCGCTGGACAATGGCACTGCTTTTCCTTCTTTTGAGGACGCCCAGTTTGTTCGCCCAGGATCCCCTCGATGGAATTTGGCAGGGCTACGACGGCGAGTGGAGACATGTATCTCAGCAGTTGATTGCACTCGCCGAGGCCACGCCTTCCGACAAGTTCGGGTGGAGGCCCGCTCCGGGAGTGCGCTCTACGAGCGAGGTCTACATGCACATCGTCATGGCGAACTTCTATCTGCTCAGCGCTACCGGACCCAAAATGCCTTCAGACCTTAAAGAGGACGCCGAACGAACCATCACGTCCAAGGCCGAAGTAATCAACTGGCTCAAGCGCTCATTGGACGCTGTCAAGCAAGCTCATCTGGCTGAGAACCCGAAAGACCTTGCCCGTAAGGTCCGCATTGAGGACCGGGATGCCACCGTAGACGGCATGTACCTCCGCATCATCATTCATGCCAACGAACACATGGGGCAGTTGATCGCGTATGCGCGCATGACCGGCGTCGTACCGCCCTGGTCAAAATGATGCCGTAGTCTCCGATTACTCGTTTCGCAGTGCCACCATTGGTTCCACGCCTGCCGCGCGCCGGGCCGGAATCAACGATGCGAGAAACGCTGCCAGAGCGAGCAGCAGCGTTGCCAGCGTCAGCATGATCGGGTCCCATGGCTTAACGCCGAACAGCTGATCGCTCATCAGCTTGCCCGCTCCTATCGCCGCTGGAATGCCCAGCGCCAGTCCAATCCCTATCTGCGAGAAGGAACCGCGCAGCACCATCTTAACTACGTCACCGCGATTCGCCCCTAGCGCCATCCGTACGCCGATCTCGCTCGTTCGCTGTTCCACCGTGTAGGCCATCACTCCATACAGCCCCACCGCTGCCAGCACCAGCCCAAGCACACCGAAGAGAGTCGTCAAGGTTGCAATCATGTTTTCCTGTTGAAAATCTCCACTCACGACCTTGGGATATGGATCAACCCCGTAGAGCACAAGGTTCGGATCAACACTGGCCAGCGCTTTGCGCACGCGCTCTTCGATGCCCGGCGGATTGCCCGGCGCCCAGATCACGATGTTGTACAGGAAGTGCGACCAGATTTCGCCGCTCCTGTAGGCCGGCTCATCGTACGGCACGGTCTGCGTCTCCGCCAGCCAAAACATTGGCCGTATCGGATCCTTGTAATCGTAGGTCATATACCGCATGTCTTTCACGACCCCAACGATTTCGTACTTCGAGGAATACTTGATCTTGTCGGGGCCGAAATGCTGCCCGATCGGGTTCTGGCCTTTGAAGAACCTCTTCGCAAACGCTTCATTGACCACCGCGACCTTCCGCGTCGCCTGGGTGTCCTCCTCCGTAATGGGCCGGCCCAGCACCATTTTTGCGCCCAGAGTATCGAAGAATCCCGGCATCACTCGTGCCCATCCCGCACTCGTGTCCTCCTTAGCCCCGGGCTCAGGTCTGCCCTCGATGCGAACACCATCGTTCCAGCTGTCGCCCGTCATCGGCGCATAGAGCGCCGGGGCCACCATCCGCACGCCGGGAATCTGGCGCAGGCGGTCATCGATTTCCCGAAACATCGGCTCCATTTGTTCCGGCTTGTAGTTGCCCAGCATCGGATTGATCCACGCGATATACCGGTCGCGCGTCTCGAATCCAAAATTCTGGTGCTCCAGGTTCCGCAGGCTCTGGCCCAGCAGAGCTGCGGCCGACAGGAGTATCAGCGACATCGCCGCCTGCGCGATCACCAGTGACTTCTGCACCCACGAGCGCCGGCCACCCACCGAACGGTTCGCCCCGCGCAGCGCCTCCACTGGGTCGGCATGCGAAGCCATCCACGCCGGCGCGATCCCAAAAATTACGCCGGTCAGCACCGACATGCCCAATGTGAAGAGCAGCACCGGCCAGGATGGTGTCGGGTCAATCGGTACGTAGTTATTGGGTCCGCCGATCCGGAAGGCCAGATACAGAATCAACCTTGTGCCGGCATACGCCACGCCGATGCCCAGGGCTCCGCCGATCACTGCCAGCGTTACACACTCGACCAGCGCCTTCCGCACGAGCCGCGACCACGAGGCGCCCAGCGCTACACGTACCGACGTTTGCATGCGGTCCTTCAATCCGCGCGCCAGCATCAGATTCGCCAGATTGCCACAAGCCACCAGCAGCACACATCCGGCCGCCACCAGCAACAGCTTCAGCCCATCCTGATACTGATCTCTCATAACCGCGACCCCTGCGCCGCCGGGAGTCAGGTGCAGTGTCTGCTGCTGCCAAAGCTGTTTCTCGCTGGGCTCCATATCCGACACATGGCTGGCCAGCCAGTCATGGAATTCCACCTTCAGCTTTGCTTCGAGCGACTTCGGATTCGTTCCCGGGCGCACTCTCCCGATAATGTCCAGGAAATTGGTGTTCGGCCTCTTCAACCGCGCTGTTTCTCCGTCGATCAGCAGCTCTGTCGTCAGCGGTAGCCAGAAATCCGGCATGCCCC
>Ga0206966_1055_pt1 | contig 34422 bp, 26 predicted proteins | sample Alteio_BWOrgHeat_23_FD_152970 | JGI IMG/M metagenome (GOLD analysis project Ga0206966, IMG submission 152970) | Enriched cells from forest soil in Barre Woods Harvard Forest LTER site, Petersham, Massachusetts, United States -... | ecosystem: Environmental > Terrestrial > Soil > Temperate forest >...
CCTTCTGCACCGTCATCGCGTCTTCAATGCGCGTCAGGGTGTCTGGATGGGCTGGGAGCGGAAGCGCGGAAAACTGCTCGACCTGAACCAATTCCTGTTGCATAACGGCGACAGCTTTCCGATCAAGGCCGGCCCCATCGACGTTCTCGAACCTGTCCAATACGTTATCACTCTAGATTCGGATACGCAGCTTCCGCGCGGCACCGCCGCGCGCATGATTGGCACCATCATGCATCCGCTGAACCATGCGATCATTGATCGGCAGCTCCGCATAGTGAGGGCAGGGTATGGCATCCTTCAACCGCGAGTGGGTATCAGCGTTGCTTCTGCATCGCGCTCCCGTTTTGCATCCCTCTACTCCGGCGAGACCGGCTTCGATATTTACACACGCGCCGTCTCCGACGTCTATCAGGACCTCTTCGGCGAAGGTATCTTTGCCGGAAAGGGAATTTACGAGGTAAGCGTTCTCCATCAGGTACTCGACCGTCGCTTTCCACGAGACGCTCTTCTCTCTCACGATCTCATCGAGGGCTCGTATGCCCGCGCCGGACTTGTGTCCGACATCGAGATCATCGACGACTATCCCTCTCACTACTCGGCTCACACCCGTCGCAAGCATCGCTGGGTGCGCGGGGACTGGCAAATCGCACAGTGGCTCTTCAGCCGTGTGCCCGATGAATCGGGCCGATTCGTGGCGAACCCCATCAGCACCATCTCGCAGTGGAAGATCTTCGACAATCTTCGCCGCAGCCTGGTCGAGCCCGTTACGTTCATCATGCTTGTCCTGGGCTGGTTCGTTCTTCCCGGCGGAGCACGCTACTGGACCTTCGCAACCCTTGTGCTACTCCTCCTGCCCGTGCTCGTACAGCTTAGCTTCAATCTTGGCCGCGCCTTATTCAATCTGAGCCTCGTCGCCGCCCGCGAAAGCTTTTCCACTTTCACCGCTTCGTTTGGCTTTACTCTTCTTAACCTGACATTCCTTCCGCACCACATGCTGCTGTCGCTCGATGCGATTACGCGATCGCTCACTCGTGCCCTGGTATCGGGAAAACGCCTGTTGGAGTGGGAGACCGCTGCGCAAGCGGAGTTCGGCGGCTCCAAAACGACTCTAGACTTCTATCTCCAGCTCTCTCCCCTCATCGCCTTTTTGATTGGTGTGACTCTCGCCCTCGACAACATTCGCTTGCTGCTTGCGGCTGCTCCCATTCTTGTCCTCTGGAGCATGGCGCCGCTCATCGCGATGTGGTTGAATTCGCCACCAACCCAGAACGAGGGCCCGCTCCCCGCCGTAGACAGAATCTTTCTGCAACAGCAGGCTCTGCACACCTCGCGATATTTTCTGGAGTTCGGCGGCGAGCAGAACCACTGGGTAATTCCCGACAATGTCGAAGAGAAGAACACATACCAGGTGCGCAAGCTATCGCCCACGAATCTCGGGATGCTCTTCAACGCCAGGCAGGCCGCGCACGAGCTCGGCTTCCTCACACTTCCCGAATTTGCTCGCGCGACACTCGGAACACTTTCCACCTACGATCGCCTGGAGAAGCAGCGCGGGCACATCTTCAACTGGTACGACATAGAAACCCTGCAGCCAATTGCTCCACTCACGATTTCCGCCGTCGACAGCGGAAACCTCGCGGCTTCGCTTTATACCCTGCACGCGGGCGCACTTGATCTGCTGAAGCGTCCTTTACTGAGCACTGACACATTCGCAGGCTTGCAGCTGATGCAGGGTAGAACAAGTAAATCGGCTGCCGCCGAGAACGAGGCCACATCCCTACGCGCTCTCATTCGATCGACCCTTGCATCAGATATCCAGGAATCGAACCGCCAACCTGGTCTTGGTAACCCTCCAGACTGGATCGCGAGCGAGGCTACGCATCGCCGCTCGGCTCTGTCTCATTTCGTAGAGAACTATGTCCCGTGGTTGTTGCCCCAGTTCGCGCCGCTCTTTGAGTTGCCACAGCTAAGCGGTGACGATGACCGGAAGACCCCGGAACTGCATGCAGCACCCGAATACGCCGCCGCACTGGAGAGGCGGCTTGCCGAAGCCCAGAGTACAGCACCCGAGAAATCGCTGCTGCTCGCCGAATTGCTGGCGCTGCTCTCTGCCGCTAGGCCACGGCTCGAGCAATTGAAAGCGGACATTGCCACCATCGCCTCCCAGGCCGAGAGCCACGCCGATACGATGGAGTACGGTTTCCTGTTCGTAGAGCCCCGCCAGCTCCTCTCTATCGGCTACGACGGGGGTACTGGCGAGCTGCACTCGGCATGCTACGATCTGCTTGCCTCCGAGGCCCGCATCGCTTCCTTCCTCGCCGTTGCCAAGGGAGACATCCCCCAACGCTCATGGTTCCGTCTCGATCGCTCTCACGTTCTGGTTGATGGTCGTCCCGTCCTCCTCTCGTGGACTGGGACCATGTTCGAATATCTGATGCCCGCACTCTGGATGCGTAATTTTCCCGACACTCTGATCGCCCGTTCCCTCGATTCTGCCGTCCGCATCCAGCGTGAATATCTCCGCGGCATTCCCTGGGGCATCTCTGAATCGGGCTTCGCAAAGATGGATCCTCTCGGTCGATACAGCTATCAAGCCTGGGGCATTCCGGCACTGGCTTTGAAATACGGGGCAGAAGACGGCCCTGTGATCTCTCCCTACTCCAGCTTCCTCGCGCTGCCATTTCTGCGTAAGGATGCAATCGCCAATCTTCGCCGCATGGCGGCGATGGGCTGGAGAGGTGCTTATGGCTTTTATGAGGCAGCCGACTACACCCAGGGCAAGGAGCCGCAATTGGTCCGTTCATGGATGGCGCACCACCAGGGCATGTGTCTGCTCGCCGTAACCAATCTGCTCAGGGACAACATCATTCAGCGTTGGTTCCACGCCGCTCCTCGCGTTCGCGCCGCAGAACTCCTTCTGCACGAGAGGCCGCTCAGCAAAGAGACGCTGAGGGAGCTGGCAAAACGATCCAGAATATTGGAATCGGACCGCTCAGAAGCGGATGGGTCTATGATCCAGGGAGTTCAGCCAGAGGAAGAGCGTGCCTAGGTTCTGATATGTCCTTGCTAAAAGTATCGCTAAAAACTCTGCTTATTCTCGCGTCCCTTTTATCTGTGTGCGAAGGCTCACCCGTAACGGCGCAGTCCTGCGGGACTACGGGTTTGGCGGTGCAGGTACTCGGCTCCGGCGGTCCCGAGTCGCAGGATAAGCGGGCGTCGACTAGCTATCTCATATGGGAGAACGGCAGCGCGCGTGTGATCCTTGATGCGGGAGGAGGCAGCGCTCTCCGCTTTGGGCAGAGTGGAGCGCAGATGTCCACGGTGGACGTTTTTCTGTTCAGCCATTTTCATGTCGATCACAGCAGTGACTTCCCGGCGTTGATCTTTTCTTCCTGGTTTGAAGACCGCAAGCGCCCTCTACCGATATACGGCCCCTCAGGAAACAAGTACATGCCTTCCACCACCGAGTTTGTGAGTGCCCTCTTTAGTGAGCCGCATGGGGCCTGGCGCTATCTGAGCGATCTGGTAGAGCCGGGCGCGGAAGGAAGCTACACACTACAACCGCATAATGTTGCGGACAGCTCAACGCCGGTTCTCGTGTTTCGCAACGCTGACATGGCCCTGTACGCGGTGAGTGTTGTTCATGGTGCATTTCCCGCGATGGCGTGGCGAGTGGAGATCAATGGCAAGCGGATCGTCTTCAGTGGAGATACGAACGGAGAAGGGGATGGGCTGACACAACTCGCATCGAATGCAGACCTATTCGTCGCTCATAACGCCGTGCCTGAGGGCGCCACCGGAGTGGAAAGGCGCCTTCACATGCCGCCTTCCGTTATAGGAACGACGGCGGCGAATGCCCATATCAAGCAGTTGGTACTGTCTCATCGAATGCTTCGGACACTGGGAAAAGAGAACGAGACCCAAGCCGAAATAAGGCGTCGGTATTCAGGGCCAATCACATTTGCAAATGATCTCGATTGTTTTCTGGTAAAGTGAGCCTCTCACCAAACAGCATCTGTCGAATTCCAGGTTACAGAGCATATCACCCTGCGTTCACTTGTGAATCCGCAAGGAAGGTGCGAATCGCGGAAGCGCAGCATGCGTTCTGATGAGCTTTGCATGCATAAATCTATGAACAACAGCTAACTGGCTTTGAATGGATGAGTTACGAAGAAGACAATTAGAATTAACGAATGAGCCCACATTCCCCAGATCGGCGACTTATGGAATGAATGAGTTACAGAATCTAAAGGAATAAAGGGAGGGAGGTGGTCCCTCCCGGCCGGATTACACCGATACTGGAACCAAGCTGTTCGCGAAAGGTAGCTTGCATGCGATACTCGAAATGGAATGTATAAACGCGTTGTTTTGAAGCTCTCAGGAGAAGCGCTGGCCGCGGGCAAGGGCTTTGGCGTCGATGTTGACCGGGTTCACGAAATTGCTGCCGAAGTTGTCGAAGTTCACGAACTGGGTGTGGAAGTTGCCATCGTGGTTGGTGGTGGAAATTTCTTTCGCGGCGTCGCCGAGCAGGCCAAGGCGATGGATCGTGTTTCAGCCGACAACATGGGCATGCTGGCGACGGTAATTAACGCCTTGGCTCTGCAGGATGCAATCGAGAAGCAGGGGCTCCATTGCCGCGTGATGACGGCCATCGAGATGAACCAGGTTGCAGAGCCGTATATCCGCCGGCGGGCCATCCGTCACCTCGAGAAGCGCCGGGTGGTGATTTTTGCCGCTGGCACCGGCAATCCCTACTTTTCAACCGACACGGCGGCGTCGCTCCGCGCCATGGAAATCAAGGCAGATGTGCTACTTAAAGCGACTAAAGTAGAGGGCATCTACGATGCCGATCCTGTCATCACAAAAGATGCCGTAAAATTTGAACAGATAACCTACATGGAAATTCTGCGGTTGGGGTTAAAGGTAATGGACACGACCGCTGTGAGCCTCTGCAAGGACAACAACCTGCCCATGATCATCTTCAATATGAACGAGCCGGGAAATATCCTCCGGGTGGTTTTGGGTGAGAAGGTCGGCTCGCTGGTCACCGCTTGATTTACCACTGAATTGACTTGCCCCGACTGATTAGGAGCTGCTTGAAGGTGATTGCCTGAGTGCGCCAGCTCAATCCGTAACCGCGCCTCCCCTGCCAGCACTGCAGGGGCATCGCCTGCCTGCGTCCCCGTATCCGCTCCCACCTTCGCCCGGCGGACAAATTTCCTCACTACCCGGGCGGGTGGTGACCATACCCTCCGCGGCGGTACCGCGCACAAAAAAAGAGACCCTGCCGGCGTTGACCGGATTGCGCTGTTTTGCAGCATTGAACATCGTTTTTTTCCATTTCTCTAATCCAAAATGGTTTGGACCGTTTGCTCCGATTGTGGACAACGGTTACACATCGGTCAGCTTTTTCCTGCTGATGTCCGGCTACATTCTGGCCTACAACTACGCGGACCGTGCGGCGGCCGGCCGGCTAAAGACACGGGATTTCTGGATCGCCCGGCTGTCGCGGCTGTATCCGGTATATCTCCTGGCGTTGCTCCTGTCGCTGGGCATGCTGATGAGTGAGTGGCATGCGCGCAGCCACGGACAGTTTGCGCTAGGCGTTATACTTACGCCGCTCTTGCTGCAAGCCTGGAACCCCTTCCTCTCGACCTTCTGGAACACGCCGGCCTGGACAATGTGTACGGAGGCTTTCTTCTATCTGATCTTCCCCCTGGTGATACTTTGGAAGCGGCCGAAGAGGCTCTGGCCGTTGCTGGGCCTGTTGCTGGGGTTGTGGCTATTGGGGATGGTGCTGCCCTGCCTATATATGTGGTTCCATCCGGATGGAGATCTGCACCCAGGCCGTTATACCGACGGCTTTTGGATACGCGCCCTGAAGTTCTCGCCGCCGCCTCATGTTCCCGCGTTTCTGTTCGGGATTGCGCTGGCCGATCTGGATGGGATGATATCCCGGGAAAGTTGGAGACGGCTGCTGTTTGGATTGTTGGGGATGGGCGGCCTTTACCTGATTCTATATAACGGCGACCGGATGCCGTATCCCCTGATGCATGACGGGCTGCTGATGCCGTTGTTCGGGCTGGCGATTCTGGGTCTTGCCGGACACAACCTGATCGCGCGTTTCTTCGGATTTCCTCTCTTTGCGGCGATTGGCGGGGCGAGCTATTGTCTGTATCTCCTGCACTTCAATTTGTGGAACCTCATCCACGATTCTCATGTGCTCGACCGGCTGCATTTGGTCCAATTTGACCCCTGGATCAGTTATTTCCTGCTGGTTGCGGCGGCAATGCTGGTAATGGTGTATGTGGAGCGGCCGTGCCAGCGATGGATCAGGGGATGGATGAAGCATTAAGCGGCCCTTGCGTTCGATTCCCCTAAATGGCTCCACATTTCTGCGATGGATAGATGGATAGGAGAAGCGCCCAAACTCCGGATATACGGAGCCTCGGATCATTATGAGCAATCCTTCAAAAGACATCCGTTCTTTCTGAGCGGGAGATCGTTACCCAAGAACGGGAACAGAGGCGGCATCCACGCTATACGTGTGAGGGCAATGTGGAGGTGTTCCTACCCCATTGGTGGCCTGCTGTTTCGCGGGCGCATCCTGAATCTGAGCCTGAACGGCTGCTATATCGAAACGGCCCTGCTCAATCTGGAACACGGCACCCAGGTGGAAGTGTATTTTGTAACGAATCAACTCCAGTTCCGGGTGCTGGAAATATTGCTGCGCTCGGCCGGAAGCGGGGGTTGGGATCGCATTCCTGAACATCAGCCCCCGGCGGGCATTGCAGATTGCAGCGCTGGTGGGAGAGTTCCCGGAACGAAACCCTCGAGGACTGAACGGAGAGGATGGGAGAGAAAGAAAAGCCCGCTCGAAAGCGGGCTTTTTCTGGGCCGAGCCTTGCAGACTCTGCCTGGTATTACGATCCCAGTCCAGACCCAGCCTGCACATGCTCACCGGCATGGTTGCCATGCGAGACAGCAGCGGCGCAAGTAGGCTGGCCGGCAGTGGGGTAGGGATTGTTCTCTGTTCCCGTGAGGATGCCGGTGTTGGCGTTCAGCTGATAGCCGGTGATCGAGTTGTCGAGGAAGTTTGAAGTGTAGAGGAAGCGTCCGAATGCCGGTTCAATAAGAACACAGGTGGGGCCAGTCTTGGTGGCAAATGTGTTCGTTGACAGGCTTGTCGGGGCTCCTGTGCCCTGATCGATGGCATAGGCGCTGATGTCGTTCGAGTTGAAGTTGGCTACGTAAATGAACATCCCGTTGGGACTTACCGTGACCGCATTGGGAAAGACATCCGTCTTGAAGGGGCCGTTTTGCAGGGGCACCAGGACGCCGCCCGTCACGATACCATAAGCGATCAACTGATTCGTAGCGCTGTCAGTCACATAGAGGAAGCGCGCAGTGGGATCGCTGGCGCTCGCATTGGGCGCGACTCCAGCCGAGAAGGGGCTTCCGGCAATAGGGGTGAGAGCGCCGCCGCCGCTGGCCGTTGAGAACGAGAATGCCGAGATAGTTCCGCCCTGCGCGGCTGTGTTTGTGTTGACCACGTAGACGAAATCGGTCGTGGAACTTGTCGTCAGTGGCGCTGGGACGTTGACGCTGGAGGGATTGTTCTGTACCGGCCAGTAAGGGAGATTGCCATTGGCAATGTTGGTGCCGAGGCTGCCGTCAGAGTTAACAGGATAGACAACTACAGCCCCAGGTCCAGGATTGGCTGCGGTAAAGCCGGCCTGAAAGGTGTCGACGACAAACATCAACGTGCCTGCGGTGTTCATTGCCAGGGCTGTGGGCTCGGTACCCGGCGTGTTGTAAGTATGTTGGGGATAGAGCTTGCCGTCGGTACCGATAGTATATTCAACGATGGTGTTGTCGTCATGGTTGACGACGTACAGATTCTTTCCGTTGGGCGAAGCGAGCGTAGCGACTGGGTTACGTCCGCCGGAGCTGTAGGGCGAGTCCGGGATCTGCGTCAGTGCACCGGATAACTGATCAACCCTGTATACGCTGACCTGGCCCGGGTTGTTTTTCGATGCGGTAACGAACAGATAATCGATCGTATTGCTTTGACCACAAGAGGTAATTCCAAGTCCTATGCCAATAGAGACTGCGGCGGCCAGCAGAGCGTGGCCCGATTTGCTGAACTTCATGCGCTTCCTTCGTCCTGGCCAAGAGCACAGGCTGCGGTTTTGGGATCGCTCCCGCTTGAATTGTAAAAGCTTGCGCAGCTTTCTGCTATAGGCGCTTCGGGCAGTTTGTCGTGCTGTGGAAGCAGGACGGCCCGCTTAAGCGAGCCGCCAAGGCCTGAAGAACCGGCGCATAAGCTAGTTGGTATGACTGACGGCGACGCACCAGGTGGGGGTTCCGACCGTGGCGTAGCTGGTTGCGTTCCGGAGATCAGTGAGCAATCCCGAGTTGGGATCGAGCACGTGACCGGTGACAGTGTTACTGATGGAATCCGCAGTGTATATGAACTGATTCGAGGGGTCCTCAAGAATGCACTGCGGACCCGACCCTGTGTTGATCGGGTTGGGACTGGCAATCGGAGCAAGAACTCCGTTCGCCGCGATGGTGAAGGCGCTGATCTGACTATTCGGATTGGTCGTGCCCGAGGCTGGTCCGGCATTCGCGATGTAAAGGAACTTGGACTTGCTGTCAGAGGTCAGAGCAATCGGATTGACGGCCGAGGCAGGCGTGTTTGCCGTTGGGCTGCCGGTCACCGCCTGCAAAAGACCGTTGTTGCCAATGGTGTAGTAGAAGATCTGGTTGCCGCCGGTGTCAAGAACATAGATATATTTCGAGGCCTGGTCGCTGCCGATGGCGCTGATCTGGTCAGCGGTGGTTACCAGCTCGGAGTTCTGAGTAAGCGTCAGCTGGCCGGTGGTGCTGTTGAGCGCGTACTCGAAAACAGTCTGTCTATTGGTTGTTCCGGGCTCCGGACCATTGTCGGCCGAAAAAAGGAAGCCGGCTGAGACCTTTAAGTCGATGGGGAAGCAGCCGACCGGAAAGGTAGTTAGCTGCGCACCGTTGGAATCCTGTTGCTGGTTGTTGGTGATCAGGGAGAGGCGGCCAGTGTTGTTATCGACACTGAAGGCGGTGATGGCGCCGGTCGGATGCCAAACACCGGCATTAGTGGGATCCGGGCAGGGAAACGCTGCGCTCTCGGTATTCGACGCGGTGACGACTTGTCCGGCGACATTTGTCTGAGGCATGAACTCGTCCAGCACATAGAGAAAGCCCCCGGTGGTGCTGAATCCCAGCCGGATAGAGCCGGTTCCCTGGCTGGTATAGCTCTGCTGGAAGGCAAGAGTTCCATTGCCGCCGATGGAGAAAACGGCGATGTTGGTTCCCGTGTAGCTGACATTGCCCGACGCGTCAGTGCTCGCCTTGCCGTTATTGAGAACGTAGATGTAGCGTCCATTGGAAGCGACGACGGCACGGATAGGATTAGTCCCGCCCGAACCGAATGGGGATTTGGAGACGGCTTTGAGATTGCCTGTATTGTTTAGGATATTAAAGCCGCCAATCTGGTTGTACTGGCTACCGGTCACGTAAAGATACGCGACGGTGAAGTCATTGCTGCATGATGTGACGCCAAAACCGAGACCGAGGGATACAACCAGGGCCAGACTAATCTGACCGAATTTCTTGAACTTCATGCGCTTCCTTCATCCTGACGTGGAGTGACTGCCAGGTACTGGATCGGGATCGCTCCCGTATGCATTGTAAAAGCTGGAGACGCTTTCTGCCATAGCGAGGGTTCGGCGATCAGAGATCAGAGCTCAAAAGCAGTGAAACGCTGAACGCCGCACCCTTGCCCGATAGCTACCAGACAACGCAAGGGTCGTCCGGCATCATGGGCTGGCCCTTGTGGCAGCCGAAGGCCTTGCCGAACTGCTCGAAGTTCCGCACAGCTCCGTTAGCGCGGAACATGCCGGGTGAGTGCGGATCGGTGCGGGCTGAGACACGCGCGTATTGTTCGGTGCGATTCTCACACCAGACCTGTGCGAAAGAGATGAAGAAGCGCTGGGAGGGCGTGTACCCGTCGATCTTTTGAGTGCTGGCATCGCCTCCCTGGCTGGCGAGGACGCTCATGAGCGCCTGGTAAGCGATGCGAAGGCCGCCGTTGTCGGCCGTATTTTCGCCGAGAGTGAGCTTGCCGTTAAGCTTCTGTCCGGGAACTGGTTCGAAGCCGCCGTACTCGTTGACCTCGCAGTCCGTCCGCTTGTCAAAGGCGCCGCGATCAGCGGGGGTCCACCAATTCTTAACATTGCCCTGAGCATCGAACTTGCTGCCCTGGTCGTCGAAACCGTGGGTCATCTCATGGCCGATGACAACGCCGATGGCGCCAAAATTGACCGCGGAATCGATGGAATTGTCGAAGAAGGGCGGCTGAAGGATGCCAGCGGGGAAGTTGATGTCATTATTACTAGGATCGTAGTAGGCATTCACGGTGGGCGGTGTCATGCCCCACTCTTTTTCGTCGACTGGTTTGCCGATCTTGTTGAGATCGTAGGCTGTTTCAAACGCGCTGGAACGGCGGATATTGCCGACCAGGTCGTCGCTCTTGACTTCGAGTTTGGAGTAATCGCGCCACTTCTCGGGATAGCCGATTTTCTGGCGGAAAGCAGCAAGCTTGGCTTCGGCTTGTTTCTTGGTGTCGGCCGTCATCCACGGAAGATTCTGGATATCTTCGTCGAGGGATTTTTCGAGGGCAGCAACGAGCTTCTCCATGTTGGCCTTTGCCTGAGGAGGGAAATTTTCCTTCACCCAATCCTGTCCTACTGCTTCGCCGAGAGCCCGATCGGTGAGCGCGGTGCAGCGCTTCCAGCGAGCTGTCTGCTCGGCCTGTCCTTGCAGGGTTTTCTGGAAGAAGCCGTAGTTGAGATCGACATAGGGGCTGGAGAGCCAGGGCGCCGCTCCGCTGAGAGCATGGAAGCGCAGGTAGCTCTTGAGGCTGTCGAGGCTCTGGCTCTGGATTACTTCATTCATGGCTTTGAAGAAGTCCGGAGTACCGATATTAAGCTCATGAATCGCGGGCGCGCGTATGCCCGACAGATAGGCACTCCAATCGAAGCTGGGGGCCAGAGTATTGAGGTCGGAGACGGGCAGCAGGTGGTAGCGTTTGTCCGGATCGCGGAGATCGACGCGGGGCAGCGAGCCTTTGGCCAGCGCGGTTTCAATGGCCAGCACGTTAGCGGCTTCGGCAGCAGCCTTGTCGTCGTTATCTCCGGCAAGCTTGAAGAGGCTGATGATGTATTCCTTGTACTGTTCGCGGATCTTGGTCATGCGCGCGTCGTCCAGCAGGTAGTAGTCGCGGTCGGGAAGGGTCAGCCCGCTCTGGAAGGCTGCGCCGATCTGACGCGTCGAGTCTTTTTGATCTTGTTCGGTATCGAAGCGGAAAAAGGCGCCAGTTGCATCGTCCGCCTGTAGACGGGCGACGAGCGGAGCCAGTCCTTGCTTATCGGTGAGTGCGTCGATGTTGGCGAGGACGGGCAGTATGGGCTTCTCGCCGAGCTGATCGGCGAGATCGGAGTTCATGCAGGCAGCGAAAAAGGCGCCGTATTTCTGCTGAAGCGGTGTCTGCGGGTTGTTGGCAGCCCGGCTGAGGTCGAGATAGAGGAGGTAGCGGTCGCGTTCATTCAGTTCATTGAAGCGGCCCCAACGAGCCTGATCCCCCGGAATAGGGTTGTTCTTGCGCCAATTGCCGCAGGCATAGGCGTAGAAGTCGACACAGGGGTCGACCGACTTGTCGATGGCGCTCAAGTCGAAGCTGTGAAGCGTTCTCGGTTCGACGGGGACGGCTGCCTTGTTGGCAGGCGCAGATGTACTTTGAGCGAAGGCAAGACCGCTACCGAGAAGGAGCGTACTGGCGAAACGGAAGATGTGCATGGATTCCTCTGAAAATATGGCCCGGGTCTTTTTGGGGCGAATGAGTCTGGGCACAGGAGACATGCCCATGGAGAGAAAATATCACGATGCGCCCAGAGGGAGCACGTTTCGCGAGCAGAGCAACAGGGGAGGAAGAGAAGCTAGCTAGGGCCTAGAAGATCTTCAAGTGAATGGTAAGGTACTTTTTCGGGTCCTTGCGGATGGCGGTGACCAGATCACTGGCATTCGTGATCATTTGATCGGCGTGCTGGTAGAGTGACGGATTCTTTACCAGCTGACCAACAGTGCCTTCACCTTTGTCGATATTGGTAAGAATCGAGTTGAGTCGGGTGACAGTGTCAGTCAGCTTCTGTTGAAATTGCGGATCTTTGGCTAGCATGCCGAGGGTGCCCTTGCCGGCATTGACACCGGCGAGCAGCTGATTGAGGTGGTCCGTAGACTGGCGTAGATTGTTGTAGACAGCGTCATCTTTGAGAAGTTTGCCCAGGGTGCCATGGCCCTGGTCGAGCTGGTTGGCGATGTTCTGCAGGCGGCCGACACCATCGTTGAGGCGATTGTAGAGGGTGTCGTCAGCGACCAGTTTACCGAGGGTGCCCTTACCTTTGCTGATCCCATCAACTAGGCCCTGAATCTCGTTTACCGCCGCCAGAGCCCTGTTGTATAGGGCGGGATCGTTGACGAGCTGACCGATGGATCCCTTTCCGCTATTGAGCGAATCCACCAGATTGTCGACTTTGGCGAGGATCACATTGAGCTGTTCGATAGTTCCCTGGCTTGATTTGATTACGTCGGTCAGGTTGGGCGTCTCGTTAGTCTTGAGCTCGCCTCCGTTCTGTATTGGACCACCGGTCGCGAACTTGCTGTCGATGTTGACGACGGTGTCGCCGAGGACACCGATGGTTTCGAGGCTGCTTTTCGAGTCGGTATGAAGGAAATGGCCGTATTGCTCCCCGACTTTCATCGTCACCTGGACGGGCGTGAGCCTGCGCTCAGGCACGATTCGAATGCTCTTGACGTTGCCGATGGTGACGCCCTGCAGGTTGACCGGCGCGCCGACCTTGAGGCCCGCGGAATTCTCAAAATAAGACACGACCGTTAGCTTGCCGGTCAAAAAACCGCCAGTGCTGCCCGACATGAGGAAGACGAGCGCGGCGAGCGCGGACAGAGCCACGATGACCAGCACGCCAACCTTTAGTTGAGACCACTTGACTTGCTGCTGGCTAGGCAAAGACTCCCTCGGGAAAAACGATCATGTCGAGCGAACAACCGCTCTGGCTGTGAGCATACCAAACCAGGGCTGCTCGCCCTAATGCGGTTAGCGGCTCTGGGCATGAAGCATCGCAACAACTTGCGGTTTGGATGCCCCGTCAGGCAAGTCTGTTGCAGAAAGAGGCTGGCCGGTCGCGGAGAAGAGGATTGTCGCGTTTTGGAGCGCAGAACTGGTTCTCAACGGGCTTAGTTCTCAAGATGAACCACGGCCATGGCGGTAGTGTTGCTGTGGGTTAACGACAGGGAGATGTGCCGGACTCCTAGTTTGGCGGCAATCTCGCCGGCGCGTCCCGAGAAGTACAGGGTAGGGCGCTGGCCGGGCTCGCGGCGGACTTCGAGTTCCTTCCAGCTGATGCCATACTGAATGCCGGTGCCGAGAGCTTTGGCTCCAGCCTCCTTGGCCGCGAAGCGCGCTGCGAAGCTTTCTGCGCTGTTCTTCTTGCGTTGGCAGTATTCGATTTCCTCAGCGGTAAAGATGCGGTGGGTGAATCGCGCGCCATAACGGGCAATGGACTGAGCTATACGGTCGATTTCAACGATGTCAATGCCTGTTCCTACGAGCATGAAGGCAACTTAAATCATTTTTACGGAGAGTGTAAGCAAAGAGCATAGGTCATCGCAGAAGTCCCAGTGCGGGACAGTTAACGAAATATCCGGCCGATGGGAGCAAACAAGCGTGCGCGATGGTTACCAATCTGAAGGCTCCGACGGTTCCGATGGATGGATGCTGAGGCTGGCGGCGTTGAGCCTCGACGAGCCGGAGAGGACTGTGCGCGTTTTGACCGGCGCCCTGTTGGTCTGCGGCGGGGCGTGCTGACGCGGAACCCGGAAGAGGGGATCGCCGCCTTGGGACTTCGAGTTTGCCCGTGCAGCTTGCGTGGAAATTTACGCGGTGTTAATGGGCTGCGGCCTGGAGTGAGCCAGGACTCGCCCCCCCGGATGGTCGAATTGTGCCACGGCACCAAAATCTTATCGAGACGAAGGCGTTCGATATTGCGCGCGTGTATCTGGTCGTCTACAGCAATCCCTCGAAGCGGTCCCACGGCGAGTCGCAGTCGGCGCTGCTGGGTTGATCCTGTCCGTTGATTCAGGGCCGGCTCAACCGGCCTCAACCAGGCCGTAGCGTCGCTGCCAGGCTTCCCGCAGCCGGGCCCAGACGCGCTTTTTCTCGTCCTCGCCTGCCTCGTCGTCGGCGTGTTCCACGAAGCGTGCGGACTCCTCTTTCGCCAGCTCCAGCAGGGCACGGTCGCGGAGGAGATTGGCGACGCGGAAATCGGGCAGGCCGGCTTGGCGAGTGCCGAAAAATTCTCCGGGGCCGCGAAGCTGGAGGTCCAGCTCAGCCAGTTCAAAGCCGTCTTGGGTGCGCACCATTGCGGCAAGGCGCTCCTCGGCCTGGGGCGAGATTTTTCCGCCGGTCATGAGGATGCAGTGAGACTTCGTAGCCCCACGGCCCACTCGTCCGCGAAGCTGGTGAAGCTGGGCCATGCCAAAGCGCTCCGCGTGTTCGATCACCATGACACTCGCGTTCGGAACGTCAACGCCGACTTCGACTACCGTAGTCGAGATAAGCACATCGATGTCGCCGCGTTGAAAACGGCGCATAACGATCTCCTTTTCGTCGGCATCCAGGCGGCCGTGCAACAGGCCGAGGCGTAGGCCGTTCAGATGCGTCGCACGCAGGTTCTCGTACATCTCGGTCGCCGATTTCAGCGTAGGCTTCTCGAAAAGAGAAGATGTTTTCTTCTTCGCGACTTTCGTGCTGGCGGACTTCTTAGCGGGCTTCGCCTCCTCCTCGGCTTCGGCCGGGGCAAAATCGAGCTCAGGCTGGTCGTCCTTCGGTCCTTCGATAAGGGGATAGACGACGTAAGCCTGATGGCCGCGCCTGACCTGCTCACGAACCAGATTCCACACGTCCTCCGCTCGCGCGTCGGAGACCTGTTTAGTGACAATCGGCGTACGGCCAGGGGGCAACTCATCGAGCACGCTGAGATCGAGGTCCCCATAGAGTGACAACGCCAAGGTGCGCGGGATTGGAGTTGCCGTCATCACCAGAACATCCGGCTCGGCAGCGTTAGGCTTCTTCATCAGGCGGAAGCGCTGCAGGACGCCAAAGCGGTGCTGCTCGTCGACGACGACAATGCCGAGGTTCGCGAAGTCGACCTTTTCTTCAATCAAAGCATGGGTTCCGATAACGAGATCGGCTTCTCCATGGAAGATGCGGCGGCGGGCGAGCTTCTTCTTGTCATCGTCGAGCGAGCCCGTGAGCAGGACGATGCGATAGCGGCGCGACGATTTTTCAAGCAGCTTGCGCGCGGCAAGATAATGCTGGGTGGCAAGAATTTCCGTCGGAGCCATCAGCGCGGCCTGACAGCCGTTTTCAATCACTACGAGCATGGCCTGCAGCGCGACGATGGTCTTACCGGAACCGACATCTCCCTGGAGCAGCCGGCGCATGGGCGACGTCTTGCGCAGGTCAGAGACGATTTCGCCGAGAGCGCGCTTTTGCGCCGTGGTGGGGTGAAAGGGCAGAATCTGTCGAATCGCTTCGCGGACTCTGGCATTGGTCTCGAAGGCGAAGCCCGTGCGTTCCTTCATGCGGCGTCGCTTGAGTTCGAGTCCGCATTCCAGGTAGAAGAGTTCTTCAAAAATGAGGCGCTTGTGCGCAGGCGTGGCTGAGGCTTGGAGCTGCGACATGGGAGTGCCTGCGACAGGAAAGTGCACCGTCCGCAGAGACTCCTCCCGGCCAGGCATGTTGAGGCGTGCGAGCAGGGCTGCAGGCAGCGTTTCCGAGACATGCCCGCGAAGCTCCTGGATCAGGTTGTAGATGATGCGGCGAATCCATCGAGAGGCCAGGCGGCTGCCGCCGAGCGATTCGTAAACGGGAGTGATGCGTCCAACTTCAAGCAGACGGGTTTCGTCGTCGTCGTCTTCTGGCAGAACTTCGAACTGCGGCTGGATCATTTTGAAATTGCGCGTCGAACGCGAGGGCTCGACCTTGCCGTACAACGCGACCATCTGGCCGGGCCTAAATTTTCCCTCCAGATACGTGCCGTGGAACCACATGCACTTCAACGTAGACAGGTCCTGTCCCACGGTCATATCGAAGATAGGCATGCTCCGGGTGCGCAGCAGAGCGGTGCCCCGCACCTCGGCGATAACGCTGGCCATTTCGCCCGGAACGAGATCGGTCAACGCGCGGGGATGCAGGCGGTCTTCGTAGCGAAAGGGCAAGTGATAGAGAAGGTCTTCGACGGTGGCGATGCGCTTTTCCGCAAGAGTATGAGCGATTTGCGGGCCGATGCCTTTGACGAATTGAACGGGGGTGTCTAGCTGAACCACACCTGCGATGCTAGCAGGTGCTGCGCGCACGGCGACCCGCTTCGCGTCATTGCCTGAACGCCCCAGTCCTGCCTGGATGGCAAGTCCCGCCTGATAGACTTTGAGGGAATTTGGAGAGTCGTTGAATGCCAACAGTTGTAACCCTGGATCGAATTTCAAAAGCTTACGAACAGAAGATCGCGGTAAAGGATTTGAGCCTTCAGATCGATGAGGGCGTCATGTTTGGCCTGCTCGGCCCGAACGGGTCCGGGAAGACCTCGACAATCCGCATGATGATCGGGATCACCATGCCGGACTCAGGGACGGTGAGCCTCTTTGGCAAACCGTTTACACGCGAGAGCCTGAAGCGCGTGGGGTACCTGCCGGAAGAACGCGGTCTGTATAAGAAGATGAAGGTGATGGATCAGCTGGTGTTCATGGGCGAGCTGCGCGGGCTTGATCCGGCGGTAGCAGGGCGGCGGGCGCATGACTGGTGCGAACGGATGCAAATACTGGAGGCCATCGACAAGAAGACGGAAGAGCTTTCCAAGGGCATGCAGCAGAAGATCCAGTTCATTGCGACCCTGCTGCACGATCCTGAGCTGGTGATTATGGATGAGCCGTTCTCCGGGCTCGATCCGGTGAACGCAACCCTGCTGCAGGACACGTTGATTGAGCTGAAGAAGGCCGGCAAGGCGATTCTGTTTTCGACCCACCGCATGGATCAGGTCGAGAAGCTGTGCGATGCGATTTGCCTGATCGACCGTGGGCATCCTGTTCTTCAGGGCGGCATGCGCGAGGTAAAGTCACGATATGAGCGCAATCAGCTGTTGATGAACTTCGAGGGCGACAATTCATTTCTCCAGCATCCGGCGATTGCCAGCTACAAGAACTATGGGGGACAGGCCGAAATTCAGCTGAAGCCCGGCGCAAACGCGCAGGAGTTGTTGCACGAGGCGATACCGAAGGCCACGATTACGAAATTTGAACTTGTAGAGCCGTCCCTGGAAGAGATCTTTATCCGGACGGTGGGAGAAAAAGTCGATGCGTGACATCTGGCTGATTGCGAAGCGCGAGTATCTGGAGCAAATTCGCGGCAAGGCCTTCAAGGTAACGACAATCCTCATTCCTGTTATTTTTATTGCCATCTTTGGCGTGATCGCATTGGCGGGGAAGAACTCCGGTGTGGGCAAGCACATTGCCGTGGCTACCGCGGACCCGTCGCTGGCGGCGCGCATTCGTGATCTGTTGATTGCGGACAAGGACGCGAAAATGACGGTGGACGTGGTGGCTCCTGCTACGGACGCGAACCGAATGGAGTTGTTGACCAAGGTAGACCAGAAACAGATCGACGGCTTTCTTTGGCTGGAAGCTCCGGCTGGTGGTCAGGTGAAAGCAACCTTTGCGTCGCGCTCATCGGGAGACTTCGCGACTGAAGGGAGAGTGACGAGTGCAGTGAATCACGCGCTGGTAGAACAGAGGCTTGCGGCGCGCGGAATTCCTTCGGCCGAAGTCGAGTCACTGACGGAACGGCTGGAAATCGACACGGTACAGGTCAAGAATGGCAAAGAGACGGCCAGCAATGCGATGAACACTTTCTGGGCCGCGTATGTGATGGCGTTTCTGCTGTCGTTCACCGTAGTGATGTATGGCATGAACGTGGGACGGTCGGTGATTCAGGAGAAGACCTCGCGCATTTTTGAAGTAATGCTGTCGGTGGTACGACCCGAGGACATGCTGGCCGGCAAACTGATCGGAATTGGCGCCGTAGGCCTGACACAGCTCGCGATCTGGGGCGGAGCCGGGGCCCTGTTCGCGGGCTCGGCGATGGCTTCGAGAATTATGGCGGGCGGTATAAAGTTCGAAGTTTCCGCCGCTCAGATGGTGCTGTTCTGTTTGTACTTCGTGCTGGGATATGCGCTCTACAGCACGCTTTTTGCCGGACTGGCATCGACCTGCGATACGGAGCAAGAGCTGCAACAGTATGCGCCGCTGGCCGCTGTGCCGATTTGGCTGAGTTTTGGGATGATCACGTTTATTGTGAGCAATCCGAACTCCGTATGGTCGGTGGCAATCTCGATGTTTCCGCCGTGCGCGCCGATCACCATGTTTCTGCGCATGGCCTCACAATTTCCACCCACCTGGCAAATCGCTCTGTCGTTAGGTTTGATGGCGCTCTCGGTCTACATCATACTGTGGCTGTCGTCGCGGATTTATCGCGTGGGCATTCTCATGTACGGCAAGCGCGCGACACTGCCGGAGATGCTACGCTGGTTGCGGTATAGCTAAAGACGTGAGTGAAAGCGCGCGATTTTCCTTTGGCCAGCGCGTGGCTTTGTGGATTGTTCCTCGGCTGACGGCACTGCTGCTGGCCGCGATTGGCGCCACCCTGCGCTTCGAGGTCATCGCCGAAGAAGGTGCGGTTCCGGAGACTCCGCCGACCGCAGGCATTTTCTGCTTCTGGCATCGATGCACGCTGCCCTGCGGCTGGTATTTCCGCAAATTTCGCTGTTCGATTCTGATCAGCCGCAGCTTCGACGGCGAGTTGATCGCCCGGACGCTGGGATTGCTGGGATATAACAGTGTGCGCGGTTCGAGCTCACGCGGCGGGGCGGCGGGTCTGCTTGCCCTCAAAGGGGTTATCGAAATTGGACTTCCAGTCGTCTTCACTGCGGATGGTCCGCGCGGTCCGATTTACGAGACAAAAATCGGGCCGGTGAAGCTGGCACAGATGACGGGCCAGGCGATGGGCAGCTTCTATCTGCTTCCGGAGCGCGCTTGGGTGTTGCGCTCGTGGGACCGATTCCTAATCCCAAAGCCGTTTTCTCGCGTGGCGGTGAGCTGGTCTCGAAAAGTCTCCCCTCCGGCGGCGGATGCCGATGCGCAGACACTGGAGGCGAAACGACAGGAGTTAAATGATGCCCTTGAACGTGCCCGGCTTAGGGCGGAAGCACACTTTGCAAAGTAAAAGCAGCCGAATGCTGGTTTCCGATTTCGACTACGAACTTCCCGAAGAGTTGATTGCGCAGGAACCACCCGCGGAGCGAGCGGGTGCTCGTATGCTCGCGCTCGATCGCAAAACAGGCGCATGGGAAGACAGTATGTTTCGGGATTTCCCCAAGCTGCTGCGCGAGGGAGATCTACTTGTGCTGAATGACAGTCGCGTGATTCCCGCAAGGTTGTTCGCGCATCGCGCCGGGCTGCACACGCAGGCAGGACACCACACAAGCGGCCGCATTCAGATACTCCTTACAGAACAGATGTCCGATTGGGAATGGAAGGTTCTTGCGCGGCCAGGGCGGAAGGCCCTTGTCGGCGAAGTGCTGACCTTCGGAGAGGGCGAGTTGCGGGCCGAGATCGTTGCGCACGGTGAGTTTGGCGAACGCACGGTGCGCTTTGAGCCTGTCACAGATTTTTTTGGCGAGCTTGAAAAGCTGGGCCATATACCGCTGCCGCCGTATATTCATCGCGCTGACATGGTCACTGACCGTGAGCGCTATCAGACGGTCTACGCACAGCAGCGGGGGTCGGTGGCCGCTCCCACGGCGGGCTTGCATTTCACTCCAGAAATACTGGAGCAGATTCGCGCGCGCGGCGTGGGCATTGTTTACGTGACACTGCATGTAGGACTGGGCACGTTCCAGCCGGTGCGCGTGGAGCATGTGGAGGAGATTCATCTGCACGCGGAGCGGTATACGCTGCCGCAGGCGACCGCTGACGAGTTGAATGCAGCGCTGCACGCTGGCCGGAGAGTGGTCGCGGCTGGCACCACGACAGTAAGGACGCTGGAGCATTGCGCGCGGCAGGGTTCTGAGTTTGCGCCGCACTCGGGGGGCACGAATATTTTCATCTCGCCAGGATTTGAATTTCGCGTGGTGCAGGCGTTGCTGACGAATTTCCACTTGCCGCAATCAACGCTGCTAATGCTCATTAGCGCATTTGGCGGGCACGAGTACGTGTTAAACGCGTATCGGCATGCGGTTACGGAGCACTATCGATTTTTCTCCTACGGCGATTGCATGTTTCTGTCTTAGCCTGCCGTGTTTCGGCTGGCATGACGAAGCGGTAGACTCAGACTCGATGCCCTCTGCCACAACCAAGCCGCCTGTCTTCCTTCTCGATTCGATGTCGTTCATCTTTCGCGCCTATCACGCGATGCAGCGGCAGAGGCCCATGTCGACGCGCACCGGCATTCCGACTGCAGCGACGTACGTTTTCGTGAACATGATCAACAAGCTGCGCAAGGACTTCGCCCCCGAATACTTTGCCGCTGTCTTTGATATCAGCGGACCGGTATTTCGCGACGAGCGTGCGCGGGAGATGAAGTTACGTAAGTACAACGTGAAGACGCAGACCTTCGACGAGGTCGACTATGCGGGATACAAAGCGACCCGCACGGAGACGCCCGCAGATCTGACGCAACAATTGCCATACATCCGGCGGGCGCTGGAGGCCTTTCGCATTCCGATCCTGCAGGCGGAAGGGTTTGAGGCTGATGATGTGATTGGCACGTTAGCGGCGCAGGCCGCCGAAGTCGGACATCCAGTATTAGTCGTCTCGAATGACAAGGACATGCTGCAACTTGTCACTGATCAGGTAAAGGTGCTGAATCCGGTGAAGGACAATCTGGTTCTCGATCGCGAGAAGGTCACAGAGACGCTGGGCGTGCCTCCCGAGAAAGTGATCGATGTAATGGCGCTGCGGGGCGACTCGATCGACAATATCCCTGGCGCGCCAGGCATTGGCGACAAAGGATCTGTTGAGCTGATCCAGCAATTCGGCAGCCTGGAGGCGCTGCTGGAGCGTGCCAGCGAGGTGAAAGGGAAGAGGTATCGCGAATCGCTCGAAAATAATCGCGACACGATTTTGCTGAGTAAAGAGTTGGTGACGATTCACTGCGAGGTTCCACTGTCGCTCAACCTGGAGGAGATGCGGACGCAACCCCCTGATGTGAACGCATGCCGCACACTATTCACCGAGCTTGAGTTTACGACGCTGCTGAAGGATCTGGCTCCGTCGGAGGTGAAGCAGTCAGTGGAATATCTAACTGAGCCTGCTGCAGACGACATTGTGGAGTTTGTACGCGATGCACGCACAAATGGATTCGCACTGGCCGTCGCATCGTCGAAACTCGAAGAAGTGACGGAGCAGGTGAGCGAGCAGGAGTCGGAGGCAATTGAGGAGAGTGAGCCGGAGCTGAAGACGATGTCGATGTTGGACCTGTTTGCAGCTGCGGAAGAGCAAGTTGCTGAAGCTCCGGTTGCGAGTTTCACGCTGGCAGTGGCGAGTCGTCCGGAGACGTCTTTGCTGGTCGGCATCGAGGATGTGCGCGCTCTGCTCGAAGACGACCATGTGCCGAAGCGCGTCCATGATCTGAAGGGAACAATGCGTGTTTTGGAGCAGCGCGGCGTAACGCTGCGTGGAGCCGGAGATGATCTGATGCTTTATTCATATCTGATCAATCCCACGCATGCCTCTCACCGGTTGAGCGACGTGGCTGCGCGGTTTAGTGACTATCCCTTGAAGGAGATGGGCGAACGGGAGTTGACCGAAGCGGCTCACGCGGTTGAATTGCTCGCACCTGTTCTGCGCGAGGATGTAAGGACCTTGGGTGCGGAGAGCGTGTATCAGACAATCGATCTGCCCCTGGTTCCCGTGCTGCTCCGTATGGAAAAAGTCGGCGTGCGCATCGATTCCGCCGTGCTGAACAGAATGTCTGCCACGCTGAGCGCAGAAATCGATCGCTTAGGCGAGGAGATTTATGCGCGCTCCGGCCACCGCTTCAACGTCCAATCCCCAAAGCAGTTGGGTGATGTGCTCTTCAACAAGATGGGCTTGCCGAAGCCGATGAAGTACGGCAAGGGCAAGGTGGTTTCAACGGCGCAGGATGTGCTGGAAGAGTTGGCGGAGCATAACGAAGTACCGCGAATGGTGCTGGAGTATCGCCAACTGGCCAAACTGAAGTCGAACTATGTGGATTCGCTACCCCTGCTGGCCGATGCCGATGGCCGCGTACACACCACGTTCAATCAGGTGGGAACTGCCACAGGGCGGCTGTCGTCGACGTATCCAAATTTGCAGAATATTCCCATACGCACCGAGCTAGGGCGGGAGATTCGTGCCGCGTTCATTGCCGCTCCGGGGTGCAGACTGCTTTCGGCAGACTATTCGCAAATCGAGCTCCGGTTGATGGCGCATTTTTCCGACGATCCGCTACTCATCCACGCATATCGAACGGGCCAGGACATCCACACGCTGACGGCATCCGAGGTCTTCGGAGTTCCGGCGGACAAAATGAGCAAAGAGACCCGAAATCGTGCGAAGGCGGTAAATTTCGGCATTGTCTACGGGATTTCGCCGTTTGGTCTGGCGGCGCAACTTGGAATCGACCAGCACGAGGCGCGGTTGTATATCGAGACCTACTTCGAGCGCTACAAAGGCGTGCGCGCGTTCATTGATCGGCTGCTAGATGACACACGGCGCGACCAAAAAGTGCGCACGATGTTCGGGCGCGTTCGGCCCATTCCCGATATTCAAAGCCGCAATGCAAGTCTGCGCGGATTTGCTGAGCGCACAGCCGTGAATACCCCGCTCCAAGGGACAGCAGCGGATTTGATTAAGCTGGCAATGATCCGCATTGAACAGAATCTTGAGGATCGGAAGCTCAAGACGCGAATGACATTGCAGGTCCACGACGAGTTACTCTTCGATGTGCCTGAGCCTGAAGTCGACGAGGTTCAGGTGCTTGTCCAGACGGAGATGGAGCATGTGATTGACCTGAAGGTCCCGCTGGTCACAGATGTGGGTGTGGGCGCGAATTGGCGGGATTTGAAGTAAGATCGCCGCGCCAGGTTCTCAGGCTCCCAATGCATCACGAATAGCTTCGGAGATCGCTTCGGCATGGTGACGCATAGTCTTTTCCGATTCGGCTTCGATCATCACACGTGCCAGCGGCTCGGTGCCGGAATAGCGGACCACGACTCGGCCGTTGCCGTTGAGTTCACTTTCTGCTGCGCGGATGCTGGCTGCGACGGTGTCGATCTGGTCCAGCGGTGTCTTCTCTTTTACGCGGATGTTGACGATGACCTGCGGGAAGACTTTGAGGTCGGCGATGAGTCCGGCTAGGGACTTTCCGGAGCGACGCACGATATCAAGAACAACGAGGGCAGTGAGCAATCCGTCGCCAGTCGTGGCGAGATGGGGAAAGAGGATGTGCCCAGACTGCTCGCCGCCCAGTGAGGCGGAGTTTGCCTGCATCACTTCAAGGACATATTTGTCGCCTACCGGTGCGCGCAGCATTTTGATCTTGTCGCGTCGCAGCGCGGCTTCGAGACCCATGTTGGACATCGTAGTAGCGACGATGGTGTTGCCCTTCAGCAGATTTCTGGCTTTGAGATCACGAGCTGCGAGCAGCAGGATGGCATCACCATTGACAACGTTGCCGTTAGCGTCGGCGAACAGTGCACGGTCGGCATCGCCGTCGAAGGTCACTCCGATATCGGCGTTGGCTTTAGTTTCGGCGGCAACGACAGCCGGATGCAGGGCGCCGCAGTCGGCGTTGATGTTGCGGCCGTCTGGAGTTGCATGGGTGAGTTGAACGCAACCGCCGAGATGGGCAAAGAGCTCCGGCGCGATAGCGGAAGCGGCCCCATTCGCGCAGTCGAGGACAAGCTTGAGGCCGTTTAGCTTGAGGCCCGGAACGGCGGAGAGCAAAAAAGCTTCATAATCCGCGCGGAATTCTGGATTCACCGGAGGAGCGGAGAGGTTTTGCGGTTCCGGCGCCGTCACCGATTCGAGTTGGCGAAAGATTTCGTCCTCGATACGGAGTTCTGTTTCGTCGGGCAATTTGTAGCCATCGCCGCCAAAAATCTTGATGCCATTGTCATACCAGGGATTGTGTGATGCGGAGATGACGACTCCGGCAGAAAATTTGTGTTTGCGCGCCAGGTAGGCGATGGCTGGAGTAGTGACGACGCCTGCACTATTTGCGGTTGCGCCACCGTGGACTAAACCGGCGGTAAGGGCTGCCGCGATCCAGCCGCTCGATTCGCGGGTGTCCATTCCGAGAACAACCGTGGGTTCGTGGGCGTTGGCCTTGAGCTGGTGGGCGAGGGCAACGCCTACTGCATAGATTGTTTTGGGGTCGAGCGGGGCTTCACCCGCTACGGCGCGGATTCCATCTGTTCCGAAGAGTTTTCTCATTCTGTTCTTGTTCTCATTCCGAGGAGGTTTTGATGATCCGGCTCTGAATGCTTCCATGTGCGAGCCGTGTTGAAATTAGTTGCCTGGGCTTGGCGTCCGTAGCATTTCTGAGTAGGGCTCCGGATTCGTCGTAGACCAGGGCATAGCCACGATTGAGCACACCAAGGGGGGAAAGAGAAAGAAGCTGTTTTTCCAGGGATTCAAGGCGCGAACGGCCAGCGCTTACTGAAGTTATTTGTGCACGCTGCAGTCGAGTGGTGAAGGTGTCCAGACGCTCGCGGGCGAGAAGCAGGCGGTGGCTCACATCGTAGCGCAGAACGCTGGATGCCAGATGTTGCAGACGTTGCGCCGCACCCTGCCATTGTGCACGCCAGGCGGATTCCATGCGGAAGCCAAGCTCGTCGATGCGTTGTTGACGCAGGCTAAGGTTGTCGCGCATGCGTGCGAATGCGGCAGGAGCAGAGATGCCTGCGAAGCGCTCACGTGCCCGCATGAGGGCGTAGCGAGTCGCGCGGTAGAGCCGTTGACTGAGCTGTTCGAGTCGTTCTTCAACCTGGTGCTGGGCGGCGGTGATGAGTTCGGCCGCCGCGGACGGCGTGGGAGCGCGTAGATCGGCGACAAAGTCAGCGATGGTGAAGTCGGTCTCATGCCCGATGGCCGAGACGACCGGCAGATGTGAGGCGGCGATGGCTCGGGCCAGCAATTCGCTGTTGAATGGCGCCAGGTCTTCGAGCGATCCGCCCCCTCGGGCGAGGACGATGACATCAACTTCGCGCGCTTGATTGAACCAGGCGATGCCCGCAGCTACTTCGCCGGCGGCGTATTCGCCCTGCACCAGTGCGGCATATACCAGTAACTGCAGTGCGCCGTGGCGGCGGCTGACGATGTTGACGAAATCGCGGATAACAGCGCCTGATGGCGAGGTAACGATGCCAACGCAGCGCGGGAAGGAGGGCAGCGGCCGCTTGCGTTCTTGATCAAAAAGTCCTTCGCGCTGCAGCCGGCGTTTCACCTGCTCGAAGGCCAGTTGTAGCGACCCAGCGCCCATGGGCTCGAGGTGCTCGGCGACAATTTGCATCTGGCCGCGCTGCTCGTAAACCGACAATTTGCCGCGTAGCAGGACGTGCATTCCATCCTCGGGGCGGAAGCGGAGCAGCGTAGCCTGCCGGCGGAAGAGCACGACAGAGAGCTGTGCGGTCTCATCCTTAAGGGTAAAGTAGATATGCCCGGATGCCGCTGGGCGCAAGTCGGAAATTTCGCCCTCAATCCACAGATCGGAAAACACGCGCTCGACTTCGGACCGGAGCTCACTGGCTAGTTCACTTACTCTCCAGATGCGGCGGTGGGTTGTCTTCGGTTCTACGAAGGTGAAGCCGAGCTGGCCGGCAGGCCCGGATGGTTTGAAGGGGGCATCCACAATTCTTCAGTTTACATGCCGGCTATCGAAATGCAGCTATCTGCGGAACCGGGAAAACAGCCAGAAGAGGAGCGAGAGCAGAACGCTGAGCAGAATCGAGGTTCCGAGCGGAAAGAAAACAGAGAAGTTCTTGCGGCGCCAGGTCATGTCGCCAGGCATACCGCCCAAAGAAATGCCCAGTCTGCCAAGGAGATAGACGAGACCTCCCGCCACAATGAGGAGCAGACCAAGTTTGACGAGCAGGCGCGCAATAGAGGTCATCGAAGATAGATTAAGCGAGGATGGTGTTGACGGGCAGGGGTCTCTGCTGATTTGCTGCGAAGAGTGGGGGAAATGGCCTTGCAAATTTTCTGGTTTTGCGCGGGTATTGCGTGTATCTTCTTCGCTCTGCTGGATGCCTTCCAGACGGTGATTTCGCCGCGTCGCGCCACGGGCCGGTTCCGCATCACTCACGTTTTCTATAGCGTGACGTGGTGGCCGTGGTCGCAGGTGGCGGAAAGGATTTCCAACCCGCGAAAGCGCGAGACGGCCCTCAGCTTTTACGGTCCATTGTCGCTGCTCCTGCTGATTGTAGTCTGGGCGACTGCCATAGTCATCGGCTTCGCATTGTTGTTCTTTGCCTTGCACGCGCCGCTTCGCGATCCGATGTTTACAGGCGACAATTTTGATTCCGATCTGTATCTAAGCGGGACGACACTGTTTACGCTTGGAATCGGAGATTTAGTGCCGCACACGTCCGGGGCAAGGATTCTGGTCGTTCTGGAGTCGGGGATGGGGTTGGGATTTCTGGCCATGGCGATCAGTTATTTCCCGGTGCTCTATGGCGCATTCTCTCGGCGGGAGGTAAGCATTTCACTGCTTGACGCGCGGGCGGGGTCGCCGCCCACGGCCGCGGAGTTGATGCGGCGTCACTCATTCAAGGGCGGCGGCGAAGCGCTCAACACACTCTTGGTGGAATGGGAGCGATGGTCGGCGGAATTGCTGGAGAGTCACATCTCGTATCCACTGCTCTGCTACTTCCGCTCGCAGCATACGAATCAGAGCTGGCTGTCGGCATTGACAGCAGTGCTCGACGTTTGCGCGCTGATGATTGCGGGTGTGCAGGATCACGCCGCGCGACAGGCGCAGCTAACCTTTGCCATTGCGCGCCACGCATTGGTGGACATCGCGCAGATATTCTCACAGCCGCCCGCGTTGGACGCCGAGGATCGTCTTCCGCCAGAGCGCTTTGACCTGCTCTACCAGCAACTATGCCAGGCGGGCATCCGTGTCTGCCGCGATGGTGATTCGATGGAACGGCTGAGGAAGATGCGTTTGCTCTATGAAGGCTACGCTGTCGCGTTGAGCCGCTATCTCTACATGCCTTTGCCGCCCTGGATTGCGGACCAGCCTCACAAAGACAACTGGCTCTCTGTGGCAAAGGTGAGGGAGCAGACCGAGTCGGTGGGAGCGGAGAATGTCAATCTGGAAACGGCGCTGCCGTTAGCGCTCCAGGACGACGAACATCACATGTTCTAGATGAACAGGGCCGCTTGCAGGACTTGAACTCTCAGGTTTTGGAAGCGATGACAGTCTCGAGCTTGTCCAGACATGCACTCAGTACGCCTTCGCTTTCGGCGTTGAGTGAAGTTTCTTGTGCCAGCAAGACTTCAATCATGGAGGCGAACTTGCTGCCTTCCGGGAGGCCGAAGGTGCCGAGAACTCCTGCAAGGTTATGAGCGGCTGCTTCGGCGTTGGTGCGGGTTTGGTTATCTAGCTGGCCCATGGCGAGCTCGTTTTGTGCGCCGCGCAGAGTTTTGAGGCGTTCCAGGATGGTTGCATAGTTGCTTTTCCAGAGAGTCTGGAGCAGCGCTTCCAGATTTTGTGCGGGGTGATCGGGTGGTTGGCTCATCGCGCGGCTAGTCCTTCCATCCGAGGGCATCAGACATCTGTTGGGCGAGAGTGAGCGGATCGAAGGGCTTAAAAAGGATTGCAGAGACACCGAGGTTCGCGAAGCGCTTCTGATCCGCTCCCTGAACCTTTGCGGTCAGCAGGATCACCGGGATTCCTGCGATTTCGGGATTTTTCTTGATCTCCAGGAAGGTGGTCGGACCGTCCATGCCAGGCATCATTACATCCAGCAAAATCGCGTCGGGCTTTTCAACCTGTGCACTGCGAATGCCGTCGGCGCCGGAGCTCGCGGTAACCACCTCCCATCCGGCTACCGTTTCAAGGCTGAGCGCCGCCACCTGCCGAATATCGTCTTCATCGTCAATGATCAGGATGCGGCGTTGCATGGGGAAATTCCTTTGCTGTGAGAGTAGGGCTAAACATGGCCCGCAAGATGGTGTTAGGAGTGTCCTCTGACGGCTTCATCCGTCTGCGGTTCCGCAGGCCCGTAGCGGCGAAGCAGAGTGAAAACGAGAGCTTCGACCTCTTGGGGCCGCACTAGCGTCTTGGTGAGAAATTCAGTCGGGCCCAACTGAAACAGCTTGCGTTCCGAGCTGGAAACCTCGCGTGCGGAGTAGACAACCAGCGGCAGGCGGCGAAGTTCTTTTTGGGTCCGTAGCCAATCGACAAGTTCGAGACCATCGCCATCGGGTAGCGCCAGGTCGAGGATGATAAGGTCCGGACGGACCGACTCACATAACTCGATGGCGCGGCGCAGGCGCGGAGCATGGTATACGACGATGCCGGCGTGCTCGAAGGATGCCAGGATCACGCGAGCGAGGTCCTCGTCGTCTTCAACCAGTAGAACCGTCGCGTGCTCGCTCGATCCCTGGAGGAAACGAGCCAACTCGGCGAGGAGCAGCGTTTCGTCGATAGGCTTCTCAAGCCATGAGTCTGCGGTTTGAGCCTCGGCTGGCCGCTCCCCTGGGGAGAGCAGGCTAAGAACGACGACCGGAATCTGTGCTGTCATCGGATCTTGCTTGAGAGCGCGCAGCGTCAGCAGACCGTCGCGCCGCTGATTCGATACACCAAGCAGAATGGCGCCAAGAGAAAATTGCCGCGCGAGATGGACTGCCTGTTCACCGTTCTCCGCTTCCAGGATGCGGTAGTTCCGCTTGCGCAGCACTTCGACGATCTGCTTGCGAGCGGCTGAATCGCCTTCGCAGATGAGGACCGTATCTTCCCTCGTGAAAGATTCGTTCATGAAATTGCTGGCTTCTGGCGTCAAATCAAGTCTCGTTCGCTCCGGCAGGAAAATGCGGAAGGTCGCACCACGATCCGCATTGTGCTCGGCCCAGATGCGTCCGCCATGCTGCTGAATAATCGTGCGGCAGATGGCGAGTCCGAGGCCGGTTCCACCTTTCTGACGGGCGTCAGTGGCATCAACCTGCTGGAATCGATCAAAGATACTTTCCAGCTTATCAGTGGGGATTCCGCGTCCCTCATCGATCACAGTGAGGATTGCTCCATCATCGGCTGGCTCGACCTCGACGTAGACAGTGGACTCGGCGGGAGAGAACTTGATCGCATTACTGAGCAGGTTGGTGACGACCTGCTGCAGACGGTCGGGGTCACCTTCGATGGGTGTGGGTTCAGTCTTGAGCATCAGGCGAATACTCGCAGCCTCCGCCATGGGTTGCATGGCGTCAACGACCTGCTGAGCTACTTCGTTCAGAGCGCAGGGGCGGAAATTGAGTGGCGCTCGGCCCGACTGCATGCGTTCCAGATCGAGAATGTCGTTAATGAGACGAACGAGACGGTCGGAGTTGGAGAGCGCGATGCGCAGCAGGTTGGCGGCTTTGTCGTTAATTTCACCGAGGAGTCCCGAGGATAACAATCCTAAAGCGCCGCGGATCGAAGTAAGCGGGGTACGCAGCTCGTGACTGACGGTGGAGACAAACTCGTCTTTCATGCGGTCGAGTGCATAGCGCTGCCCGATGTCGCGGAAGCTGAGCACGCTGCCGATGATGATGCTATCTTCGAGCATTGGGGTGACGGAGAATTCAACCGGAAAAGAGGCTCCGTTCATACGGTAGAAGACGTCCTGGCCGCTGGTGCTTTCGTGCAGCAGAAAGGCGCGCCGGGCACGGCACTGATCGTCACAGATCTCTCCGGACGCGCCGGAGTGAATAATGGAATGGACCGGGCGGCCAGTCAGCTCAGATGGCAAGGCTCCAAGCATCTCGGCGGCGGCCGGATTGACGAAATCGACTCGACCCTCAGCATCGGCGCCGAAAATGCCGTCAGCTACCGACCTCAGGATAAGTTCGTTCTGCTGGTTGAGCTCGCGCACCCGGCTCTCCTGAGCCGAGCGCGCCATGAACTGGCCGATGGAAGCGCAGACTGTTTCGACCGTAGCCATGGTTTCGGAGTCTTCTTCGCGGCGCTGGCGGCTGAAAAATTCGACAGCCGCGATGATGCGATTTCCCACCCGCACCGGTACTGCCCAACCTGTCGTAATACCGTCAAATCGTGCGCCCTGGCTGCGAAGAAACCCGCGATCCTGGCGTATATCGGCAACCCATCTGGCTGCGCCCAGGGCCCAGACGTAGCCGGGCAGTCCCTGACCGCGGCTGAAGACCCGCGAGGTAGTCTCCCTTTGAAATTCTTCAAAGACGCGGCCCGGCGCCGACCAGCTGCAATCGAACCGAATGTGCTGTTGAATCTCCTCCACTACCCAAAGGTTCGCGAGATCGTATCCGAGGGTTGTGCACAGCACGCCCAGCACCCTGGGCAACGCTTCTTCCGGGGATATGGACTCGCCCACGATCTGGCTGACTTCAAGCTGCATTCCCAGCCGCCGTTCGCGGCGATTCTGCTGGGTCACGTCGCGGAAGATGCAACGCACTGAGACGGCGCGGCCTTCGTCGCGGCGGCAGCTCAGGCTGGCTTCGACCTCCACTCGGGCCCCGTCGGTGCTTCGCAGGTGAAGCGGTTCTCGCTCGACCGGCTCGCCATTCAGGGCGCGCCGGAAAAGCGCGGCTGCCTCGGCCTGCACGGCGGGCGGGAAAGGCGACTCAAAGCTCATCAGCCCTTCAAAGCCGTCGCTGCTAATGCCGAAGAGAGCTTGCCACGCGGGGTTAACATACAGGTAGCGCCCATTCGGGCTGAGCGTGGCGATCATCTCGATGGCGTTTTCGAAGATGTCCCGATAGCGCTCTTCGCTCTCCCGCAGGGCCTGTTCCGCGCGCCTGGTTGCGGTCAGGTCCATGCTGATAGCGACCAGTCCGGTAACCTCGCCCTGAGGGGAGCGCACAGCGGCAAGATAGACCATTGCCGGGAAGGTGCTGCCGTCTTTGCGGCGATATTGCATCTCAACACCGCGGACGCGGCTGGCCGGAAAGCTGGTGACGTATTGAACGAAATTGTGGAGGATGGAAGACTCGGTCTGGGCTCTGGAGGCTGTGTGCACCCGGCTGAGCGAGCTAACCATTTGTTGGCCGACGCGCTCCATTTCGCCTTCTGGGAAGAGATCCTTGGCTTTTAATTTTCCGCAAGCTTCGTTTGCGGTATACCCCAGCATACGTTCTGCGGCGGGGTTGAAGACGAGCAGATCGCCGTCGAGATTGCCCGCAATGATCATGGGTCCGGCTGAATCAAGGATGCTTTGTTGAAGCTGGGCAACATGCTGGAGTTGCCGTTCTGCCTGTCTTTGCCGATGGAAAGACCTGAAACTCGAGATGCTGGCGGCGATAAGCAGAATCTGGGCTGCAAGCCAGCAGGCGATGAACCAGAAAAGCCGCTGAAGATCGGGTTCCGGAGAGCGCATGGCATGCGCCAACACGAATACGCCGCTCAGGGAAAGTGCCAGAGCTGCGACAAAAACGATAGTCTGCGTACGCGCGTTTCGGGGCAAAATCACTTCAGTCGCTCGAGAGAAGAGCTGGCCGCTGACCGTTCCAAGATCGTGGCCGAACGCCTTAAGCATTTACTGGTCATACTGTGTCTGCGATGCGGCGGGCATCTCACTGATTCCCGATCACCGAATACGCGTGGTTCAGCTATTTACGCCGCAGATACAAAGAGAACAAGGGAAAGTCTTTCAAAGTCATTAAAAGTATAGGATATCCGAGCACTCACCCTACAAGTTATTGCACCACTAGGTCTGCGATCTGCCATTCACATTGGCATGAAGTTGGCTTTTGAATCAATTTACAACACCAGGCAGCCAGGCGACTCGCTCTAAATTGTCGTTTGTCCTTTGTTCCGGAGTTAGGTAACTGGCTTAAGCAGCTCCGCTGTGCGCTTACTCTGGCGCCTTCATAGGCTTTCTTGTAGTAGGGCGATCCGGCAATTAGCGGTAAGGCTCGGTATACTCCCGGCATGCAAAGGACTCCATACGTTCACCTGCGCCGTCTCGCAGTTCTTGCTCTGCTCCCGTTGCTTGCCGTTCCACCGTCGTTCGGATGGGGTGAGCTCGGTCATAAGATGATCAACCGGCTTGCCGTCGCAAGCCTGCCTGCGGACGTGCCTGCTTTTCTGAGAACGCCGGAAGCCATCAACGAAATCGAATACTTGGGGCCGGAGCCCGACCGATGGCGGTCGCTGGCCGAGCCGGAGCTGAACGCAGCGCAGTCTCCCGACCACTTTATCGACTTCGAGTATGCCGACATCATCGGAACGTTGCCGCGCCACCGATACGAATACATTGCCGCACTGACGGCAGCGGAGATCACCCATCCCGACAAGGCGCGTGAACTGCAACCGAGCAGGGTCGGTTTCCAGCCCTACATCACCAACGAGATCTGGGAGCGGCTGAAGGCGGCCATGCGTGAATACCGCAATCTGAGCGCAAAGCATCAGGACACGAAACCGGTAGAGGCGGCGATTCTTTTCTACGCCGGATGGCTGGGTCACTATGTCGCCGACGGATCACAGCCGCTGCACGTAACGATGAATTACAACGGCTGGGTGTTGAAGGACAACCCCCACGGGTATACGACCGAGCACACGATTCATGCGCAGTTCGAGACAGCGTTTGTAGACGCGAATATCAAGCCCTCGGACGTACAGCCTCTGATATCGGCCGTAAGGCCGGTGACGGACGAATGGGATCCATACATGGGCTACCTGCGGCATTCACAGTTGTTGGTTGAACAGGTATATCAGCTCGACAAGCAGAAGGGCTTCGACGGGGCGGGCACTCCAGAGGCGAAGCAGTTCACGGCGGAACGTTTGGCGGCAGCAGTGAGCATGTTGCGCGACCTGATTTACTCGGCCTGGGTCGAGAGCGCCAGGCCGGCACCTCAGTGGCAAGACCAACCGAAGGCTGGTGGATAGCTGAGGGCTAGTTGCGATGAGAACAGTTCACACCGAACTTCTGGAGATCGCTTTTGATGAAGGGCCCTGAGAACGGGCCGCCGGTATTCTTGCCCCACGGGTGGCCGGATGCGCCGCGCGGCTGGGGCGCAATCGCGGCCGCGCTTCACGCAAAAGGCTTGCATACGATCGCACCGTATCTTCGAGGCTCTGGTCCAACGAGGTTTTTGTCCAGCGAAACCCCTCGTGTCGGTGCCGGTGTGGCTCTCGCGCAGGGGCCAGAGCTGCTTATACGCTCGCAGTGCTCTTTCCGGAACGAGTCACAAATATCACAGCCCTGGCTCTTGCGTTTCAACCGCGTGGACTCTGCAAAATTCCCCGGTTCGATCAGGCCAGACGCTTCTGGTATCAATGGTTCCTCTGCGTAGACGGCGGCATGGCGAAGGTCCAGAACGATCCATTAGGATTTGCGCGCACACAATGGGACACTTGGAGTCCAGGCGGCTGGTTCGACGAGGCGGAGTTTTCACAGACTGCGAAGAGCTTTCTGAACCCCGACTGGGTCGCGATCGCATCGAACGCCTATCCTTCCCGCTGGCGCGACGGAGAAGCCTGGGATTCGCGTTACGATCCGCTGCAGCGGAGACTCGGCGACGTGGGAACAATATCCACTCCAACTCTAATGATCCAGGGAATGTCGGATTTCTGTGATGCGCCGAGTGAATCCGAGGGTCTGGAGGCGCACTTTACCGCGAGATATCAACGGGTTCTGCTGGATGGCGTCGGTCACTTCCCACATCGGGAAGCACCCGTCGATGTGACAGCCGCAATTCTGCGCCACTTAGGCATCTAGCAGCCTTTGAACATTTGCAAGGCAGGGCCGCTACCTGAATGAGCGAATTCTGTCGTTAGCAAGTGAAAATGTCCGCTTTTTGTAGCACGTGATCTGTCCGGTTTTGGTTTAAACTCCCGCCAGCCGCCGGGAGGGTGGAAAAGTGGGAATCGCGGAGCGATTTCCAAGGCAGCGAGGCTGCCGTCTTTTCCATGCTCCTGGTGGTCGTTGTTTTCCTCGATGGGATGAGCCTGCCCGCCGCCGTATAGCGTCCCAGCCGATGCGGCCCGTAGGTCAGGGT
>Ga0206966_1056_pt1 | contig 34117 bp, 41 predicted proteins | sample Alteio_BWOrgHeat_23_FD_152970 | JGI IMG/M metagenome (GOLD analysis project Ga0206966, IMG submission 152970) | Enriched cells from forest soil in Barre Woods Harvard Forest LTER site, Petersham, Massachusetts, United States -... | ecosystem: Environmental > Terrestrial > Soil > Temperate forest >...
CGCAGGAAACAACCTTGATCCCTTGGTGCAATATGGTACAAGCCACTACTGGGCGGCTGGCAATTATGGCAACCATGGCGTTCTCGTTTCAGCAACTTACACAAGGCATTGAGTCAGGTCGGGTTCGAATCCCTCCCTCTCCGCCATCACATCTAAAAGGCTGCGTCTTCTTTCGACCTAAGCGTATCCTGACAACACCGGGGTCATCATCAACATCTTTCTAATCGTCTCGCGCCCAAGTCCGGCATGGCCTCGAAGGCGGAAGAATGAGGTAAAGCATTCCGTCCTTTTACTTCGATCGGCCGCGGACATCATACCGCAGAAAGATCTCCCCGTTACGGAACCGTTGCTCCTCGACCAGCTCGAGATCCAGCCGTACCCCCCCGGGAAGTATCGTTTCCCGGCGCCGACGGGCACTGGGCAGACCCTCATTCGGAACTCGTCGACAGGCTAAAATCGAAGTGCACGGTGGCCGGATGAATGAAGAACGAATGATGGCGGTTGACCAAACAGAGTGACCGCTTATCGCATGATCAAAAGCCCAGGTGAACTCGATGATAGCAGTCGATCTGGTGGCCGGTCACTGTAACGGCTGCTCCAAGCATTATTGCGGCCATCCATCTTTATTCGGACGATAGCAAATGATCAAACAGCGATTGAACCAGGCTACGCGTGCTCTTCTGAGAAAGTTCTGTGCCGAGGATTCTCTGGGTGACTGCCAAACCATGAGCGAGATTGATGATAACCGTGATGAAATCATCCGGCTTTAATCTCGAAGTGACTTCAGGAGATCGCAAGAGGTCCTTGACAAGCTCACTTCCGTCGCGAAGCTGCTGTCGATGCACTTCAACGAAGCTCTTCCGGATACGTTCGCTTCGAAGAGCTCCGACCTCGAATTCAGCGCGAAGCACGATCCAATCATGGTCAGTCATTAAGTCGGCAATTGCGTCTCGAAATTTTTTTGACCGCTTCTTTCCTGAAGGCTCGTCCTTCATCAGAGACCGGAAGAAATTCAGGTGGCGCGCCTGTTCCTCATGGATTACAGCGACAAACAGATCTTCCTTACCGTCAAAGTTGGAATACAGAGCGCCCCGAGAATAACCGGCATCCTCCGCGATCTTCTCCGCCACAGCGCCGCCAAGCCCGTAACGCAGAAAGTGCGTTCGGCCTACGGCGATCAATGTGGCACGAGTCTGTGCTCTGCTCTCCTCGCGCGTGAGTCGCTTTCGCGGTTTTGTGCCCTTCACAGGCATTTGAATCCCTGGCTCCTCCCAATCGTTGCGATAGCTATTTATTGACTTCCTCTGAGAACCGTTAGACACGCTCGCAGATAGCGAATGTCAGGATCGAAGTTGTGCCAGGACGATATGACCACAATGAACACTCTGTATCCTGATACGAGCATAGCTTATACTCCGGGGCAATAACGCGAAGATAATATCGAGAGTTACATGCCTCAAGTCGACGCAATCTGTGATGGATCAAGTCGTTAGATCGATAAACTTTCAGGCCTCTAAATCAATCGAATGGCCACAGCCACCGCAGCGGCCACAATTGCTGTGATTGCGAGAACGACATTCCACAGGTATGCCATGGGGATATATTCCAGGCCGTCTTTCATTTTGGTTTTCATGGCGGTTCCTTAGCCATTACACGTGGAGACTAGAACTGTCCGGCGAGCGGGGAAATACATCGGCATGACCCACCGGTCGCTGCGAGAAGATCGCTGTAGTCTTCAGCTGCTGGAAATCGAAGAGACAGTCAGAGATGCGCCTATCCCCGGCGTATCAGCATTACGCCCAATCCAACACAAACGACTGCCATTACCCGCAACGTCGGCACATATAGCGATCCCAGCCATGCAATGTATGCAGAAAGAGCATCCTGTTCGGGCTTCATACAAATCCCCCATATCCCGAAGGCTATACAGACCAGGCCCAATACGAAACAGATCCACTGCTCGATAACAACAATCGTCGTGGGCTGAGCGCTTTTTCGTTCGTCTCCGCCTCCCTTCTCCCTCACACCCTGTCCGACACTCGAAGTGCGCTCGAGGTTGAGATGTCCAACATCTTCAAGAAGACTGCCAGTGCCGCGATCGTAGCCGTGAATCGGAGATATGACTTTGGCCGCCAATATTCGGCTTGTGCCTATGCCAGCCATCAATGGGTCACCCTTCACAAATCTCTCCTATACATACAGTATGCTTTCAGATACAGTATGTATATTAAATATGGATGCTGGCACTCGCCTTCGCGGAAAGAGCGCTAAGCGGAAACGACTCGCAAAGTGTTTGGAGGGGACGGCGGTTGGTTGGGCTTCGAGTAATGAATCTGGCAACGATCACTGCCCCGGAAAGGGTAGCGGATGTCAGATGAAGTCGGGAGTAGCAGGCGATGGAAGCCTAGTGTCAACCCATGGCTGATCGCGGCCACAGTTGCCCTCGCTGCCTTCATGGAGGTTCTCGATACCTCCATTGCCAATGTCGCCCTTCCCCACATTGCCGGGGACCTCGGAGCGAGCACTGATCAGGGAACCTGGGTTCTCACCAGCTATCTGGTCTCCAACGCGATCATTCTGCCGGTGGGTGCCTGGGCGTCTAGCGTCATCGGCCGCAAAAACTTCTTTCTGTTATGCATCACCATCTTTACCGCGGCAAGTTTTCTTTGCGGTATCGCCCCGTCACTCCCGATCTTGCTTATAGCACGTGTTCTTCAGGGCACCGGAGGTGGCGGACTCCAGCCGATGGCGCAGGCCATCATGGCGGACTCCTTCGAAGAAAAGAAGCGTGGTCAGGCCTTCGCGCTTTATGGTCTCGTGGCAGTTCTTGCGCCATCTCTTGGGCCGACAATCGGCGGTTGGATCACCGACAACTACTCCTGGCGATGGATCTTCTACATCAATCTGCCCGTCGGCATACTCGCATTCTTTCTGGTCAGCCGCCTGGTACAGGATCCTCCCTGGATCAAAGCCGATCGCGCCAACCTCAGAAAGCTCGATTATATTGGCCTCGGATTGCTGACAGTCGCCATGGGAGGCATGCAGATTATGCTCGACAAAGGCGAAGAGAACGACTGGTTCGCCTCCACTTTCATCCGAATCTTCTGCTTCCTGTTCGTCGCGGGTATGACCGGACTGATCTGGTGGCAGTGGCGGGCCAAGAATCCCATCATGAATTTGCGGCTATTCAAGTACAAGAACTTCGCCATCTGCTGTTTTCTCATGATTCTGGTCGGCGGCGTCCTGAATGCCGCAACCGTACTTGAGCCGCAGTTCCTGCAACAGCTAATGGGTTACACGGCAACCCGCGCCGGAGAGGCACTCGCGGGCGGAGGACTTGCCCTGCTCGTCGTTATGCCCCTCGGAGGAATAGCGACCGGCAAGTTTCCGGCGAGAAATATGGCTGCGTTTGGCTTCGCTTGCTTCGCCGCCGCGTTCTATTACACCTCCACGCACTTCACGCTTACCATGACCTTTGGTTTTGCCGCGTGGTTGCGAATTCTTCAGATGTTCGCAATTCCTTTCGCCTTCATTGCCATCACCACCGCGGCATATGTCGGACTTCCGAAGGAGGCGAGCAATCAGGTCTCCGGGATCATCAACTTTGTTCGTAACGTAGGCGGCAGCATCTTCATCGCGACCACTGGAGCGATCGTCACCAATCGTTCTCTCGTCCATCAGGCGCGCCTGCAGGAGGCCATGCAGCCCGGCAACCCCGCCTTCATTAACCAGGTCAACGCGCTTACTTCTTACTTCGGTGGAACCGGCGGAGGTCCGGCCCCCGGCCACATGGCACGAGCTGCGATCTACCAACAACTCAATCAGCAGGCGGCTGCCATGGCTTATCAAGACATCTACCGCTTGCTCTGTTGGATGGCGATGGGCATGGTGCTATGTGCCTTCATCCTAAGCAAGAACAAGCCTGGTCAGGGAGCGCCTGCGGGAGAAGCGATGCATTAGCAACCTACCTCCACATCAAGCCAGTACCGTCGGACGGAATTGTATTTCTAGGGGCTTGGGAATGGCGTCTGAGGCCACAAATCCGACGGAGGTTATTCCGACCAGGAGATAAGTTCCATGTGCAATAAAAAACTGACTGGATTGTTTGCGCTCAGGAGGCACCTGTCAAACTAGTTGCCGAGTTCATGATGACACTGAGAAGGAGTTAGGAGCCTTTTACGAGGCAGTTCGCCTCCAATTCTTCGATCCAGTCCTCCGCGGCCTTCCTCCCTTCCTCCAAGCCATATCGTATTCTCCGAGCCGATGAAGGCCAAACCGGCCTCATCTGCGCTGGACGTGGATGATAGTCACTGCGGAAATTGCGAGTAATGTTTGAATGACGGAGAGATTCTGTTTAACCAAAGTGGTTCCAACGGATTCGTTCCGGGCGTTCGTGAGGAAATCGCATGACGGCAGAGGAGATATTGAGTATCCACACGGACACGTTCAATCGCGCGAGGAGCAGGACTATGCTGCTCTCGAAGGGCTGTACGCGGGCGATTACATGCTGGTGCGACCCGATGGTTCCGTGCTGAACAAGCAGGAGGAGTTGCAAGACCTGCGGAGTGGCGGGTTGCGGTTTCATTCGATCGAACTTGGTCAGACTGAGGTGCGGATGTACGGGTCAACGGCTGTGTTGACGGCCGAAAGCCAAGCGGTCAGCTCACGGTATGGAATGGAGAGTCGTTCGCACTTTCGAGTGATTGCGGTGTATGTGCAGCAAGGGCAGTCGATCAAGCTTGTCCACTTTCAGAGTACCTTCCTTCGGTAAGGCGCATTGAGCGAAACCTCGAAAATCTACTGGCAATCCCAGGAGAAAAGCGGAGGGACAATTGAGCGGCCGAAGTCACAATTCGCCTGCTGAGGCCTTGGAAAAGGCCGTCGCGAAGCCCGATTTTGCTCGATTCGGAGAACTCACCAAGCGGGTCTGGTTATGGATTCGGCATTCGCTTCCAGTGCAGAACGATGCATCTTCATAAAACGATGCATCTTCATAATTTGATAAGAAAGGAAATTTGCGCATGAAATTCGGAGGGAGCAGCGGCAGGCCTCTTCGCCAGTGACAGTTCGAACGTCTCCACGTACGAAACGAAACTTCGGGGCACCATTTCTCAACTCCTCCATTCCACAGAAGCTCGCTCTGAACTGAGAAAGGATGTATATACCACATGACTCACTTGTTTGATCGTCTCGCGATTCGGGATATTACGTTTGCCAACCGCGTATTTGTTTCGCCGATGTGCGAGTATTCCAGCACAGACGGATTTTCGAACGACTGGCACGTCGTGCATCTGGGCAGCCGGGCAGTCGGCGGCGCTGGCCTCGTGCTTACCGAAGCAACTGCCATTCTACCGGAGGGCCGGATCAGTCCGCAGGACTTAGGCATCTGGAAAGACGATCACATCGAACCGTTGGCTCGGATCGTGCGGTTTATTCATGAGCAAGGTAGCGCGGCTGGGATGCAGTTGGCACATGCCGGGCGCAAAGCCAGCACGTACGCGCCAGGGAAAGGTCACGGAAGGATTCCCGAAAGTGAAGGCGGATGGAACAATGTCGTTGCGCCGAGCGCATTGCTTTTCACCGAGGGCTATCCGATGCCGCAAGCGCTCTCGATCGATGGCATACAAAACATCGTTTCCGCTTTTGCCGCCGCCGCGCGTCGTGCGTGTGAAGCCGGCTTCCGTGTCATTGAGATTCACGCTGCTCATGGTTACCTGATTCATGAGTTTCTGTCGCCTATCAGCAATCAAAGAACGGATGCCTACGGAGGCTCATTTGAGAATCGCACTCGAATTTTGCGCGAGATTGTTGCCGCGGTTCGTGATTCGTGGCCGGAGCGAGCGCCACTGTTCGTGCGCATTTCGGCGACCGATTGGATCGACGGCGGCTGGGATATTCAGTCGTCGGTGGAAATCGCGCGCCAACTGAAAGAGCTTGGGGTGGACCTGATCGATTGCTCCTCTAGCGGCAATGTAGCGCACGCAAAGATTCCGGTAGGGCCGGGTTATCAAACGCAGTTTGCGGAGCAGCTCCGTAGGGAAGCCGGCATCCTGACGGGCGCGGTAGGGATGATCACATCACCTGTTCAGGCCGAGCACATCATGGTTACCGGACAGGCGGACGCAGTCGTCATCGCGCGAGAATTTTTGCGAGACCCGTACTGGCCATTGCGGGCGGCGCGTGAGCTAGGGCAGGCAATTTCGTGGCCTGTGCAGTATTTGAGAGCTGCCCCGGAAGGCTCGCAAGCGCGGGCTCCGGTCGACCTCAAGAATCTAGAGTCCTGCTTCGAGGAGCAACATGCCATTCCTGAGCGCTGACGTTTGACGTGTATGTTCTCAACCCACAACCCACAATGCGATATGTCTTGTAGGACCCGCGTTGCGTTTGGCAGTCCCCACGTGTCTTGTAACTTGTTGTAAACCTATTCACGCAGCGCTGCCGCAGCAGCTGTCTAAACGGCCGTGGAAATCAATACCGGTAGACGATAGATCCCTATCGGGTTCAAACGATCCCCTTAGCGTGGCCCCTCGGGAATACGTTCAGTCCATCGATCGATCCTGGGAAGGTTCCACCAGACCTCCGACCGAGTCGGATTTATAGGTTGTTGAGCTGAGAACCGCTCGATGGAGTGCGTCGAAGATACACCGTTCCGTAAAGATGCCTGCCAAGTGAGAGTGAAATTGGGCGAAGCTCTCAACGATCAAGTCTGCTCCTGCGCTGCGTAATATCTCGCTCGAAAAACTGGTTGTGATCCCCACCGCAAAGCATCCAGCGAGCTTCGCTGCTGTAAGCTGTCTCCAAACCTCCGCAGCCGACCCTCTCCATCGAGAGGGGACAGGATCGTCAATCCGCGCCTTGCAACTACGGGCTGATGCCCGCCGCTATGTCAGTCCGTCTCAAATCGGTGGAGACACTGAGTTCCTTCCATATTCGTGCTTCCTCTAATCGCGCAAGATCGTTCTTCTCCACCGCGGCGTACGCATCGCTGCCGAGCAACAGTCGCAACGGAGGGTTTCGCTCCTGGGTCAGCTGGATGATCGCCTGAGCCGCCTTTTTCGGATCACCAGGCTGCTTCCCGTTGTAGTTGCGCTGAAATCTTGCGGTAGCTCCAACAGTCGAGTCGTATGCGGGATGACCTTCGCTCAGTTCGGTGGAACTCCCCGCGAAGTCCGTACGAAACCCGCCGGGTTCAACAATTGTGACCTTGATGCCGAGTGGTGCTACTTCGCGCGACAGCACTTCAGAGAAGCCTTCGACACCCCATTTCGCCGCCGAATAAGGCCCACGTCCCGGAGGGCCGATCCTTCCGCCCACCGACGAAAACTGAATGAAGTGGCCCGTTTTCTTTTCGCGAAAATACGTAAGAGCCGCCTTGGTCACAATAATCGTTCCGAAGAGATTCGTTTCGATCTGTGCCCGGAATTCCGATAAAGGCGTGTCTTCGATGGACGAAAGATTGCCATATCCCGCATTGTTGATGACCACATCCAGCGAGCCAAATAGATCGATCCCCGACATTACCGCGTTTGCTGCTGCTGCTTCGTCGGTAACATCCAACGCGAAGAGCTTGACCTGATCACCATATCGTTCCGACAGATCAGCCAGCGAGTCAATGCTCCGAGCTGTCGCCAACACCTTATTGCCCGCAGCAAGGCCCGCTTCAACAATTGCGCGACCCAGACCACGAGAGCTGCCGGTGACTAACCATACCTGCGCCATACATCCTCCTGTATCGAAGCCAACCACCCGGATATTCTGGAGAAGCTTCTCAAACTCAGGATTGGATGCGCGATGGGTATACGAACGGACTTGTTAGTCACGGAGGAAATCGCCGAATCTTCAGATCTCAGGGCGACTCCCTTCGAGTTCGAGAGAGCCAAGAGGGTTGAGGCGGCGCTCTCAATTCTCGAAGGCAAATGGAAGATCGTTATTCTGAACCGGCTCTTCGCGCGTCCTGTCTGGCGATTCTCTGAGCTTGAACGCGCCGTCCCCGGCGTTTCACAACGTATGCTATCGCAACAGCTGCGTCTCCTTGAGAAGTGCGAGTTGGTGAAGCGAACCGTTCATCCTCAATTTCCACCAAAGGTAGAATATGAACTCACCGAGTTTGGGAAAACGCTCTGTCCGGCGATGAAGACGCTCGTCGATTGGGCGATGACCTTCCCCAAGACCCGCGAAACGTCCCGGTATCAACCGAGAAAGGTTGGAAAAGCCTTTTAGTGTTTTGAGCTTGTGATTCGGGGAAAGTGCAGGAGGGGGACCGTCGTCCTGCCGCCCGGCGCGGAGTCGGTTATGCAAACAAAATGTGGGAACCTCGCGGCTCCCCAAAGTATCTATGCTGCTTTACGGCTCTTGCCTGTGCCCAAAGTCTCCGGCTGGCTTCCTTTTTGGCCATCGCCTTGGCGGCGAACTCCTGCTTTACCTTGGCAATCGCGTCGGTGTCCACCTTATAAACCGTGGCTGCCTCGCGGAGAGCGTTCGTTCCGTTGCTCCGCCCAGTAGCAAGGACCACGTTAACTTCAACAAGCAGACGAGAGAGTGCTCCCTCATCAGCACGACGTAGGAAGGCCGTAAACAGCTTGTCGAGCAAGTCGGTTTCCCGATCTTTGCGGATTCCATGCTGCCGCGCCAGTGTCTGCAACTGCCACTCATTCAGAAGCGGAACCGTCTGCTTCAGAACGAATAACAAGTACCTCTTCATGAGTCGCACCGGGACAGCATCCCCAATGGCCTTCAATACGCGGATGCCCGTGGTGTTGGCATTGGCTTGCTCCTTGACGCTGCTTCTCCTGTTCTGCCTTCCATTTCACGTCGTCGCGATTCTTCTCCTGCTTCGGATGGTTCACCGGGCAGGTCGGATTGGCGCAGACCTTGTGAACGGTGCCGACATCGCTACCCTCGGCGATGATGGAGTCCGTCGTGAACTTGCAAACCTTGAACTCGGGACGCTTGGCCTCTTCCTTCGTTTTGGGTTTTTCGTCGCGGATAGCGGTGTACTGGTTTCGCGGCAAGACCTTGCTGCCTTCCTGCTGCTTGCCGTAGGCGCTGCTGATCTGCACAAGCTGCGGCTTCGCTGCGATCTGCTTGGCGACGTGTTCGCTAACCTTGGCCTGATGGCAGCTTGGATCAGTGCATTATGTGGAATCTGGGCAAACCGCAAGTCTTTCCTGCTGGCTCCTCGTCGCCACGCGAGCCAGAGCGGCAGATACCCCGTTCGGATCCGAGCCGCCTTGTATGGGAGGCTGCGGCACCCAACGAGCGACTCGGCCTGTTAACCGGCCTCTGGTTCGAGTCAGGGGCAGCAAGAAGTACACGATAACCCGCACCTACAAAAACAATCTGAGATTTTCTTGCGGACATATGGCTTGGCACCGAGATTTAGAGGGCCAATCTATCTCGCATGCATTTCGTATCCGGGTGCAAGTTCGGCGTACTTATGATCAAGCTTTGCAAAGAACTTCCGTATATCGGCAACCAAGAGATCGGGCTGCTCCAGAGCCGCGAAGTGTCCGCCCTTCGGCATGCCAGTTTTTTGTACTATGTTGTGTGTTTGAGTAATCCAGCTAAACGGCGGGACAGCCACTTCCTTCGGAAAATCCGCATACCCCACAGGAGTCTCCAGGTGTGGCGTCGGCACCATTTCCTCTCTGGTGAGCCGGTCCTCACGATAAATTCGCATGGCGGAGCCGATCGTGCCGGTCGCCCAATAGAGCGTAACATCGGTTAAAAATGTGTCGCGATCCACAGCCGTGAGAAAATCGCCGTTGTTGTCCGTAAGCAGTTGAAATTTGCCAATCATCCAGGCCAGCCACCCCACTGGGGAGTCAGTAAGGGCGTAGGCAAGAGTCTGCGGTTCACTGGCCTGGAGGAAAAAGAAGCTGCTCTCTTCCCGGTCAAAGTAGGAATACCGTTTCCGCTCAGCATCGCTCATTTTCGCAACGGCTTCCTGGTTCGGCGGTGGCACGTAAATCTGATTCAGATGCAACCCGATCACGTGCGTGGGCGCCTGGTCAGCCATGTCTTGGGCTATTGCCGAACCCCAGTCACCACCCTGGATGCCGAATTTGGAATAGCCCAAACGATCCATCAGAACAACTAAAGCCTTCGCCATACGCTGTGGGCCCCAGCCACGGGTTGTGGTGGGTCCGGAATATCCAAAGCCAGGAAGCGAAGGAATGATAACGTCAAATGCCGGGCTATTTTTGTTCTTGGGATCGGTGAGCGGCCCAATGAGCTTCTCAAACTCCAAAATCGAGCCGGGCCATCCGTGAATCAGCATCAACGGTATAGCGTCGGGGCGGGGAGAGCGCTGATGGATAAAATAAACCTGCTGTCCATCAATTTCCGTTGTGAACTGGTCAAACTGATTGATCTTCGCTTCTTGCGCACGCCAGTCGTAGCCGTTCTGCCAATAGTCCGCGAGTTCCCGAACCTTCTTGATGTCGGCGCCGTACTCCCAGGTCGTGCCCGGAAGTTGATCGGGCCAGTTGGCTTCCGCCAAACGGCGGCGAAGATCAATTAGAACGCGGTCGGGAACATGCATTTTGAACGGCCGGATTGGGGCAGGTTCCGGCTCTGCCGGCGGTTGCGTTTGTCCCAGTGCAATTGCGGAGAGTAAAAACAACGCGGCCAGCAGAATCCTCGGGCACTGCCAGACTTTCCTTTCCGATTTCTCGAATCCAGTTGCCATCTGCTCCTGTGTCACTCAATGATTCCCGAGGCTGCACTCAAATGGCCCTCCTTACATCTGATCCGGAGTTCCATCTGACCACACGCCGGTGGGAACGACGAAATTATCCATCGGTTCCGGGTTGCCTAGGAACTGTGGAGTTAGAAATATCGGAGAGTTCGGGAATTTAAACGAGACATGGTTTGAGTCGTCTATCGGATTTGCGCCCCATGCTGCACCGTCCATGAGCGGCGTGTAAAACATGAGATGGGCCATGTTGTGCCCACCACCATCATTAAGATATGCATCTTTCGACATCATGTAGCACATCGCCCCGGCCTCGAGAGCGGGCAATTCTTTTTTTTCGATCGCGGTCTTAATACTTTGCTTGATCTCAGCTTTCGATTTTCCCGCCAAGACTAATTTTGTCCTGAAGTAGGTGTACGGCACGACCGTACGCGCGGCCGGGGGATTGAAGCACTCCGCGCCGCGAGTCTTAGGGCTCCAAAACTCTGGGCTGTTGAATGAATTCATCCACCCGCGCTCTACAATGCAGATAAAGCCGTTCTTGCCTTCGACCGTCGTTTCGTAGCCATTTTTCCCTAGGATTACAACCGTGGCATCGCGGGAAATGGACGACGGCGCCGCGCTTCGCGCCAAGGCGATCTCGGCGTCTCGATCCATCAGATACTTTTCAATCGGAGCCATGCTCGGATACGGATTCTTGGCGTCCTGTGCCTGGGGGTTCCGGGCTGTACTCAGGGAAAGAGCCAGTGCCAAGGCCCACGATGCCATCATCTTAACTGTTTCTCGTTTCATCCGGTTCTCTCCGGGAATCCTTGTGATGCAGACTTTGTGATGCCGAATTAATATCTAGCTCCAAATCCACGATCGTCGAGCACCGTTGATCGGCTGACGCTTCCTTTCCCTCCCTGCGACTCGACGTAAGCTCTTCTTGTGCCTCCGCATAACAATCTGTAATCATCGTTATCACGAGGCATACCGTTCGATGAGTTGAGCCACAGCATTGGGCTGCTCATCCGCGACGTAATGTACGCTGTTCTCGATGACTTCGATCTTGACGTTTGCGCACCCGTGCGCTCGCAACGCATCGGCAAAGCTTGGCATGAGCTTCTCGAAAGGCGAGTTTTTGCCCGGAGCTAGTACCAAGGGCACGCTGATGGCGCTTTGTTGGGCCGCATTGAATTCCTCATTCGCGGGAAAGGCCCGATAGATCTCCAACGCCGCACGCAGATGTTCGGGAGCGGCATATGCCCGGGTGTAGCGAGCGACATCCGCATCGCTGAAAGTCTCGGAATCGAGAAAATGGCGCAAATAAATGGCTTCGCGACCGGCAAGGAGTTGCTCCGGCAGGCCCGGCGTCTGCTGAAAATTGATATGCCAAGTGATGCGATTGGCTTTAACCGCATCCCACGGCCCAAGCCCTGGCAGCGGTGCGTCAAGCATCATCACCCCGCGGCTCGTCTCCGGATGACGGCGGGCGAAGGCATACGCAACCATGCCACCGATATCGTGCCCGACCACGTAAACGTGCTCCAAATGCAGATGTTCCGCCAGCTGGTGAACGTCTTCTGCCATATTCGCAGCATCGTAACCACCGGCCGTCGCAGCAGAGCCGCCTATGCCGCGCAGGTCAACTGCCACGACTGTGAATTGCTTCGCCAACTGAGGCATGATGCGGTGATATGCGTACCAGTCTTCCGGAAAACCGTGCAGCAAGATGACGGCGGGCCCAGCCCCGCCGCGCACGTAGTGGAGTGTTGCTCCGTTCACTTGTGCGGTATCGGAGACGAATCCACTTTTTAGCGCCGCCACCGCCGGATCTGCCATCTGCTTGGGCGATGACTGGCCATGAATGGCGACGCATGCAACCACTACAAAAACCGCCGAAGATTTCCAGGCCCTCGGTCCGTAATTCTTCGCGAGCGCGGGAATCCGCTCTTCCAGCCCGCGATTCTGGAGCTTTGCGCCGCATTCCTTGTCATCGTGAAGTCTCCCTCTTGGGCATGATCGTGAGACCGTTCGACATATCCTGCGAATGAAGTTCGTCAAGAAAAAGATGCACGAGGTTATCTGGCTATAGCTGGAGTGCGGGGTTCGAGGAATATTAAAGTTTCTCCCTTCGGTTGCTGGCAATTCTGGGTCACGTCGATATTCGACGTGACCCATGTTGTCCCGCACAATCTCGGGCCTTGCGCCAGCGCAACATCTAGCCGGAGGGTGCGCAAGCTCCAAAAAAGCCCTTTCATCGGCCGATTTGGCCAAGTCCGAATCTCTGCGAAGAGTGGCAGGCATTCGCGGGCACAGTGGAATGCGGGTTTGTACGTGCGAAATCTGCAACCGACTCGCCGATCTCCTCGCGTGCAGGGGTTAATAGAATGGCGTGGATCTTGCCCGTATCCGGCCCGGTGAGCACCGTTGCCATGCCTGAGATTTGTCCGCGCTCGTTGATATTGCTGGCCGCGATGATGAAGAGGTTGGAATTCCTGGAAATGAGCGTGTTCAGGTCGGTCATCACATTGTCCTGCCAGATGAAGCCACGGGACCAACCGACGGAGTTGAAGGTGCTTCCCACCACCTGGCCCCGGTTGTTGATGCCTGTGGCAAAGGCGGCACCATCTCCCGGCAGAATGCCGAGGCTTGTGACTGCGCTGTGTGCGCCGTTCTGCCAAAGAGAGGCAACGATGGTTGTGCCGGTCGAGACATACCCCACAACTTGGCCGTGGTCATTAATGGCGTAGGAGTCATTTCCATCGAATCCGAGGTCTGGAAGCTGGAAGGCAGTGTCGTTTTCCCACAATACGGCGTGGGTCGCTATGTTGCTGCAGTTTCCCGAGGAGCCTACGGCCTGGCCTTGATCGTTCAAGCCTTGTACGAAGCCGTCTGGGTCGCCATCCACCGTAGGAAGAGGTCGGACTTCGCCTTTTTCCCACAATACCGGCGATATGATCTTTCCGGGCTTGCTGGGCGGGCATCCGGAGTCCTGGACCGTCGTTTCTGAAATGCCTACTATTTGTCCGCGGTTATTGATAGCGCTGGCCTGCCCGTTATTTCCGCCCAGCGTCGGGAGGGCCACTATGTGGCCGTGTCGCCAATAAAACCCACGACACGTAAGTTTTGTGCCAAAGGCGCAAAAGTCTTCACCGTCTGGGTCTGGAACGGATGTTTCGGCCAGACCGACAGCTTCCCCGCGATCGTTGATCCCGCCATAGTTGGTCCAACTGTTCTTTCCTCCAAGCGTGCCGAGGTCGATGTTGAGTCCGTAGATGCTTATTACCGCGCGGCCACTTGCAACGGTCGTGGAGGTTGAAGTGATGGGCGGGTTTACAACCCCATCCATGTTCTCTGCCCAGCCTTGATTATTGAGTCCCATGACCATGCTGAAGTTGTCCGTGCTTTTGTTAAGGCCCAAATCGGTAATCTTGTAGCTCTGTTGAGCGAACACATTGCTGGCGCAAGCCAGAACAATCGTCGTAACACACAGTATCCAGAAACTCCGTAACTGTTTAATCATCCTCATATCCTTTCTTTCCTCCGGTAATGTCGTCGCGCCTGAATCACGTTCGCTCAAGCTTGGGCGTCGCGTTGGTTAACTCCGCAGCGTCGATTTACATCGACCTTCGAGCAGTGTTCAGAGCCTAGCTCAATGAACTTGACCGGCCAGAGCGAATCTGCCGGTCGATTGAGAAATGCGATGAGCCGAGGGTTTCGTGCGCCAGGCCGTGGAATGCCGATACTCCACCTAGGCTAAAATGCAATGCATGAATCGAGAGAATGTCCTGAATTTGCGGTCATTTTGGCAGATCCAGATCGTTGGGTGGTGCTGCTTCTATCTCTTCAACCTTTTGGAGTCCATCCATAACTTCTTGACTCAGCGTGTGTCGATCTGGGAACAGACGGTGCCTATTTTCTTCATGTTCCTGGGAAGTTGCGCGCTGCATCCTTTTTGCCGCCGGCTGCTGCGACAGTCGCAGTCATGGATCGCTTTTGAATTGAAAGCAGCCGCGGCAGCCATGGTCACATCGATTCCCGTAGCCGGCGCAGCCTGCCTCATTTTGGAATCCTTCGGGCACGTACCCTGGCACGCTTTGGTTGCAGTTTCGATGTGGTCCTGTTTCATTCTCTTTATCTGGTGCAGTTTGTATTTCAGCATTCAGCAATGGCAGCAATCGAGCGAAGAGAGGGAGCGGCTGCTTCGCGCCGAGTCCGAGGTCAGAGAGGCGCGCCTGCTTGCACTTCGCTATCAGTTGAATCCACACTTCCTTTTCAATTCGCTCAATGCCGTCTCCACTCTCGTTCTGGATGGAAATGCGCCTGCGGCCACGCGGATGCTGGCGCAGATCGGAGATCTTCTGCGCACAAGCCTGGATTCCGAAGTCACGGCAGAGGTGACGCTTTCTCAGGAACTGGCCTTTACCGAAGGGTACCTGGCGATCGAGCAAACAAGGCTGGGGGAGCGGCTAAGAATCGATATGGCTGTTCCATTCGAAACGCGGGATGCCCTGGTGCCGAGCATGTTGCTGCAGCCGCTGGTTGAGAACGCAGTGCGCTACGGAGTGGCGCCATTGATCGAAGGCGGGTGGATTGCGATCAAGAGCGCGCTCAATGCCGACAGGTTGCGAATTGTCATCGGGAACTCCGGACGGCGTGGGGAGGGCGAGCAGAAGAAGAATGGAAATGGAATCGGTCTCGGAAACACGGCGGAGCGCCTGAAAACACTTTACGGGGCGGATTTTGAGTTCTCGCTTGGGTGGCCTGAAGCGGGCGGTTGCGAGGTCGTGCTGGAATTGCCGTTACGCAGGACTCGGAACCTGCTGGAGGTTTCACCGTGCGTGCTCTGATCGTCGACGACGAGCCTTTGGCGCGCCGCGGCGTCGTTCTCAGGCTGCGTAGATTCAGAGATGTTGAGATTGTCGGAGAATGCGGAGATGGGCAATCCGCGGTGGAGAGCATCCTGGAACGATCTCCCGATGTTGTGTTCCTCGACATCCAGATGCCGGGTATGGACGGTTTTGAGGTTCTGCGCGCCCTGCCTGTTGAAGGCCTGCCCGCAGTCATTTTTCTAACAGCGTATGAGCAACATGTCTTGCGGGCATTCGATGTTCATGCGCTGCATTACCTCCTGAAACCTGTGGACGACACACGCTTCGCGACGGCGGTCAGTCGAGCTCGGGATCTGGTAGATTCCGCATTAAAGGCCGACATGGCACAACGGGTCATGAAAATGCTGGACCGCACCTCAGATGGATTCGCGTCCCGGTTTACGGTGCAAGCTGGATCCCGCATTCAAATCGTCATTGCGGAGGATGTTGAGTGGATTGGGGCGGCTGGTGACTATGTTGAACTCCACGTCAACGGTCGTTCTTACCTGTTACGCGAGACGATGGCGTCTCTCGAACAGAGGCTCGACCCGGCAAAGTTTATCCGCATACACCGCTCCCGAATTGTGCAGTCCAAAGGCATACTGGAGCTGCGATCCATCGAGAACCGCGAGTTCACGGTGAAGCTTTCGGACGGCTCGGAGCATCGCTCGAGCCGCACCTACGCCGATCGACTTGAGCGCTGGTTGTCATCCGGGAGGATCTGGCAAAAATAGGCTAACTCTGAGTCGACTGTCCAACGGAAGCGATGGGACGCGCACGATGCTGGGAACGGAATACCTCTCGACGCATTCGCTCGCTAAAAGACCTGCGATCCCTTTCGGGCTTGTCTCGCGAAAAACCGCCAAGCCAGGTGGAGTGTTCGTTCTGATCGACTCGACGAGTTCTTCAAAATGCGCCTTCACGATGCGCTGGCGTTCCACATTCAGTTGATTGAGCCTGTCGACGCTCTGCCTTGCAGCCTCTTCGTCCAGCGCCGCCTCGAACACTGCAAGCGCCTTAGCCGGATGGGCCATTCTGCCCGCGGCGTTGATCCGCGGGGCGACGCCGAAGGCCACATCGCGCGAATCCGGTCGGGACGGATCGGGTGCAAGTGCTTTTGAGGCAACTCTCGCAGTCCTTTGTGCCTCGATCGGGAGAGCTCGGCGAGTCCAACCTGGCGAGAGTTCGTGTGCCATTGAGCAGCGGCACACAATCGTCGATCGAAGCGATTGCCGCATGGAAGACGCTTGAATGCAAGTGAGTTGTGAAATCGCGAACGTTCGGGTACCTGGCTTCGAGTCGATCCTGTGACGTCAGGACAGAATAAGAATTGCCGTAGCGCAGACTCAGCCACGCTGAGCGTGGAGTCAACTGCCTTTGAATGGAGATGTTGATTCGACGCTGCGTCCCGGCACTCGAATTGCAAGGACACAAGGTGGGGGCGTTGTTGGTGAGCAGCGAATGGCTCAGTCGGTACCGGGCACCAAATCGGTCTGAGGAATTATGACAGGCGGCCTACATCGCTCAGCGTTAATTCGGAACATCTGAACTTACGAGTAGCAAGACAATTCTCTCGAGGAATCATTCGAGGTCGTTCGCTAAGTCGATAGCGGAAGTCAGTAGTGGCGGTTGGTCGCCAATGCCCGTCATGAGTGGCATCGATGCAGCCAAACAAACGAGGATACGTGGATCGAAGGCCGGAATTATATTTCTCACCGTATTTCAAGACACTGATATTCTCGCTGCAGCAAAGGCTGCGGGCGCTAAAGGCTATGTCGTAAAGGCCCGCCTGGGAACTGACCTGATTCCTGCTACTAACCCAGTACTCGCTGGCAGGGATTTCGTTTCCCAATTTGCCCCGGAGTAGCTTTCCCACTACAACTTTGACTCCGAAAATGATCGCAAAAGCCAGACCCAGGCGATAATTAACGCGGAAATCGCTACGATCAACTCGGCCCAGATAAAAGAGACATAATCGCAGAAAGCACCGACCGGTGGCACTCCTGGTTGTACATTCCGCAAAGCCGGCAGACCGAAGATCAGTGCAATAGATAGCGAAAGCGGGACAAAATCCACCTTCTTGTCCTCCGCACCGACGAGTCGCAGTACGATAAACAACACGCTCATCGCCAGCCCCGTCATCATGGCGTTCACCACGATCGAAACGGCGATGAGGTTATCGGCACGTCTCAAACTTAACTTGACCCCAGTAATCTGGCTGTCCTCATCGCGAGTGACGTTTCCTTTAAACTTAGCCCCTGGAATAGAAGCTGAGAGTACAAGAGAAACAGGAACTGGTCTATGCTCTTGCAACGCTACTGCACCAACTGTCAATTGGTCGGCTTCGAGAGTTCCTTCTAGTTCGGGTTCCGGCGGCTTCGAGGCTGGTGCCTGGCCCTTTTGTGCAGGTGTGGTTATCAGTAGCCATAATGTGGTTTCATGCCTGTCAAACGGATACCTGTTTGAGTCTCCAATCAACGGAAGGACCACTTCAATGCGGTTAATCCTTTTTCCCTTCGGGAAATCAAACTCCTGTTGGCCACGGACATTGTTGATTAGAAGTTTCAGATCAGCGGCAGGTGTTATTTCATCAGTGCCAATACTTCCGACAAGACGGAGGCCCAGCTGCGCCGTCAGCTCGTGCCCGACGGGATTGAAACTGGTTACCAGCACAGAGACACGCACATGGTCGGAGGCGGCAGTTTCATCACTTAGCTGCAAGGATCGCCGGCTCTTCTCTGTGATTCCCAACACCAACATGGCGATATAGACCACGAGAATGCAGAGCACAACCAGTATCCTTATAGCCTTTTTCCGCATCATGAGCATACTCCTTGAAGATGTGTCGGCTGAATTCAGAAGTGCTTATGGCTGTCGAAATCTGTATTTGGAAAGCCGAAAAGGAAATCGCGATGCCACTAGTTAGGAGCTGATATCAGCGTGACACGATGCCTCGATAATTTGGCACTGGTACTTTACCCTAATGGGTGCATCTTTTCCCAATTTAACCTCCAGCGCCACGCGCTATAAGTAGTGATGCAGATGACTGCATCCACCGGAGGCTGTAAAAATGCAAATGAAATTCATGGCCAAGACTGCAATCAACCTGGGGTTGATATTGATATCGGCGCTGTTTGCTTCGGACCAAGCTCAACCAGCTCAAGGTTCTCCTTCTCCATCTGCTGCCGCGGCGCCTGGAGCTCAAGCTGGACCCGCGTGGTCTCCGCCGCAAAGCATCGACATGTTCGCTTTTCCGAAAAACGGCTAGAGCGCCGACCAGCAGCTGAAGGATGAAAGCGAATTCTACGGCGCAGCCAAGCAACGAACTGGCATTGATGCGCAAGCTCCCCCACCAAAGGGCCTCAGCGAAGAGGAAAAGAATGCCAGCAACAGCAGGCTCCGAACAATGCTCCGCAAATGCAAGGTGGACGTCTTCGTGGGGCGGCGCGAGGCGCGGCTGGAGGTGCGGAGATAGGGGCTATTGCCGGTGACGCAGGTGTCGGAGTTTGCGCAGGTGCGGTTGCCGGCAACATGCGTGGCGGCATGACCTAGCGACGAGCCAATGCCCAGTCCAAGGAACAAGCAGCGGCTCAAACGGCCGCAGCTCAGAAAAAGGCCAAAGAACAATTGCTGCTTCAATACGAGGAAGGCATGGACACATTCCAGCGGGCATTCGCTGCGTGCATGGATACGCGTGGCTGTTCCGTGAAATAGCAACCCCACGTTGAGCCCACGTGACGACGCTCTTCTAGACTCGCTATGAAACCTCGAACGATCAACAAGAGAAGAATTGCACTTGAAGATCAAATCGTGAGCGAATCGAAGTACGTGCACTGCGCAAGACTTCTGAAACCGCAGCGGATCTTTTTGAGGAGAAAACCAGGAAAAAGTCATTTGGTCGGTCGGCCTTACTATTCTGTTCGTCTTCACCACGATTACGGCGGCGTGCGCCCAGGCTCCCGCAGGGGTCCCCGTTTTCGCATTTGACAAGGCAAAGAGTTCGATCGGATTGAATGTGAAAGCCTCGGTCGCTATCGCCGGTAAATTTGACAAGTGCGATGCCACGATGACGTTCAATCGTGGTGCGGTTCTCAATGAGGCACGCAGACGCGAGAAGTCCGCGATAACCTGACTGCGGGGATCTTTGTACATTCGGACGGTCATCGTCAGCGCAGCATGCCGAGATTTGACAATCTATTGCTCAAGGCCGCAGTGCTGACATGAAATCGTTTGGCCAGGAAGATGATTGCCTCCAACACCAGCATGCCCGCCGCTGGATCACCATGCAAACAGGCTGCCTCAGCGCTGTAGGTCAGCGACGTGATCCAGAACCTCGACAAGATTTGGCACGGCAGAAAAGGATGACGCTTCCACACCTGCCTCCCGGAGTACTTTGCCTACGCTCGCCGATCCAGGGTCAACCTGCAGAGATATGCCCCAAACAACTGAAACCCATTAAAAAGGAGATGTCATGAAGAAGGGATATTGGATTGTTGTCTATCGTTCGATCTCGGATGATGCAGCCGTGAAAGCCTATGCGGCAGCAGCCGGGCCGGCTCTCGAGTCTCTCGGCGGACGCCTTCTGACCCGGTTCGTCAGCCGAGTTCAGCCCCGCGAAGCCGGATTGCCGCAACGGGCGGTCCTGGTCGAATTCGAGAGCTACGAGAACGCCCTTGCCGCGTATGAAAGCCCGGCTTACAGAAAGGCGCTTGAAGCGCTCGGCTCCGGCGCGGAGCGTGACTTTCGAATCGTGGAGGGCGCGTAAGGCCGCCCCATCCGGATATTTTCAATGCAACGAATCAGATCGGCCGCCGCCGTCATCCCCCAAGTACAGGCGCGCGGCGGCGATCCCTTCACCGCTACGGAGGTAGCCATGAGCACACCGGTATTCGCCAGCAACGAAGCGACAAGCATTGCGAGCGTCGCAAATGTCGATATGAAGCTCGAGGTGATCGTCATCCATCGTTTTCTCCTTGTTTGATTCGATGAAAGGGAGCTCGACTGAAATTGTCGAGTCCCTTGAATGGCGTTGGCATGCTCAAGCCGCGATTCGCTCTCCAGCTGGGTCGTTCCGGGCTTCGATAGCCTTAAGGCTTTGTTCAAACGCGCTTCCCAGAACGCCCCTACCGATTGTCCCGAGTACGAAGCCAAGCAGACGTCCCTTGAGATTTTTTCCGTCGCGGATGACCACCAGGTCAATGTCAGTCGTTCCGTTGGCCTGACGAGTGAAGTTGTAGGTGTGGCCGGACGCGCCTCCCCAGAGGTTGGAGTCGGTCGTCGTGAGGACGACATGGTTCGGATCGGACCAGTCGTAATGCAGGCGCTCCCAGATGCCACCCGAGCCTTCCGTGACGTCGGCCTCCGCGCGGCCCAGTTGATGCACCTTAAGGTACTCGTCGGCGCTGTTGCCAAAAAGCTTCGAGCGGCCAGGCCCGAAGTCGGTGAGCCCGGAGATGTACTGCTCGGGTGTAAGGGTGGTTGTTTGGTGAAGATGAATCGTAGACATTTGCTTCTCCTTTCCGGTGAACACTGTTTTTCAGACGGCCGAGATAGCCGTCTTTCGAGTAGAATTAATTTGCACCGCCGCACTCCGCAGACACTTCGACATCCGGCGAGCGGGATGCCGAACTAGCGGTTTTCAAGCAGCTTGCCGCCAACCTTGGCCTTCGATTGCTTCGCCAGCAACTCATCAAACACAAAGTGCATGAAGCCTTCGAGCGACGCGTCACTTTTTTCAACCTGCGAACGCAACAGCGCCCCCTCCCAGCTGTTGAGCACAAAGCCCGCCAAGAACTCGGAGTCCGTACCTGCGGGGAGTTCTTTCTGCGCAATTGCCTGCCCGATGACCGCCGCAATCGTATGCTGCCAGTGATCGAACGATGCGCTGATCCGTTTCCTCAACTGCGGACTCTCCCCGGCGATCTCCAGACTGAAGCGGCCCATCATGCATCCGGGAATCGCTCCCTTCTGGCCATACATCCTTACGAGATCGCTGAAGTAACGCCGCAGGCGCTTCAATGGAGGAGTCGTCATATCGTTCAGGACAGCCGCCGCATGCAACCGTTCACGCATCCCATACCGTTCCAGGGCTGCTGCGGCGAAGTCCTCTTTGCTACCGAAATGGTGATAAAAGGAACCCTTCGGCACATCAGCTGCCTTCAAAATGTCGGTCAGCCCGGTGGCGTTGTACCCGTTTTGGTGCATCAGTCCAACGCCCACATCGATCAAGTGATCACGCGTCGATTTTGTCGCCATACAAGTTTCCTCGCGGCTCTTCATTGACTAGGCTCAGCTCTGAATCCCATAACGAGCCGCCGGTTCCCGATGGGAAAGGTTCGGCCCCAGAGCTTTGCGCGCCGCATCGTACTTCTCCCAGTCGGCGCTATCCGGTAGAGCCGGAATGGTAACCAACTCATGCTGGTCGAGACCGGCGAGCGATGCATCGACCATATCCTCAGCGGCCATCACGATCTCGCTCGGCAGGTCCTCCACCGGACGACCGGCCTTTGCCCAGAACGGCGTTGCAGTTGCGCCGGGCAACACAACCTGGACGGTAACGCCTGTGCCTTCCAATTCGTTCTTCAGCGCTTGCGTAAAGTTCACGACATACGCCTTGGTGCCGCTGTATGTGCCGTTCAGAAGGTCGGGCGCAAGAGCAACGACGGAGGCAATGTTGATCAGCAGACCGTTCTTGCGTGCCACAAAACCAGGCAGGGCGGCAAGGGCCAGCCGCGTCAGAGCGGTGACATTCAAATAGATTATCGATTCGAGATCGTCGATGTTCGAATCGAGAAGTTTCCCTGCGCTGTCCAGGCCGGCGTTGTTTACCAGCGCAGTGATTGCGGGGTCGGTGCGCAAACGCTCGGCGATGCTCCGAACATCTTCCGCCTTCGTCAGGTCGGCAGCGATCGTTTCGATTCTGCGACCGGTGGACTTCAATCGTGCGGCAACTTCAGAGAGATTCTCCTGGCTGCGAGCCACGAGAATGAGATCGTAACCGCGCTTGGCAAGGCGATCTGCGTAGACTGCGCCGATGCCGGTGGAAGCACCAGTGATAAGAGCGGTGCCTTTGGATGTGGGTGCTGACATGGTGTGAATCCTCCTAAATTCCCGAGGTATTTCGCCTCGCATTTGAATAGAGTAGACCAGTCGGTCCACAGATTCAGAAAGATTTAGTGACTCGCAATTATGCGCCAGACACCTAAATCGCAGAGTAGTAGTTATGTGCTCGCACGTAGACGTTTGCTGGCACTGTATTAGTGCAGCTACCGCGCGGCATTTAGGTCGGCGCCGCTCCCGGCCCATACGCGCACGGATTCCTCAGTAGAGCCACCGTTTTTCTTTCCTGATCTCTTCGGTGCAGCGTAAATTGACGTCAATTATTGAGTAGATCAAGCACTTTTCAGGGCAGGACTCGAACCAACCCCAAGCCGACTCCAGTACCGTTTGTTGCCGATCCTGCCGCGACGATTCTGCCGTCCGGCTGGATCAGCACATCGCTGGCACCATCCAAACCTCCGAAGAAATCGACCTGCACAATCCCGTCTGTTCCAAAGGTTGAATCGAGAGCGCCGGAGTTGGTATAGCGGGCGAGTCCGATGTCAGCATTCGTGCTCGAGTTGCCGAGTTGTCCAGCGAGCACGACCTTGCCGTCGGCCTGCAGGGCGATCGAACGGGCGAAGTCATTTTGTGTCGTAAACGGCGTACTGGCCAAGCCGTTGGTGCCGAAGGTCGTGTCGAGTGACCCGTCCCCGAGGAGTCGCACGAGCGCGTAGCGGAAAACGCCGGCGACCTGGGTGAAACCGCCGATCATCATCTTGCCGTCGGTCTGCACAGCGAGCCTGGATGCCTCGTCCCATGAGCCTCCACTAAAGGTCGAGGACACGACGCCTCCCGAGCTGAAGTCCACGCGAACGATACCGTGGGTGCCGAAGGTCGTGTCCGTAGTTCCATCGGCATTGAAGCGGGCGACACCGATGTCGGCTTCGGTGCCAGCATCGGAGAAAACGCGTCCCGCAACCAGAATTTTACCGTCAGCCTGCAACACCGCAGTGGTGCCGAAGTCGGACTTTCCGGCGACGTTCAAAGTGGCCTTGCCACTGGTACCGAACCCAGGGTCGAGCGTTCCGTTCGGGAGATATCGAGCGACGGCGAAGTCGAGATCGCCGCGCGACATGGTGCCCGACGTCGCATTGCCCGCAACGATGATCTTGCCGTCAGGCTCAACCAAAACCGCGCTCGCCCGGTCGAAGAGGCCATTGAAGTCGGTCACTGCCGCGCCACTCGAGCCAAAGGCGGTATCCGGGCTACCGTCATTGTTGAAGCGGAGGACGACAAAGTTATCGTTGACGGAGGTGGGTAGTGATGTGAACCCCGCAACCAGGATCTTGCCGTCGGTTTGCACGGCGAGCGCCTCCATCTCATCCAGCGGGCCGCCGCTGGCGACGATGATTACGCTGCCGTTCTTGCCGAACGTGGTTTCGATCGAACCATCGGCGTTGTACCGCGACAGGGTCATGCTGCCGACCGCCAGCAGTTTGCCGTCGGACTGCAGCGCCAGTGCCCTGGCCGGTGGCAGCAGGTTGCTCACTTTCCCCGCCACGCCGAATGCCGGGTCAAGAGCGCCGTTAGATGGAGCCGTCATACACGTGACCGCAATATTGGTGACGTCGCCTCCCGCAATCGTTCCGGCGCCGTTCGATATGCTGCAGGTCTGTGCCGGATCGTTGGGCTGATTCTGTACACGCACGTCATAGCTGGCGCCGTCGAACACGGCTGAAGGGAAGGTGAACGCTCCGTCGGCCACAGGCGAAACAGTGCTGCCGCTGATGACCTCGCGCAGCACGAGGCCGCTGCCATCCAGCCCAGTCACAGTGCCTCCTACATGAAAGGTTGGCATCGTTGTCGGCTGCAAATCGTCGTCGTGGATGACGAGCGTCGAGGTTGGCTGCGCTCCGAGCGCCGCACAGCCCAGCGGCTCCGTCAAGGACAGGAACACGGTACGCTCACCGTCGGGAGTGTCGTTGTCGGTCAACGGGATCGTGATCAACCTCGCACCTTGCTCGCCGTCTTCAAATCGAACAACAGTCGTGATGGGCGTGTAGTCGACGCCGGCTCGCGCGCTCCCGTCACGGGTGGAAAAGATGGCGCTGACCGCGCCCTCGCCTCCGCCGCTGCGCGTGACGCGAACGAGAGCGGTCGCACCGATTTGTTCGAAACCGTCGATCGAGGGTTTTTCGAATTGGATCACGCCTGCTGCGGGGTCGATCCCCGACGTGCAGGCTGGCGCCGGAAGTGGGGTCGGTGGCGGCGGGGGTTCGGGTGGCGCTTGCGTTACGGGGGCGCGAACTACTTCAATCCCTTGCTCGACGAACTGAAGGTTCGAAGCATGAGTGGGGTCACGCAAAAACGCGCCGGCGAAGGACTCGCTTTGACGTCGGTTCAGTGCGAATGTGGTCAGGGTGATCTGAAGGTTGAACTGGCCACCGGTTTGCACCGTGTCCAGCGGAATGTCGACGACATATGGCAGAGGATCCTTGAAAGGATCTGGCTGCTGCAGTGTGAGGGTCGCGCTCTGGCCCGTTGGAGTTGGGGGTTCGTCAGAGTCGAAGTCTATATCCAGCTCCAGGTTCTTATCCGCGATAGGTTCGTCCGAATCCGGCGAACTCCCGACATCGGCAGCCCAGTGATTGCGCCAACCGTGAAGCCGGACTGAAGAATCCACATGCCGCAGCGAAACGATCCCGCCATTCGGCAGCGTGTACCAGGCGTCCAACTTCAATCCGGCCTCCACCACCATCGATGCGGAACATGGGTCGCTCGTGACTGCCGAACCGGCCCAAGGGCACTCGGCGTCGGTTGGACCCGCGGCGCCGGTATCGATAAGGTCGAGTGCCAGACCGCTGACGACCGCCTTTAGCGAGGCATTGGCGTCGCTCTTTTGCAGTACGCGAGTGACCGTCAGGGTGGCAAGACGGCCGATCTTGGTATGCGTCTCCCGAACGTTGCCGCTCGGTGCGACGGAATCGGCCCAGAATGTGGTTCCGAGCTGATTGGAAAACACCGCGTTATACGAGCCGTCTACTACTCCCCGAGGATGAAGGGCAACGTGTTCGAGATCCGACTCGAACCAGATGACAGACGGCAACCCGACGGATGCCAATGATTCCCAATGACCTGCAGGTTCGGCATCTTGTAACGTCGTATCCGCGTTTTCGAGGGTAGGAAATACGACTGTCTCGGTTTTGAAGGGGTTGGTTGACCCAGTGTAGTAGTTCTCGAAATGCCATTGCTCCGTAACCAGATGCGGCGGATCGTCCAGAGGACTCGGATCGGGGAGCACGGTCGCAAAGGAGAAGTCGAACACTGGCGCGCTGATCGTGTTGCCATTGACCATCGAGCCCCTGATCACCTCCCACCCGGTCTGAGAATCGTTCGTCTTGGCCAGCGCAAGTTTCGTCCCCGACGGAACCGATGCCGGATCGAAAGGCACGGTGATCGTCGCCGGCAAAGCGAAGTTCGTGCCGTGCGGGATGAACGCCACGATGGGTCCGAAGGTCTTAGCTCCTGCCGGCAGCGGCGGCGCACCTGCTGCCGTCTCTTCCACGCCGATCGTCGTGTCGGCCGTGAGCGCGCCTTTCGGGATGACGACTCGCGCACCTCCGGGCGTAGCGAGGGTGCCACCGGTTGAGCCTATTGTTCCCTGCACGGCGACGGGAGGCGCAGGGGATGTGGGGGACGAGGGAGTTGTAAGGGTTGAGAGGGGCGAATGAACGCCACCGCATCCCGAAAGGACCAACCCTGCGGATGCGATGACGCCGAGTATCGCATCCGCAGGGAGTCGTTTATGGCGCGCCTTGTCGTAGAGCGTTTGCATACTGGAAACCTGTCATTGCCCCTCACATTTGTGCAAGGCTCCTAGATGGAAGACACAACAACGGTGACGGTGTTCGGGCCGTCCGCCTTACAGGTGAAGGTGTCAGACTCGGCGTTCAGGATTTCGCTCCAACCGCCGCTGGGAGCGGACAGGTACTTGAATTGCACCCGAACGCGCACCCCTTTTTCCCCGCCCACGTGCTCCAGGTCGCGGGTGGCCACGGTGCTGGTCTTTCCGTTGTTGATGACGACATTGGAAATGCCGAATTCCTCCCTCCATTTCGCGTCGGCGTTGTCCCAAAAGTCAAAATCCACAACCTTGATTTGCGGCGTGTTGGTTCCATGTACGAAATTGTTGGTCACCTTGACGGTTACGTCTTTGCAGTTTTCTGCCGAGGCGATTCCGCAGAGGCCAGTGAAAACCAGCAACCCTGCGACAGCTACCATTTTTGCTTTCATGTTCTTGTCTCCTAGCGCGGTTTCGTCTGGTCCGATCGCGGACTCGTCGCATCCTCTTGACGGCTGCTCTTCGGCATTCACCAAGACGTTCGCATCAGATCGCACTTTTTCTCGAAGGCCGGGTTTGAGTCAATTCCTCGGAGATTCCCTGACGGTGGAATCTTCGTTCCCTGCAGACTTTCCATCTGCCCATACGCTCAGCGACTTCGAAGCACTATCTCTATGAAAATCAGAAGCCGGTGAGCGGACTATTCAGATTCAAGCAGTTAGCCAATTGACGCAGCTTTCACCCGACGGCGAATCGTAAGGGGCAGTAGACTTGAATGGAAAACTGCGGTATTCAGGCCATGGAAACCCCGGTTGGTCGCCCCAAGCTTTACCGCTTCGAGGAATTCTCACTTGATGTGTGTACGGGGGAACTCACCCGGTGATACGGCCAGAATGCTTTGATGAGCGTATCGGCGAAGGGCACCGATTGGCCGCTTATGGCCTCTTAGTGATAGCGGAGGCGCATTTCACATTGATCGACAAACCAGTGCGCCAGTGAGCGGTAGCCTCACCTATGAAAACGCAGACGTCCGCACCCACGGCAGCATCGCCCATCGGCCCTCTCTACGGTACGCCCCGAGCAGCAGCCGGAGCAAAGTCTGGATCTGAGATCGTGAAACTGTTCGTCAGACAAGCACGGATTGAACCGGACGGCGGGGGCTCGCGTGCGCTGACAGGGTGGGATAGCCCATATAAAAAACGAAGGTCGGCTGCCACGCGGGATCACCGGTGATTTCGTTAAGCAAGGCGATGCGGGAAGGTGGTCTGCCCAAAGCACGTTCATGGTCCACCATTTCCACGGCCTCGTTACAGGGACGCGCGGCGAGACCACGGGCGGTCGCTAAGAGGTGTGCGCGCTGCCAGATTCGGCCTGCCCGCAAACACTGCTCCTGCTCGTAGCGATCGCGCACAGCGATAAATCCGATCAGCGGCGCACTGAGCATCAGATTCAAATAGCCATTCTTCTCGCTATGCGAGCCGGCCCATCGCAACATTCCTGGGGTTATCATTTTGGCGACCGCGTTGGCGATGGGAGGTAGGCCGAACGCGTCAGTAGTCAGGCCGTCGCGATGTTCCTGCACGGAACTCCATTTCAGGCGGACCCAGCGTTCGCTGCCACGCTGGACGTCGGGATCGGAATAGATTTCCGTGTTCGCGGCGAAACTTACTTCTGCGATCTTTTCTCGATCGACTTGGGCAGTGAACAAAAACAGCTTCCCGTCCGCGTCGTCGCCCGTCAGACGGCCGAGCGCTTCCAGGAAATCCGGCGGGATCGGCTTATGCGGGTCATAAGGACCGCGATTGGTGTGGCGACGCGGAATGGCGTTGTACAGCTCACTCTCATCACGTTTTCCAGACGCGAGATCCACGCGGGCCAGGAGTCGTGGTTTGTAATCGGTGGGAATCGGCTCAAGCTTTCCTGGTTGAAGTGTCGCAGTGGCCGCGTACCCGTTGGCAGGCGCGGCGAGCATTAGGTTCTCCAGCGCGCAGCCGATGCCGATGTGTTCTTCGCGGAGATAAGGATCGAGTGCGCCGACGTTCCTCTGGGTGTCGATGTGCAGCTCGATCGAGGAATCGGTGATCTTGAACAACCAGGGTTGGGTGTTGTGCGGGCTGGCGGCGAGAATCGCGGCGCGGGCCAAGGTGAGAGGACCGTCGTTTGTGTTGCGCCAGTTTTTCCAAGGCTCGTATGCCGGTCCTTCACCGACATTGAAGACGCCCTGATCGCAGGCGCGCCAGACGCCACCGCCCATGACGACAACTGTGACAGCTCCTGCGCCCTTGAGGAACGATCTGCGCTTAACGGACCACCTCGCTGACCCTTCTGCTGTGAGTCACAGCTTCAATGAAAATATAGACTCGGCCTTAACATACTGTCCCCGTTATAAAACGGTCGCGACTTTGGAAGGTTTGCGGCCATTGAATTCGATCTAGGATGGCTTGTCGTCCATCCGGATATTATCCAGCAGCAATCTCAACCCCGGGGCCGTCGTGCATGAAAAACGGTTTTAGGTAAGTTCATTCACAGGGCGGCGAACTTACTGAAAATGTGACTTCAGGAATCCGCTATTCTGCCAGTCAGAGGCAAGGCATGCGAGTTTGCAAGACCTCTGCGGAAAGGCGTTTCGCTCCGGTTCGCGAGAGCATTATTCAGACTTTTGTGCGGCGGTCCCTATGGCCGTAGTTCTGTCATTGGCAACTTCTAGACCCACATTCACGCAAGTAGTTCATTCGGAACTCGATCTGCAGGTAGTTCCAAGTCGAAGATCGCGGGTGTGCCGGATTTCCTTACGTTCGCCCTGATTAACAAAAGCAACCAAGACATCAGACTCCCTGCGCCAACACCCCGTATATCAGTTCTTATAGAGGCACCATCGTACTTTACTTCAAGTTCGTCCCCGCTGTGGGGAGTACGTCGTCTCAATGCTCGGTTACCGCCGGCGTAGGTGACAGTTATCAGTGGCCAACTATCCTCGACCGGATCAAGGATTGGACAATGCTGAAGCCTGGTGAAGCTCTGCGAATCAATGAGGAGAGGGCAAGCACTCTGGCTTGCAAGCAATCAATGGGCAGCTACACCTTTTGGGCAGAGTACGACCCTCCCTCGCTTTCTGGCGAGGATCGAGAGGTCCTCCGGGCCAACAATATCAGCGTCCCTGTGCAACCCATTGTCAGTGCGAAAATCACCTTCCGGAGATCAACTAAAAGGGCGTGGGCACCCCTACTGCGGGCCAGCCATAAACCCTCTAGCGGCAGCGGAAGGAATTCGGAGATGGCAAAGAGTTCCGGAAATCCGACTTTTCCGGGCAAAAATCCTATCGAGTAGATAATGTCCGTGTTCAGGAACTGCACTGACAATTGGAAGTTCCCTTAAAATGGGATCGGCGAACGATCTGGCGAGCGCATTTCGGCGTGCGGAGGCCGCCCACGGCGAGCACGAGAAGCGCACGGGGCAGCGCGACGCGAATTGGCCAGACTGGTACGCCGCCTACATGGTGGCAGAGCAGTCCGGCAAAGAGCTGCCGCAATGAACGACTACGCCGCGACCGACATCGCTCGCGGCGTCGAGACTCTCGATCGTGGGTTTCTGGAGGAATTATGAGCACCGCAACAACCGCCGTTCCCGTCCGGCGCGAACCGGAACTCCTCGGGCAAACTGTCGTTGTAATCGGCGGCAGCGCTGGCATTGGGCTCGAAACGGCCCGACGAGCACGCGCTGAGGGAGCAAGGCTGATCCTCGCTGGCCGGAATCCCGAGCGCCTTCAGCAGGTAGCGCGCGAACTCGATACACAGAGCACTGTGGCCTTTGATGCTACCGACTTTGACCGCCTCGCGCAGTTCTTCGACGAACTGGCCACTCCGATCGACCACGTGCTGGTTACTGGCCCAGGGCCCTATTACGCGCCGCTAGCCGAGTTCGATTTTGAAAGGGCGCGCCGAGATGTTGAGGCCCATCTGTTTCTGCCGTTGCAGGTCGCTCGTCACGCCACAAACAAGGTTCGCCCGGGAGGAACTCTCCTCTTCATGGGGGGCACTGGTGGCCGCCGCACGGCTAAGGGATTCGCTCTCATCTCGGCTCTCACCGCTGCGCTGCCCGCCCTCACCGCCAGTCTCGCGCTCGAGCTCGCGCCTGTCCGAGTCAACCTCATCGCTGCCGGCTTTGTCGACACACCGTTGTCGGCATCGCTCCTCGGTGATGAGCTCGACAACCGCCGCAATCAGCTTCGGACCACGCTTCCCATTCAGCGCGTGGTCACACCGGCCGATGTCGCCGCGCTCGCCGTACACATCATGACCAACACGGCCCTCACCGGAGCGACCTACGACATCGACGGCGGGCAGCAGCTCGTCGCCGGTTAGCTGAAGAGGGCGGCACTTTGCGACCTGGAAATGCCGAAGCTCTTTTCAGAAGAGGTTCGCGCGGGCTTCAGATCGCTGCAGCAGGGTTCTTCACAAGAGAGGAGGAGATGCGCCATGCCTGACCCTTCGCAGTTCAACACCGACCGCACCCATCCAGGCCGGTGGACGATCACCTTCGACAACCCGCCGATTAACATGTTTGTTCCCACAACGATCGTGGAATTGGGAGCGCTCATGACCGACCTCGAGGCGGACCCGTCAGTGAAGGTCGTAGTGTTCCAGTCGGCGAATCCCGATTTTTTCATCGCCCATCTCGACGTAGGGAAGGCAGCTGAGCGGCCAGAGGCGCTGGGCCTTTGGCGCGATTTTGTGCTGCGCCTCTCCTCCACGGCAGTCGTGAGTATCGCGAAGATTCGTGGCCGCACACGCGGCATCGGCAACGAGTTCGTCCTGGCCTGCGACATGCGCTTCGCCAGCCGGGAAAACGCGCTGTTCGGCAACCCCGAGGTGGGCGTCGGACTCGTCCCGGGCGGCGGAGCTCTGGAGTGGCTCCCGCGTTTGGTCGGCCGCTCGCGGGCACTTGAGATCGTGCTTAGCGGCGACGACTTCGACGCTGATATCGCCGAGCGCTATGGCTGGGTGAACCGCACGCTGGACGATGACGACCTCGACTTGTTTGTCGATACTCTTGTCCGGCGTCTGGCCTCGTTCGACCGTGAAACGCTAGGCGCAGCTAAGGCCCAGGTCAATCGGTTCGGGACGCCGACAGCTACCGAGCTTCAGTCGAGCAACGACCTGTTCTTTCCACTGCTGGCCTTGCCCAGTGCGCAGGCGCGCCGTGCGAAGGTTCGTAATATCGGTTACGGTGTTCGGAGCGACTTCGAATTGAACTTCGGCCGGTACCTCCCTTCGTTCGGGCGGACGGACGAACGATGACACGGTTACGCAGCCCGACTGATCGTCGCCCTGGGATTTTTGAACTCGGCACCGACGTCCGCCAGCGCCCCATTAGGTAAATGCGACCCTTCCAAATGGGGATATGCGCAAATCGGAGGTCTCTCCAATGGAAGAGCATAAGCGCGAATAATCAAAAACGCATTGGCAAGGAGGAAACATATGTCCCATCATTTCGATACCAAACTTGCGAAAGAGGATCCAAGCCTGAACCTGGGTGATCTCTATCTGTTTCAGGGCGCTCCCGACACAACTGTGATGGCGATGACCGTCAATCCTGATGTTGTCCTCTCGGCACCGGATACCCTTCACATTGAGGGTTTGTATGCCTTCCGCCTGGACCTGACTGGTGACGCTCGCGAAGACGTTGTCTTCAAGTTCAGGTTCAACGAACCGAGACATGTGAACGGGAACGAGCATGTCCATGTTCAGAAGTTTCAGGTCCGTAGAGCCACTGGCGAGGCTATCGGCGGGGACAAGGGCGAGCTTCTGATAGAAGGCGATACGGGCAAAGACCATAGCAAGTCTGGTATTCGTGCCTTCGTCGGAATCGCTCCCGATTTGTTCGCCGCCGACGCTGTCGCAATGCAAAATCTTCAGATGGCCTTCTACAACGAACACAGGTATGACGGCGATGCGTTCCTGCGCACTCGTCAGAACTTCTTCAACAATCGCAATATCACTGCGATTGTCCTAGAAGTCCCAAACCATCTGATCGGCAAGGGAACGGTCCACGCCTGGGCCACGGTGTCACTTTACGGCCATGCTCCCGAGATGCAAGTGTCACGCTGGGGCCTGCCGATGATCACGCACCTCTTTCTCAACGATCCCGCCAATCAGGAGGTAAAAGAGACCTTCAACAAATCGGCGCCATCAGATGACATCGCCTTATTCTCGGGATACATCGCAGACTATACCCAGAAGATGACTACCTATGCAGGATCTGCCGTGGATCCGGAAGAATACGGAAAGCAAATGGTCTCTCGACTATGCCCGAACACCTTGCCCTATGAATTAGGCACGGAAGCTGCATTTGATGTCGCCAGATTCAATGGGAGGCCACTGGGGGATGATGTTCAGGATGTGATGCTTACATTGGCGACAAACAGGCCCATCCAGGACGGCGCTGCCCCTGATCGCAATCGGATCCGTACCGAGTTCCCATATTTTGGTGAGCCCTACTCGAAGGAAGAACAGAAGGATGTCGTACCATGGCACCCCCGTCGTAGTCTTTGAGGTTCCAGAAGGTAGCTGGGTTGCTGGGGTCAAACTATAGATACCGGGAAGATCAGTAAACTCATCGGCGCCACCCAGGGCAAAAACGCCTGGCCGAAGCACGGAGAAGCTGGGGTATGCCTACGGCCACAATAATCGGCTCAGGACCGAACGGACTCTCAGCCGCAATTGTCCCTGCAGCATCGGGCGTAAGGACGACCGTACTAGAACGCAATGGGCAGATTGGTGGTGGCTTTGGCCCATCCCCACCAGGTGGAATGTAGTCTTCGCCAAATCGATACCGAGCGTGAATAGTTCCATGGCACTCCTCCTCCATACGCTCTTATAATCCCAGCTTTCTTACCGGGCAAAAGCGGTAGAGTCGAGATGTGGCGCGTTGGTTTAGGTTCGGCCTATCTGTTCCCGGCCCTTTCGTCTGCCGGTGCCTCAATAGCCGTGCCGTGCTCCGTCTCCACATCCCGCTCACCGAACCGGACGTGCAGATTTCCCGCATCCGGCTCTCGGAGAAGACTCACACTTTCGCCCACGGAAGGTTGCGCGTCCGCTGATCCAGCCGGACGAGACCCAGCACTCCATGAAGATATGTGATCCGGAAAATATCCGGTCGCACGTCCCGGGACTTTGTGCTTGGTTCGCAACCACAGACGCAGCCTCATCACCGCATAGCTATCCACTGCGCGATAGGCTTTACTGACTGGACCCAGACAAAAGTAGTTCGCCCACCCAAGCATCGTGCGGTTGAGCTTGGCTACCACCGTCGCCTGATCCAGCAAGGTTGTGTTCCGTCCAGTCGCTTTGCATATCTCCCCACAGATGCGGTGTATCCGCTTCTTTGCCGGAACGGTGCCGAGATAGGCCTGTCCCGTCTTGGGGCGATAGCATCGACCAAACGTGTACCCAAGAAAATCGAACTTCTCTTCCGGCAGATAACGGACCTGCGTCTTGGTTTCGTTCACCGTCAACTTTAGCGTCACCATCATGATCCGCATCGCAGCCAAAGCTTCTTCCGCCCCGTTACGACAGCAGATCACCAGGTCATCAGCATAATTGACGATGTACGCTGCCAGACGCTTCTCGTGCCCAAGCTTCTTCCAGCCGAGCACGAACCGACGCATGTAGATATTGCTGAGCA